>Ga0065720_1002850_pt1 | contig 60346 bp, 59 predicted proteins | sample Thericmetagenome_FD_59107 | JGI IMG/M metagenome (GOLD analysis project Ga0065720, IMG submission 59107) | Thermophilic microbial communities from the Joint Bioenergy Institute, California, USA of rice/straw/compost enrichment - eDNA_2 v2... | ecosystem: Engineered > Solid waste > Grass >...
TTCTGAATTCTTAAAAAGCATGAAAATTTGAAGGAAAGTGATAGATGCAATTTAGGTGTCCTTGTGAAAAATCCTGGATTTATAAAAACCTTGGATTTAATTTAATGTTTATTTTACCCTTTGTTTTTGTCTAGGACTTCAAATTTATATTGCTTCCAACATCTATAGGATATTATATAACAAATTTAAGTCAAATCTCAAACAATACAAATGAATTTATTTTGAAATAGTGTCAGCAAACGGTTACCGGAAGAAGGAAACCAATTTTTTCTAGAGGAAAGAGAAATTAATTTTATTTGACACTTTTTCTGAGGGATAAACTTTTGAGTTGAAAAAAAGATCTGAATTTATCTTCAATCGTTTTCATATTACAATTATCTGTCCTAAATTTCTTAGACTTTTAGAGTAAAATAACAAATTTATTCTTGGAAATTGTCCAGAACGCTTATATTAGGAATTAGGATTCTTTCAAGACAAATCTAAATTTTATCTGAATACAAAATAAAAAAAGAGATATGAAAAACATATTTTTACTTGCTGCTGCAGGCGGAGCAGGATTTCTTTACTACCTTACCAAGCAGGTCGAATTAGAGTTCACTCATACCAAGATCCCAGCTGCTATCTTTGTTTATAAGGAACATCTTGGCTCCTATATGTTGCTTGATCCCACTTTCAATAGTATTAAAGATGATTTTGAGTATCTAAACAGCCAGCGCTATACATTAGCAGGTCTTTTCTATGACCATCCTTCTCAGGTCAAAGATCATAAGCATGAGAGATCAGTATTTGGAGCATTTGTTGATCCAGCTGATGCAAAAGCAGTCAAAGAATTCCTTAAGGTACATACTGATTATAAGAGTATCAACACAGATGAAGTTGATGCCATTTCAGTCACATACCCTTACTCTGGCTACTCAACTTTCGCACAGCTTGGATTCAAGGTGTATCACAAATTATATGAATATGCCTTCAAGGATAGAGAATTTCAAAATAGTGATTTTGTATGTTTGATGCATAAATATCATTACTTGCATGGGGACAACAAAACTATTGAGGTGCTCTTACCATATGGTAAATATGCTAAGGAATTTATGCTAACCACAGCCCCAGAGCCTCTTAAATCTCAAATGAAAGGATATTCAACCGAAGTAACTTATTTAAATGCCTTGTATTGTGCTGCTGAATAATTCATGTAACGTAATGTATCTTGACCATGTGCCATCAAGAAATTTTGTATAAATGCATACAGACACAGTTGTAGAATTCTTGCAAATAAAATACAAAACAAAAACAGTTTGGTTCAAAATTTTATTGATAATCACTGAGTAAATTATCTAGAAGTATTCACCAAAGTTTGAATGTATCCTTGAACAATAGGATCCAATTCATTTCTATGCATCCTCTTTATTTCATCTCCTAATTCTGTAATAATCTTTAATTTTGTATCTCCTAAACAAATTATTCAAACAAGGAACAATTCTTACTTGAATTTGAACTCAAATTGAGTAGAGCCTTGGCGGCTAGTCTCTGCCCATCCAAGTTTTCATCATTTCTAAGATGGTACAACAGAGTTTCGAGACCTCTGTTATATAGGATTTGAGGCTTTAAGTTATCCTTTAATGCGACATTAGCCAGTGTCTGAAGAGCAAGATTTCTAAACTCATAGCTCTTTTTCTTGGATAAAGTCAAATCCACTAGCAATTTAACATGATTTTCGAACTGTATATCATAGCTCATATTCTCATGAATATTAGGATCTGACATAATTGAGAGGGCCTTGATGGCAAAGTCGTGTAACTTGCTATAAGGACTGAGTATGATAGAGATAATAGTGGAAATATCAACTCTATATTTCCCTCTAACAATATGAGTTTGCAGAAGCATCATGAGACAATTATGTAATGAAGAAGGCTGGTATGAGAATGCCTTGAGAAGTCTCTGAATAATGCCCTTCTGTAATCCATCATAAGCTCTTTCTTTGGTAAGAGCCTTTTCCAGTGCAGTTAATATTTTGATTTGAGCATACTCATAATCAACAGGAAGCTCTAACTCTATCAGATTACAGAGCTTATGGTACTCTTCTCTATTTGACATAATCATTTCTATGACTTTTTCAATAATTGGCTCCAAGTTCTGAACGGCATAAACGTGCATTTCGCGAGCATTAGATGTTGTAAGAAGGTTCAAGTAGTCCTTGTAGAGCAAGTCATCACCACCCTTTCTTATGCCTGAAGTTGTTTTGTAGTCGCCAGTGTCATATGCTGATTTGCCCATGCTTGGAGACATGTCATTGGATTTTCCACTATTAGATAAATGAAAGAAAGGTAGGAATTACACTCCAAGTTTGTCGAAAAGCTTCTGATTGAACTTAGAGTTGAAGTTATTGTCAGCAGTATCAATAACCTTGAAATCTTTGGCCATGGGGCTAGGATTATTGTAGATATCTCTGGAATTAGAGTTGTTCATGAATTGGGCATTAGGGGAGAGGGTTTGAGCTCTAGGCTTATCTCCTTATACAATTATTCAATTTCCAATTAATTTACTGTAATCTCTCAATGGGCTAACCCGTCCAAGACTGCCAACTCTTTCTTTATCGACGAATGAAGGGACATATTGAGAGGTTTTATCATCCAGCCCTCCTCTATCTCTATTATCTCTATGTCTTAGTCCAAGTTCTCCAACTGACTGAGTATTATAGTAATTTCTAAACTCTCCCTTTGAGAGATAGGAAACAATCTTGACTAATCTGGACTTGGTTTGAGCAGAGATAAAGCCAAGATTGGAGACATTCATGAGGTTTGAGAGGACAAATCCACCTTTAAAGTTCTGGCAAAAGACGGCTAATAATAAATGAAAAGAAAATACTAAGCTAACCTGACTTGATCAGAATCTCAAGAAGCTCAGTAACACTGCTAAGTAGGAAATTGTCAGTTGAGATCAACTCAGCAATCCAATAATTGAGTAGAGTAATCACAAGATTTAAAATGACGGAACCTTCCTTCTCTTCAAAGATGAAGAGTCTCTCAGTGGAAAAAGCTTTCAAGATACAAACTGCACAATTATGCACAATAACCTTGCTGGGAGAGAATCCAAGTGGAATAATATGGTAAAGAGCCTCGACCATATGAGGGTAGTTTTTTAGGTCACTGTCTAATTGTATTAGCATTCCTTATACAACGAATTACCTGCCAGCTTCTGGCATATACTTTGTTGTATATTCTTGAGCATATATAATAGTTCTGTGATATCTCCAGTGTAAATAGTGACTTCTCGATCTAAAAAGTTAAACCTAATATCAACAAAAATATTACCTTTAATACCAATATCATTCTGTTGATTTGACCCATTTAACATAGAGGGACTTCCTCTTCTTTCCCCTCCACTATTCCCTCCGAAGATGTCTTCGGGGTAAGCTGTGATTCTATCTCCATTTTTCAGAATTTCAAACACAAATGAAGAATTCGATAATGCATATCCGTATTGATCTTCAAGCTTCCCAACTATGAAGGTAGGCTCTCTAGGGAATAAGTCAGCAAATTCCCTTTCTATGCCACGCTTCAACATAGAAATTTTAATATTCACTAAAATATTTAGATGGTTAGGGGAACTAGCCAACCTGGAGTCATTAAAATTATTTTCTTGTATTCAGAAACACTTTCTGATCCCTTCTTTAATGTTACATAAAGACGAATATTATCAGTAAGGCTGTTCAGAGGTTTGGTTGTTCCAAAATCACTATGTCTGTCCATATTTGTGGGTTGTCTATCGCCTCCAAAGCTGTTATCTCTTACATCCCTTCCAAATGTATCTGGGGGATCTCTTTCATAATCTGGCTTCATTCTGTCGAAATAATCGTCGTACCTACTCATCAGGAGGTAAAATTAGAGCTAGGAAATGAAATAAATTCGATTTAAAATTAGTTATATTTTACGCGATTAACGTCTCGCTCTAAACAAAAGCCCTCAGAGTGGCTCTGAGTTGCTAAGTCCAGCTGCTATGGCTGAGAGAATAGTATAGATTTGGACATTATTGCCAAATGAATTTTTATTTGACAGAAAATAAACATTGCTCAAAATTGATAAAAATTTCATGGTAAATTTAGAAAGGGTTCAGGCTTACATGAGATATAAAGGAATTTTTATTTAGAAATCATCTTATACCTTATTTCATCAAGAGGTTCATACACAAATTTTGGGATCATCACTGCTTCATATTGAGTATCGCATAGGTTATATTCAAACTTTTGAATGAATTGCAAGACCAAGAGCTTGGCTAGGCTATTCCCTAAATAGTGTCCAAAGCATTTCCTTTCGCCAACTGAAAAGGGATTGAAAATTTCGCTCTCATGAGTAATTAATCTGCTTGGTTGTGTTGAAAGCCATCTTTCAGGGGTAAATTTATTAGGGGAATTATAGAAATCTGGATCAAAATTTAGGGTGATCAGAGCTGGTATAACTACAGTTCCCTTTTTAATGGTGAATGGGCCCAAAGTGTGGTCTTGGAGGGCAATTCGGTCAAATAAAATTGGAGTAGGAGTATACATTCTTAAATTTTCTTTTATGACTGCAGCTAATTGATTGAATGAATTGAGTCTTTCAATAGTTAGCTGATTCTTCTGGACAGCACTGGCTTCATCTAAAATAAGCTTTTTATATTTCGGGTATTTCAATAGATTATAAATAGTGATATTTGCAAGTGCGGTGACAGAGAAGACAGATTCGAGGTAAAATCCTAGGAATTCGTTTGCTATTTCTTCAGGAGTGAATCCGTCATTCATCTTTGCAAAAGCGTGAATTAAGGAATTATTAGTGTCATTATTCTCTGACTTAGCTTTGTTGAGATATTCTGTGATATTCTTAATCAAGCTTGCTTTATAATGGGCAATTTCCGTTGTTCTACTTGAGCCAATGTTTGATAATCTACGTCCCAGGACAAGCTCCATAGACGAAATCTCTATTTGTGTAATCTTCTCTGCTAAGGTTTGAGTATTTTCAACCAGGGTTTTGCCATTAGGGAACTTAAACTGCGTATAATATTCTCCGAAAAATACTTGGGCAATAACAGATCCGACTATTGATGTTAGTTCCCTTCGAATAAATACATTATGCATTTCTTTCTCTTTTATTTTGTCAAATCCCTTGTGACATGTCTCAATTATTTTTGGAAAGATACTATCAATAAATTGGTTATGAAAAGCCACTGACATGATCTTGCAATGTCTGTCCCATTCAGCATCTTGTAGGGTACTAATATTGTTTCCAGTTAATTCTTTTAGTATAGACAGCTTCAATGGATGCTTGACATATAACTTAGATTTTTGATAAAATTCTTTGACTAGCTCATTATCAGTGAGAACAATCGCAACATCTGAAATCATATTTCCACCAAATGCTTTGGGTTTCGTTCCAGATTGCATTTTCTCCTTCCAAGAAAAGAAGAAATCTTTCTTTTCACCAGTCATCCGGGCGTCCTGATCATAAAAGTGCCCAATTGGCACATGTTTCATTTCAATCCCTTGCTTCTTATAAAATCTAATCAGAAAATAAGGTCTTATGAACTGCTTGTATAAGATCAGCAATCCATAAATAAACAAGATAATCGATCCTGCTCCTGTGAGGTGGTAGATAAATTTAATCGGTAATAGATCTGAAGAATCCATGAGGGTGTATCCAGTTAATTTTTATTTATTTTAGGACTGTGCTCTTTAGAAATTACCAGGTTTGACTAAAACCACTCAAATAGAAGAAAATCTGTTATAGTCAAAAAATGAACTGTTAGATATTCTATTTTGATATTATATAAATAACAAGGCCTAGGTCACTAGTTAAATACATTTGGTACATACTGCTGATTTATTATTTAATTTGCTAACCAGAATGGATCCTGAAAACCAAGAACAAACCGTATAATGCATGAAGGAGTTTATTAAATTCATTAGAACGATCTCCAGGTCACTGAAGAGAATAAAACTGCTACTTCAGAGGGATATGAAGTTCTCCAAGGGATAACTCAGCAGAATAGTGGTAAATTTATTCTCTTTTGAGAGCAAGTAATTTCTATAGAGCCTGTCGTCATTGAAAATTCTGCCAGTGATGACGTGTCCAATAAAGATAATGGAGAGAATAAAGCAGATGATGCTGTTCGTAAGGCTTCAAGTGAGAATTACGAAACAATTGAGAAACCTGAAAATTCATCACAGCATTCAGGAGAAGAAGGAAAATATGGCCTTGTCACTGAGTCAAACGGTTCCCAAAATGCTGGAAATGATAATGAAAACCATCCAGAAACTACCGGAACTGGACCAACTGAAACACATGAGCAAAAAGAAGAGTCCCATCCAACAGAAGATGTCCATCCTGAGGCTAGCAATAATACTGAAAACGAAGCTCCTGAGAAAAAGCAGGAGGAAATCTCTGAACAGAAGCCTGAAGTCAAAGAAGAAAGTAATAATGAAGTAAAGGAAGAAACTGAGGTCGTCAAGAGTGATAATGACCATCAAGAAAACCAAGAAGCTCCAGAAAAAGCTGAGCAGGTACAAAGTCAAGAAGATCAGCCAAGTAACCAGGAGCCTGTACCAAAAGAAGAGATTACCGAAAAGGATAATTTAGAACAAACTCAGATTATTGAGAATGTGGAACAACCCAAGGAGGTTCAGGATGAAGAGCCAAAACAAGAAGAAGCTCAGCATGAAGTTCCTGCTGAGAATACTCAAGAACATAAAGAAGAAGTGCAGCCCCAGGCTGAAGAAGTTACAGCTGTGGAAAATCATGAGGAGAAAACATTAGAACTTTCCCCTCAGGAAACCGAAGCTAAGGAGGAAAAACCAGAAGAACCTAAGGCGAATATTGAAAGCTTGGAGTTCAAGTCAATATCGCCTGAAAGTGAGAGTGAGGTCGTTGAACAAAAGCCATCTGAACAATCTGAGGAACCAGAAAAAGTTGAACAAGCTGTGCCAGAGAAAAACGACTCAGACCAAACTCAAATTATTGAAAGCACTACTTCTCAGAACCAGAACGAAGAACCCGCTCATGCTGAACCTATTCAATCAGAGACCCAAGAATCTCAAAACACTGTTGAGACCACTCAACATAACCCTGAAGAAGTTCAACAACAGCATGAGGAAAAATCTGCACAAGAGGAGACTAAACAAGAGTATATCGCAGAGAATGGGCAAAACGAAGAAACTCAGAACAATAAAGTTGAAGAAACTCCAGTCGAGGCTCAAACCTCAGATTCTAATGTTACAGAAGTAGAGCCTCATAAAGCAGAAACTCATGAAACTCACGAAGCAAATCATGAAGAACCTAAGGAACATCTAGAACAAGAAGCTCACCCAGAGAATAAGCCTGAAGAGCCTGTTGTTGTAGAAGACCAGCCTACAACAACTCAGAACGTCGAGGAGCAACCTAAAGAGGCCCATAAAGGCGAAGCTCATCCCGAAGAGCACAAGCCTGAGGATAAAATCGATGAGCCTGTTGTTACTGATAATAACCAATCAGCACAGGAAACCGTTGAAGAAAAGCCTGTCAGTGCTCTTCAAGAAGAGCTTCAACACGAGGACAAGGTTGAACAATCTGTTCCTGCTGAAGACAATCAACAAAATTCTAACATTCAAGAGCAAGCTGAAATCCAGGCTGAAGAACCTCCAAAGGACCAGATTGAAGCTCCTGTGGAAGAGAAAGTTGCTGTGGAGCATCAATCCACTGAAGAGAACAAAACTGTTGAAGAACCACATAAGGAAGTCGAAAACCATGAATCTAAGGTTGAAGAACCAGTTACTGAGGAGAATCCCCAGGCTCAGACCAATTCAACTATTGAAGAGCAGCCAAAAGAAGTCCATCAATCAGAAATTCAGTCTGAACATGTTGAACCTCAACCTGAAGAATCCGCTAATTTGAGTCAACATGTTGAAAGCAACCCAGTTATTGAAGAAAAGCCAACTGAAGTACAAGCTGTAGAAGTCCAACAAGAAGAAAAGAAACCTGAGACTAATGTTGAAGAGCCTGTTGTAACTGAAAATATCCAAGCAACACAGAAAATTGAGGAGTCGTCTGAAAATCAGCCTGTTGATGAGTCAAAGAAAGAGCAAACTGAGCCTGAAGTAGAGAATCCATCTGTCATAAGCCATCAGGTCGAAGAAAACAACACTATTCAAGAGCGACCAACAGAAATCCAACATGAAGTTCCCCAAGAATCTCATGTTGAAATTAAAGTTGAGACATCTGCTGTTTCAGGTAATTTACATGTTGAAGTCCAACAAACAACAGCAGAGCAGCCCAACAATACATCTGATGATAATGCTCAAATTGGTGTTGAGGCTAAAATTGAAGTAAATACTGTCTCAGACAATCAACAAGAGAATGTCCTTCAGGTACAAGTGGAAGCTAATAATACATCTATTGAAGCTCCTCAGCTTACTATTGAAGCTAAAATTGAAGCAGATATTACTTCAGAACACCAAGAAAATGCTCAAAAAGTCTCCGAAGAGCAACCAACAGGAGTTAATGTAGAAGTCCAAATAGATCAGCCAAAGGCCGAAGAGCCGGTGATTCAAGTCATCTTGTCTCAGGCTGAAATTGTTCATCAAGTGCAAGAACAAAAAGAAGAAATAGAAATAAAACCTGTTGAAATTAGTGTTAATGCTAATGTACAAGAGATTACATCTTCCAAGGTCGAAGAGCAATCTGTTGAACACCCACTTAATTCTAATGCTGTAGTTGAAAAGCCTAAAAAGAAGGAAGTAACTCAAGTCGAAAAGAATCTTGCAGTAAGTGAGTCTTTAGTGAATGTTAAGCTTTTAGGCATTGAAAATACAAGCAGTTTTCAGAGGAAAGTTGGCCAGATTCGTATATAAATTAGAAAAAATAAATAGAATGAATGAATTACTTTTACAGCAATGCATACAAAAGGCTAAGTCTAAAGTAGCTCAAAAGAAGTAACTTATTTGTATATGGGTGTTATGGCGGAAATATGACTCTCATATTTGTACAACAATAAATGGCATATCATCACTCAACCTAATGAATAATATGCGGGGCTCAATGAATTGATGTAATAAATGAACATATTTAAAGAATTTAGTTAGCTTCAGTTTGTTCTTGTCCTTCATTGAATTCATATTCGTATTCGACTTCAACCTTAGGTTGCTTCTTCTTCTTATTTGTCTTATCTCCCAGTTCAATTCCTTTTCTCTTATCGTTGGTCTTCTTCTTAGATGGCTTAGCTACAATATAAGTGTTTCTAATACATCCATTATTACCCTTAGATGGTTTCTTCTCTCCGCCAAACATATCTTCAATATCACCGAGGTCTCCTGAGCCTGACTCTGGCTGTATTTTATCATCTGTATTGTCGAAGTCCCCTAAATCTGATCCCTCGTCTTCATCAAGTTCATTAGGATCAAAGATAAAGGCTTCATCAGGCAAACTTTCATCGTCTTCATATTCTCTTTCAGATTCCTCAATTTCTTCATTCTCAAGAACTTTCTCGAAGATTTTGGGATTGTAGTTGTATATCTCTCCATAGGTACCTTCTTTGAGTCTTTCCAAGAGCTCTTGCTCAATAGATGTTTCAAGATTGGCAGCAATTTCAGCTTTCTTCTCACGAATTTTTTCTCTTCTTTCTGCCTTTTTCTTTATGGGAACAATTTCAGCACTTGATTATTAGATTGATATGATAAGATTTCTTACACTCCCTTTAACTTAAGTCTTCTTATTCTATTCAACATCTGTCTTAATTTTGTAAGTCTTTGTTTGCACTTGTGAATGATGAATTTGTTCCAATAAGGAAGATGCTCATCAATTTGTTCCAATGCCTTAACGCTTAAGCTTTTTTAATTTATACTCATACCTTAGCATAACTCTTATCCAATCTAATTTCTTCCCAGAGTTTACTTGGTAAATGAGCTCTTTCAGCTGTTTTTATATATAAATAACAGACTCCTGGGAAATTTCAGAATATGCTATAGAAGTACTATACCTTCTTTTTCTCTAACAGTGGCATAATTTGAATTAGCAAGTGGACAAGAAGATCTTGTGCATAATCCTGTTAAATTGTATTCATTTCTACAGAAATTTTGTGTGACAGTCCTAGACGCAGTGAGATGAGAGGGAACTGATCTTACTTTATTTTGAAAGAGCAATTTCCGTGATTGATAACTTGCCAAACGACCTCGTCTATCTGCATTGTTCTGATAGATATATTTACAAACTTTTATTTGTAATTCACAAAATACCAGACTCCACAGATGACTGAATACAATACAGAACTGAGACGATCAGATAATATTGAAAATAAAAATTCTCTTCCAATAGACCGTCTCATTTCTGGCCCTACGAGAACATCTGAGCGCTTACTTGATCAATATACCAACTATGTACAGAATTCTTTTAAAGGTAAAAAATTCAGGAAAAAGGAATCACTACAGAGCGATTGTTTAGAAAGTTAGTGCTAAAAGCAACTCTATTGAATTCATTCAAACAAAAAGACCCGTGATAAGCCCGACCAGTCCAGTGGTTGAATATTGTCGAAGCTCAAACGGATGGAAAATGTTAGGATATCGTATTTGATACAATATAGAGTCGGATTAGGAGGAAATCAGCACATATTTAACAGTGATTTCTCCAGAAAAGAGAGTTCTGCGAGCCTATTATCCAGGGTCGAGAAATAATATGTTTCATCATGAAAACATCGAGAACATTAAATGAATGAACAGATAAAATTATGCAAAGAGTTAATTCAGAGACCAATTTTGCATGGAACATTCTAGTCTTTTTGTAAAAAAAGACTGATAACTTAAATGAAACAAAAAGAACTCTAGAAGGTTTCTTATCCCTCCAATATTAAATTTACAAAATTTCGTCCTTGATTTATATAAGCCTTAAGTGTTAGGCTATTTTAATCCTTTTGATGACGATATTTGATTTTTTTTGGATTGAAAAACGTTATTCAACTGGTTCTGAATTTTCTATAGTAAGATGAAATCTTAGGATTATTAAAATACCAAATCTAATTTTTAAATCGAAATTCGAGAATATATTTGATTATTTCATATAAAAGACACTTCTTTCTTTTCAAGGATGAATACAGAAGGTAAGATAGACGAAATTCCTACATTGCACTTTTATTTCAATATTCGAATTGCTTCTGCAGTTCATTCCTTCTCAATTTTTCCTTGTTCCTTTATATAAATTCTCTAACAAACTTTTAGAGCTTATTGAACTCCAAGAGATGGTGAATCAAACTAAAATTATTGCGCAGTGTTCTTTGTGCACAAAGAAGGACACTGAAGACTGCTACATTGTCTTCAACCTCCTCTATAGAATCATAACTGGGAATGTTTTCCATCAAACTCGAAAAAGAGAACAACGAAATTATGACCTTGACGTTCTTCCCTCTGTAGAAGAAGAGAAAGCTGTTTCTGACCCGAAAGAAGACGAAACGTCAGACGAGCAGAAGTTAAGGCAGTTTAGAGAGCGAGTTTCAGCTAAGTTAGTGGAAGACGTGATAGGGTGTCCTGAATTCGACCAATTGTTGAAGGAAATCTTCAGAACGAAGTATGACTCTATCGGACCAAGCTGTCGACATCTAGAACTGGCCAGGTATGTGTAGTTTTGTTATATTCTTCTCTAAATTTTACATTTTTTCCTAAGGGAACAAAACTAACCTAGTTAGAGAGCTGTCGAGTGCACTGGGCATACGTGAAGAAGAGCACAATATAGCATCAAAGGATTTCATCCTAAATGAAAAACAAGGAGATCATGTAAACCGAATAAAGGATCTAGTAGCTGCCATCAAAAAGTTCAAAGATGACATGGAGGTGTATCATAATGAGATAAATGGATTAACCAATCATATTGTTTCGAAGCTCTTTGACAATCATTCACATTTGATTAAAGTAACTTTTTTGACTCAATAAAATCAAAAATTCTAGAAGGACAATTATGAAGAATTGAAAGGGGACTTTCATCCCGATGATGAAGAAAATAGTATGGACATAACTGAAGATCTCCCTCAGGACCATAAAATGAAAGAAGAACTTGATTTAAAGAACAAGGAGTTCAACTCCAATTATGGATCAAGTTTTAAAGCGTCCACTGCTGCAAGCAGTAATGCCAGCAATAGCATAAGTGGGAATGGGAACGGCAATACAACCTCAAACCCGTCTGACAAGTTCGATCTTACTTCTAATGACTCTGTTCCCGAGGAAGGTTCAAAAAAATCTTCCCGAGACGCCTGTTTTAAAAGTAAACTTCCAAAAAAAGCTACAGATGTTCTTAAATCATGGTTTCTGAACAACATACAGAACCCTTATCCTAGCCATGATGCGAAAGAGGTTCTAAGCAAGATGACTGGCCTCTCGAAAAAGCAAATCCAAAATTGGTTTACTAACTCTAGAAAGGTATATCCAAGCCATAAATAATTCATTTTGCTAGAGATTCCTTGAGCCATTAAAGAAAAAAATGGAGTCACTTAAGCAAAAGAGTGATGCTAATCCAGGTATTCCAAAAATAATCTTATAACCATGATAGATGTCACTTCTCAAAATGAGGGTCACAGCCCCTCCTCTAAAGGACAAATGACTGACTCTCAACAGAATATTATGAATACAGAAACTCAGTCTCAACCTATCTCTCAGCAGTTACAAAAAGAAAATTTTCAAGCTTATGCTCAAATGCCAACTTTAACCACCCCAAAAGATAGTCCTCAAATGCCCATAATAACTCCACAACGCATTGTTCCTGGCCAAGTAGCTGGGCCTCCGGTGATTTATCAGAGCTATATTCCTAGTGGACAAATGAATCCCACAGGTGCGAGCATAGTCATCCTCAATCCCTATATGATGGCTCAACCCTCCATGGTATACCCTTATAGACCACCAGTAACTAATGTTGTTCCCATTAACGCTTCTTTTGTACCCATATCTCAGGGCAATATAGCAATTGTGAATCAAGCTAATGTGGTTGGCAATTCATATATTGTACCAATCCAGCCCATGAATATAAGGGGTGTAATGGGACAAGGTTTGCCGACGAATTATAACACCATAAACAATAATGTTTTTACCAACATTAATAATGTCGGCAGCATGGCTCCTGATATGATGACAGAAGGTTCATCACCAAGAATATTATATGGAGAGACAGCAGGAAACCCTAACGAGATTGCCAATCAGGAATCTCTAATGACTGGTGGGAAATCTCGCCCTAAAGCAGAGCTTGAGAGCTTTTTTACTACAACCAAACGCTTACATAAAGATGATAAAGATCAACTTTAAACACTTGTGATGCAGAACATTTTTCATCATTTTGATTTTATAGGTGACTCAGAGTACACTTTTTTGTTAATAATCTTTTTGTATTATTCTTCTTAGTTTATTAGGGTACAATTCAATATCATTTAATTTTCTTTGCATCTCACTACTCTTATCTATTCTCTACTGTAATCTTGTAATTCCCACTCGTCTTCTCACTTAACTGCTTCTTCAAGAAACTACCTTTTATTTTTCCAAATTCACCCCACAACTCCTGGGCAGTCTTGATATCCATTTTGTGGAAAATTTTCATCAGAAATCTAAGAAGCCTCAAGAATATAATGATACCTTCTCTTTCCATGAGATAAAAGGCTAGTGATTTAGGGATTCTCTGACGTTCTTCTCCTCACAAAGGACGAATATTGCTGATGTTCCATCAAAAGAGACAAATTTTTATTGATTAAATTTTATTCAAATATAAGGACAGATGCCCAGTTTGTCCTCGGAATTAACCCAACTAAATTACTTCCACCAAAGACTCATTTCAGGTTGGGCTGATCAGTACTTCAAAAATTACTTTCCTTTCAAATGGATCCAAGATTGATGGTCTCTGAGTATTTCATTTATACAGCGAATTAGAGAACAGAAAACATACAATCTAGGGAAAAATATTAAGTGAACATTAAGAACATAGTGCAAAAGAGAATCGAAAACTATGAAGAATGCTGGCCCTCTTGTATGATTTGCTCTCTAATGCTAGTAAGCATTTTGTTCACAAGCTTTTGATCTAAAAGTTTTCGATTCAGGAACTTAAGGTGTTCTTCTAGATCTGCTATCATAGCTTTATATCTTTCTCTTTGAGCCTCGGTCATCTTTTTGGGCTCGATATCTTTTTCAGGTTCCTCATTCTCATGCTTTATGGGGACTTGTATATTTGTTTGAGTGCCTGCAGTTTTTTGCCTTCCCTTAGAAGCAGGTCTTACACTGCTGCTTCGGGAGTTTTGGACAGATCGTCTTGGAGCAACCTTAGTGATCTCGGAAAGATTAAGTGCAGGTGATGGATCTCTAGAACTGAAGAATGAATTATCCCTTTGGGGTTCAATTGTTGTCTGGTTGACAGCATTGATAGATTTCTTCTTGGTCGGATTAACTTTCATACTTTTTGTCATTTGGTTTTGAAGAGTCTTTTTCCTAAGATATCTATCTTTGTAGCTCTCAGGACTGTTCTCGAAGTTTATGGAGATTGGCGGCTGGATAACCTTTGTGCTCGCAAGTGATTGCTCAGTTGAGATGGTTTCCTCCTTTATTGATTTTGTGTAAATTTGTTTTTCTTCAAACTTCTTTAAGAGATTTCTTTTAACATTTTCTTTATTGTCCAAGGGCAGTGGAGGAATTGAGATATTTGAGGTGTCTTTTTCTGGAATATTTGAGATAATCGAAATATTTTGATCATTTAGGCCAGTCAATATTTCCTTAAAGTTGTCATTTTGTTGGATGAAAGAAGTCACAAAGTTCGTTTTATTATGCATTATTGAAGAATTCATTTGAATTGAGGAAACACTATGATCGGTCTGCTTAGGCTTTGGAAGCTCTATCGGGTTCTTAGATGGGAAAATTTGAGCAAGTTGGGATTTCAGCTTTTTATACCCAGCTTCAGGATTAGTATTTACAATATTTTGACTCAAATTAATTGAGATATTCTCTTTGTCCTCTAGTATGCTATTATCTCTGGTGATGTTTGAAACACTCATATTGGTTTTGTTAATAAGAGGAGTTTGCCTAACAATAGTTCCGGGCTGGCTCAATCTTCTTTTTGTTGTCAAGACTCTTCTAGCTTCTTGAATCTTAGCAAATGTCACATTGAGAACGACCCTTCTCAAAATTTTAGAGAGTATGGAAGCAGCACACTTTTTCTTTTTGAAGTCTTGGGTTAGATTAAATTGAACATACCAGTGAGTGAAGGGTTCTTGCATATATTTCTTCTTGAAGAATTGAATAAAAAGCATGTTTAAGTGTTTCTAGAATGATTAAGTATAAAGAGCAAAGATTACCTTTTTTCCTTGAAGGAGAAGGTAGCTTTGTAGGATTAAGAAGGCCTTTTTCTTCACAATTAAATTTCTGTATTTAACAGCTCCATCCTCATAATTATCAATATAGGACCTGGAATAATAATGGCTCTTGCAATTGATATTTACTTTGAGAGATTATAAGAAAGATCAGCGTCAGTAATATAGCTCACTCTTAATGGATCTTTTTCATTAGGAGTTGTAAACTGGCTATATCTTGCAGAGGGATAGGCAGAAGGAATGCTTCTTAGATCATTTTCACTTCTCTTGGTTGGAATATTGCTCTCTGGGAAATATGGCTTATTTTTAATATACTCCCTCCATTTGAACCAGTGCTTGAACATAATGTTGTAATATTGGAATTGATATGCCCTTTCATTTGCTCTCTTTTTGTTCTATTGTCTTAAACACAAAGTTTTGAGATCCTACCAGGATTATAATCATTCCCTTCCAGGCTTTTTTCAAACATAAATATGTGTGGATATGAATTGGATCCATATCAACGATTGATTTTTGAATATCAATATTATATGAAGGTTGTTGCTTAACATTTCTGGCTCTTCTCGTTGAGATATAACCTGTACTTCTATGAGTAAGTGAAACGTCCTTCAATAGTAAAAGCTTTTGCCATATCGCAAAGGCGTCGAATAAATATCGCCTTCTGGACTTTTTCAGATAGAAAAGAAACTTTCTACGAGCCCTCTTCATATTCTGAGCGTGACTCTTTAGAAGCAATAGCGATTTGTAATAGAGCTTAGTCTTGTAGAATTCAGAAGCTTTTAGTTCCTACACAGTAAATACAGATTATAACTCCTTTACGTATTGAGCTTCAGTTCTTGCTGTGAGTCTTCCAAGCCTAGTGGTCTCCTCAGTGACTCTGGGAATGGAAATCTTATCAGAGTAGAAAGAGGGATCGTCCTTAGGATAAGAAATTTCTACACATCTTAAGTAGTTGGGACGTTTTATACCTGAAATAGATATGTCGTGTAACATTCTATTCTCATCTTGGGAGGGAAATGTTTGAAAAGATTCATTAATTTGACTATGGTGCTGAGTATTGGGTGGGACTTTCTTTGCTTTCATATCAATCTTTAATCTTTCTGAGTCACCACTGCTATGATCATCATTATTCAACATCTGCTGGATTGTGAAGTTTGTACCCATAAGTACATCATCTTCATGAGAAATTGTGGAATTTTTAGAGGAGTGTTTGTGATTATTTACTGTATAATTAGTTTCATCAAGGGAAGAGTCTGTAGCTCTAGCTCCAGCTATCTTTCTCTTAGTTTCAATTGTCGAGTACTCGTCGACTTTGTTCATTTAGAATCAAATTTATTCAAATCTTAACAGCAAAGTTTTATTTGACTAAACTATTTTGTGTTCAACATAAAAATGTCTCGAATGTCCAAATCTTCATTGGTATAGACTTGGAATTCTAATTTCCTGTTTTATTCCTATACTAACAAACAAGATTCTAATCCCATCTCTTTTTGAAGAGGTGTTGGAAGTTAAACCACAATAAAGCTGAATATTTCAAGTTATCAGCTTTTATGATAGAGAAATTCTTCAAGAATTATATATTTTTCACAAAGTACATAATTTTGGGAAAAAGTTGGATTGATTTCATACAGTAGCAGGAAGAGATTCTCCTGTATAGAAAAAGTTATGTAAAAATTGTGCAAAACCTGTTATCTCTAATCATTTTCCTTCAAAAATAGCTTCAACCAAAATGTTATTTTTATAACTGTGTCAATTGATATTCATATCATGGTGTCCTGTCTTTGTTTATGCTATAAGAATTTTCACAGAAATATTTCTTTAGTCTCAGAATAGTTTTTTTTGTTGCCCTGTTTAGAATTCAGTTTATCAAATAATTCTCGAAGAATAGAAATTTTCTATTAGTTCGTTAGATGAATCTGTGCCATCTTTCAGATAGGTTTACTATCTATCGATTAGAAAACTAGCCCTTTCATAATTAAACCTATCGTTGCAATTCCCTGGCTAAATTTATCCTACGATGAAATAAAAATACTAGTAACAGCTGAACTGAAGCATACCTGTTTAGTTTTATAATGTCACGAATTTTTTCAATAGAAACAATCTTCAGGTAGTATCTTTCTCTATCAAGATGGATATATTTAGCTGTTTAGTAGGCAGGGATAAATTCTCATTTGATTCTTTTGAACGATTTGTAGTTGGAGTAAAACTTCACTTTCTACAGGAAGCACTTAGTTATTAATTAGCAATTTCGAAAATTTTACATAGAGAAATTATTTGCAGATAGATAGTATAATTGAAATTTGGTCTATGTTCGAAAGTTGAGGGATTTTTATTTTGATATTGGAGCTGAAATACATTGACAGAGACTCTGCCCTTTCAGACAAAAACTAAAGAATTTATTTCAGTGTCACCCATTGTTAAATAAAACTTAAAAATTATAGACTTGGCAACGTCATTGCTTCTCTTCTCAATAAATGCTTCATAATTTCGGTCATTTTGTCAATCTGTATTCACCTTTTTTAGATAATCAAGAAATTTATAACTATCANGATCNNNTATGANTTAGCTCTAAATCTGGTTTAGTTCTGATCTTAACCTTGAATGGCTTACGTTATATGCTTTTGATATACTGAATTATTCAGTATTTAATGAAACAGTACACTATTTAAATTATTGCCTTACCTAGTTAAATAATAAATCACTAATTTTCTATAGCTCTCAATTTTTCAACGCAAATGTTGCTTGGATACATTCTGGCTCTAGCCGCTGAGATGACGTTCACTACAGCAGACTTTTTCGTCAAACTGCTAGATTCTATTCCTCCCTCAGAGATATCATTCTTCAGATCTGTCCAGTTCATGGTCTTCTCGTACATCCTCCTAAAATCTCAGAAGATTCCATGCGTGACTGATAACAAGGAAAAGAACTTCCTTTTAGCCATCGTAGGGTTATTAGGATCACTTGGACTTCTTTGCACATATTATGGAGTTCAGTATTTACCCATGTCAGAGTGGATGGTTATTCAACAAACCTCCCCCATTATTATCTCCATTATGGCAGTTATTATGCTTGGAGAGAAATTTGAGAAGATACAATTACTAACTATCATAACAAGCATGACTGGAATTCTTTTGATCGCAAAGCCTCCATTTTTATTCCCCGATCAAGAGGACAAAGGTGATATCCTTCAACATCTCCTTGGGGTAGTATTCAGCTTCCTGGGAGCCTTTATTGGGTGTATTGTCCAGATTCTTATTAAAAAACTTGGAAAGCAAAGTACTGTGTTAATTATTTTCTATTTTGGATTGATGGGTACCATTGTATTTCCTGTTACAATGGCAATTCAAGGCTTCCAACCTATCTCCAGCCCAACCATCATGATCGGAATCTTTCTTGTCGGGCTTCTCACATTTTTGGCACAGGCTTTGAAGAACAAAGCTTTCTTATATGGAACCGCAGCAAGAATCTCTATGATGGGTTATTCCAGTATCATCTTCTCCTTTTTGATTGATATCTTCTACTTCAAGTATTATCCCGACACCTTCAGCCTTGCTGGTTCAGGACTGATCATCTTAGGTATTGTAATCGTCATCATGCAAAACTTTAAGAAACAACAGATTAAAGTCCTGGATCCAGAAAATCTAGTAAGAGAAGCTGCTAAGGACGTTAAAGAAATCGATAGTGCAAGCAGCATCTCAACAAATTATTCAGACACCTTATCTCCCTATATTCCTATTACCAACAATGATAATCTTACAACCCCTTTAATGCCTAATGATATCCTTTAAATAAAAATGTCAGAATGTATTTGAGAGCTTAGAAATTAGAAAATTAGTAATATTTCTCCTAAAATGAAGATGACATTGTATTGTTATTATTTATAGTAAGCATAAGAAAATGACTATAACAGTCATCCCAAAATTGATTCTCAAATCATTAGGAATTCACAAGGGGTTTTTTAGATAAAGAACTTTAGGGATGAAATCAACCAACTGAGTCTTAAAAAGAGATACTTATTAATTTAGACATTTAACATAAATTATTAAAGAAATAGATTTGCATTTGTACTTCGGCCATGCAGAACGTTCTGAGAGATAACAAGGTTTATGAAAAGATGATTAGCGCTATTCCCACCGCCAGAGTCAAGATTAACAAGACAGTAAGGAAAATTTCACTCAAACGATAATAAAAATAGAGGTGGGTGTCCACATGGGGTTTCTCCGCTTGGATCTGGTTATGGATTGGAAGTGCCGCAGCCTTCTACTTCGTTGGAGGTCACCACATCTTTGCTCCCTATAGCTCATATCCTAAGCAAATTTTGTATAAAGCTTACCCAGACTACGCCAATGGATCTGTCAGCTTTTACCAAAAGGAAGTTAAGAACGTTATTCGTGATTTGTAATAATGACAATGTTCGTGGGCTTACTGATATATGAATGATATAGAATTAGTCATATGTTTGTTAAAGAATATAAGCGAACTCTTGAAATAACTCAATCATATTAAAAATTCTAAGCAACGATCTCAGTATTAGGTTGAATATTGTCCTTATTTTGATCTTCAATTACCATAAAAGGCTCATTTGTAACTTTTTTCTCAGCACTCTTCATTAAAGACGATGAAAGGTCATCTATAAAATTAAAAAAAAGCACATTAAGATTACCCTTGAAAGAGAACTTGAGAGGACTTCTAACATGACTCTTGGGTTGAGGAGAGGGAATTCTTCTAGTAGTAGTGGTAGCAGTAAGGGATTTTATATCAAGAGCAGGCTCACCAGTATGAAGTAAAGCAAGATTGTTCTTAATGTTCTCAGTAACTTGCTTGATTTCTTGGTTATGTTTAGAAATCAATTCGTTTCTGAGGTTCTTGTTCTTGACAATAAGTCTAATGATTTAAGCAATATGATCTTTCTTTTTTTACCTTTGGGTATCATCATATCTGTTCTTTCCAATCTGGTATCTTTCCTTAGTGATTTTCTTATGAAGGGCATCAACTGCCTTGCTTTGTTGATTTCTTAAAGCATCAATTTTCTTTTTGAGGATTTCATCAAGCTCGCCAATTTTGGAAGCTCTTTCATATTCTTCAAGTATATCAGCTGCCTCCTTGACCTTCTCAGCCTCTTTGTATTTCTTCAATTTGACAAGGTTCTTTTCCTTTTGTCTCAATTCCAAGAGCTTGGCTGAGGCTTTGTAGTTGCCTTTATATTCGTTTCTGATTTTCTGTTCCAATTCCATTACCTCTTGTTCATGTTTTTCCTGATTTTTAGTCAATAGAAAATTTTCTTTACTTTGAGCTTTTGCAAACTTTGTTCGGCAGTGGCTTCAAACTCGGCCATATATTCATCCCAAGTTTTGTTGAACTCGATGAATTGGAGATTTTGGGCATTATCGACTTGCATAAGTTCCTGTTCTTGGAATGCCTTGATGTTCTTTTGGTGTCTTTCAATTTCCTTAGCCTTGATGTGTTCAATCTTATGGACAGCCATCTCAGCTTCAGAATATCTACCGTCGTTCTCACAGAACCTTTGGTGAGCGTATAACACTCTACATGAATTGAATAACTAGAAATTTGGGAGTTACCTAATAGCTTCAACAACTTTGCTATCAATAGAAATGATAATTCTTTGATTTTCGCTTAGTAACTTAGTTGGTTCAATTTCAGAAACTTGATCCAAATAAAGGGTGTCCAAATCAGTTATGATTTTTTGGTATTCATCAAGAGAGATAGTATCTCCTGGCTTCTTGTCGAATTTGGCGAGAATCTTATCAACTACATAATTAGAAAAGCAAAGATTTTAGAACGAACCTAGAGCTGCGTCTTTTCCCACCATCTTGGCAATCTCATGCAAATTCTCTGTGGTGATTATTCCCTTTTTCTCTTTGTCGAAGTTGCCAAAAAGATCCAGGTAAACCTTGGCTTCGTCTTTCTCGATCTGGGCTAATTGATCTATAAGATTATGAGAACTAGGACCGCCATTCTATACGTTCAATTTCTTGCATTTGTACTTCCTATGGAATTGGTTAGGAAAATAAGTGTACAAAACTTACCATATCAGGCTTTACAGGGGTGGTTACCTGTTCCTCAGGAAGAGCTTGGGCGTTAGTCTCGATATTTTCTGAGCTAGACATTATATTTGGATTTGAAATAAATTATTCAATAAATTAAGCAGAACTTGATAGGGTTTAAAACGTTTTCTTTATTGGAGGGTCTTAAAATTTCCCCTTCTTATAAAATAATTTCTACTGCAGGCCCTCTAATGCTGATTTTACAGGCCTTGTCTAAGTATTCCAATCTATATCTCCCATAATTTGTACTCGAATTCATATATAAAATTTATTCTTGAAGATATTAGCTCTATGCTCAACAATAGTCCTCTAGCAAGACCAGGTGCATACAGTGAACATAACCGTATGGTCAGCCCTTTCGACATAAAAATTAAGCCCTATAGTCCAGATATGATGGAGTCAGGAGGAGTACCTCGTTTCGGCTCTGATCTTCCAAACGAAATTAACCCTGAAGCTTCTGAAAAAGGGTTTGAGAAGCCCTCAGCCAGTGGAGGAGAAGGAGTTCGACTAATGACATTCAGTGAAGAAGCTGGCGGTCCAGAAATAAACTCCACAGACGACTTGAACTTTGTGGAAAGATTTGATATTTTAACTTTGCAGAAAAAACGGACATCTGCTCAGATGTGTTTATGTTGTAGAAAAGAGAATAGATATACCATCTTCCCTTACGATAAGTTCGGAAATGCTTCAGACACTCCTATTTATGAAACCCTAGAATATGCAGAACCTTTATCAAATTGTTGCGCCGATGTTGATTGCAGGTCTTTATACATGACTATGCATTCAGTTAAACCTGATTTCAGCGTCAATGAGAAGACATTTTTAAGTTTTCATAAAGAATCAGCATTTCATTGTTGCACTATCTGTGAAGAATTCTATAGGGTAAATGCGCACTGTGGAGAGAAGGCTGTTAATGTCTTCAAAATGCAAGTTTCTAAGTGTCATTTGATTCCTACCTATCTCATATATGATTCTGAGAATAAGTTGCAATTTATTGTGAAAGGGACTGCTAGAAATCTGTTTATGTTTCCGATGCTTGGATGCCATACTTTTAGAAAGATGTCCTTTGATGTCCTCAGCATAAATGGAACCCGTTTAACAACTGTTGCACATTCAGGAGATGCATTGACAATTATGTTTCCTCCTAAATTTACAAATAAACAGAAAAATCTCCTGACAATAGCCTGCATAATCATTTTCCAGAGACACTTGTAACACAGTTTTGTTCTGTAATCATCCGCTTTTAATGTATTTCTAGATATTTAACAATCCTACTATACATGTTTATTCAGAATTCAACTTTTCTCCTTGGAAATAGTTGGTTTCTATTGAATGTTAGATCATCTTGATCTATTTGGACTTTTAGTCTTAATGGTCAGACCAGCATGAAATACAAGATAAGATAAATTTAAGAATAAACATTGTAGTACGAAAAAGCTGACTAGTTTCAACTTTAAATAATGTTAGAATGAACATAGTGAATTTGGAAATGTATCTAGAACATAACTTTAGAAGAAATCATTAAGCCATCAAAAAATTGTATGAAAAGGAAGAACATACTTAATTTTCCTAAAATTCAAATTCTGTTACAAAATGTGAAATTTGATAAACGATACTAGGGAAAGTTGATGAGATTTCAAGGTAGCTATTTTCCAACAAGAAAGGATAAAGTCTGCTATTTTTTTATGAATCTAATAATTTTGCTAAGTCTTTGGTTGATGTTAAAGATAATGATTAGTAATCAGGTTCTAGGAATCCCTAAAATAATAAAAGGACAAGTTTGAGATATACAGATATTTCCTTTGGAATTTGCATTAAAATATTTTACATAATTCTTAAAAGGTATTTTCAGCAAAATCAAAAAAGACTGTATTTACACATGATATAAATTTAATTCCGGTGAGCTAAGATATCAATAAATTCTGCAAAAATCCTTTAGAGCAATGGAACCAACAACTTATTCCCTCGAAGACATCAAGAAAAATCCCTTTTTAGTTACTCCTGACTGGAAAAAATGGCTGTATCATCTTCAAAATGAACCTTTCTCTACTGGTTGGGTCAAAGCTGCAGACAAACCTATTAGCAAAAAATACAAGGACACAAGAATGGTAATTTATACCAAGAAGATTGATAATGATCCATTGAAATATGTTAGAACTGAAATGACTTTAAAGGGGGTTGAACTTGAAAAATACTTAGCCATGATGAGCAACCGTGATATTAGAAGACAATGGGACAAGAATCTCATGTATGATGAAATTGTTTTGAAGCTCCCAAATGGAAATATCGGCTATCGACAAATGAAAATGCCGGCTTTTATGTCAAATAGAGATGGACTATCAAAGTATTTGATGTTCTCTAATAAGAAAAACCCTGACCTAGTTGAAAAATGTGGGCTACCCAAAAGAAACAACAAATATTATGTCATTTGTATAGAACCTATTCGCCTGAAAGAGTATCCAAAGCGCAAAGATTTTGAGAGATCGACCATGTTCATGATTATGATTGCTGAGGAAACTGATGAGCCTGGGGTTATTAAGACATCCCAGTTAATTCATATGGATCTTGGTGGATGGGTGCCTGATTGGATCATGAATTCAGGAGCAGTCAAATTCCAATTTAAAATGATGAAAAATTTCTTAAAGCATTATTCCGAATTTGACAAGCAAAGTCTGCTTGTCTTGAAAGATGATCTTTAAGTGTAGTGATCGTTTAATTGAAATTATCTATATACATATTCATGTTGCTATCTTAAATAGAGTCTATCATTAGTATTTCTTTAATGAAAATGATTCAACATAAGAAACTTTACAGTTTTAAGAATTCCCTCCCCCTCTAGTCTGATGTTTGCATACGCATAAAAATAACGTGATGAGTGTCTTTTGTATAATTTTTTTCTCCAACATTCATGTAGTGGGAATTTGTGTCTCTTGGAAGCTTATTTCTAGAAAAATATGGGATGTATTGCTTTTTTACTCAATCATTCTAAAAAAGTTCGCGATATTTTTCCCTCAAACCCTTTCTGAGAAACTAGATTCATTAAAAGTTTTTTGAATAAATTAAAAATGGCAACTGTCGACAAATATACACAAGGAAAGGACCAATTAGCTCGCAGTCGAGGCATTATCGAAGCCAAAAAGAGACAGACCTATGAAGAAATCACTGAGATTAAGCTAAGGAATGAGAATCATGAGAAAGAAAGAAGAGATTTAGAGGAAATGCAAAGACATAAAAGGTTCACATTTACAAACTAATGATTTATTGAACATAGATATGCAGACCTTCAAGCTGAAGCTATCGAGAGTGGCAAAAAAAATTTTGCCTTGGAGTTGAAGTGGTCAGAGCTGAGAAATATTGAGGAATGTGATACATTATATCAAGTAACAAGCTAAAAAGAGTTTGTAATGAGAATAGGAAATTATGAAACAAAAGGCCGCTTTCCAAGAAATTTTGGATGCCAAGAATAGTCTTATTAAGAGATTCCAAGAGGACCTGAGAAAGAAAGATGAAGATTACAGGAATATGCTCAACAAGCAAAGAGAAGATATCGACGAAATTCTTCTGAAGATGAGGAAGCAATTCCGTGAGCTTAGGGAAATGTATCTCTCCGAACTCAATGAGATTGAGAATGAATTCGAAAACGATGTATTCTTTCCGCATAAAAATGTAACTCTTGTTAGAGAGCGAAAATGATGCACGATAATCTGGAAGAAATCAAGAATCTATCGAAGACTCATCATGAAATTGAAAAGGAAATCGTTAAAGAAAGAGCCCTTAAAGAAGAACAATACGCAAAGGAAATAGAAAATTTGAGAATTATGTATGCCAAGTCCTATGCCGATAGAAAGATTTCCATGGAAACAGATATCCAGAATCTGGAAAAATGCCTTGAAGATATGAAGGCTTTATATCTTCTGAACTCTGAGAAACTCGAGTATAACTTCAAGGTGCTTAGAGAGAAGGATGAAGAAAATACTCATCTTACTGGGGTCTTGAAAACTAAAAAGAGAAATCATTACAACAGACTTAGAAAGGCTATGAAGGATTACGCTGATGTATAGCCACATTTTCCAAAATCTATAATTTACTAGATTGACGCCAAATTTAAGCAAGAAAATAAACAATTGACTGAAGAATATAAAAGAATTACCAGACAGTTTAAGGAACTCCAAAATAAATTCAAGCACTTTGAAAAGGCTGATCTTGATAAATACAACGAGATTCAAAAGATGAATGAAGCTGAAGTTCAGGAGCTCAAGACCAAGATTCTAAAGTGTGATAAAACTATTCACATCCAACAGCTAGGTATCCAATGGGCTCCTCCAGTTGAAGAGCAAAGTGGAATTAATGAAACCAAAGGTAATTCTCTATCCTTTGCAAGCTAATTTAATCAGAGGACATTAGCAAATTACAGAATTCTGTTTCTGGCTCAGGCAAGAAAGATACTCAACAAGGAAATGAAGAAGAATTCACATTCAGCATTCCTCCCCTTGAGATGGAAATCTTGACTGAAATTCTTCTCAGAGAAACTGATTTCCTTCTGGATGACAAGGTATTTGTATGTGTTAATTAAAATAATCCCTTAGACTCGTTCTGATCTGGCCCAAGAGCCCGATCCCAATAAACAAAGAAAGATCAAATTAGAAACCATTAAGAAAGTCTTGGCATTGGACTCTGTTGAAGAAATGGATATGTTGTATAAAGACCTATACAAAAATGTCAGAGTCTCCAAGCATCAAAGAATCCTTGGAAATGAAGAAGAGGGTGAAGAAGAAGGAGAGGAAGAAGAATATGTTGAGGAAGAACCCGAGATTGATTATGATCCTGATTTGATTATCGAGTCTTTGATCAGATTTATGGGTGACCAAGAAAGAAGAAAGAAAGAATTAGGTATAATCGTGATGCAAATCAATAATCCATGATAGAATCTCTTCACGCAAAGAGATCTGTTACTAAGGAAACAGAGAGAGAAAAGAAGGAAAGAATTGCCAGAGAAGGCAAAAAGTACTGGGAAAGGCTTACCCATGTCCTTCCTGAACATACTTTCAGAATTTGGAAAGTTTTAGATAAAGCTCTCTCCAAATATTATAATCTTCTCCTTGAAAGACAAAAGCTTATCGAAGAGACTGGTAATCTGCACAACCAGAATGAAGAATTAAAGAACTTACTTAACCAATACTTCCAAGTAAAATTTTGTGTTATAAATCTTATTATCGTAGATCAACCATGAGCTCATTATTCCTCCTACAAAGATGATCCAGCTCGAAGCCAGTCAAAATCTCCAATAAATTTTCTTGTAAGGTATATTTTGTAAATGCTTATTGAATAATATTCGATACAACATGCATGCTTCAGCATATAAGCATACTTAAAGCTACATACAGTATGAAAGTTTAATAGATAGATAAGTTCTCACTCTAAATGGGACCAAAAGTACCATCGAAGGCTTTATGTACCTTTGAATTAGTGACAGCTGTATTCAAGCTTTGATTCCTGGTCATTCCTCCAGAAAATTCATTAGAGAATTTGTTATTAAGAGGGAAATATCTATCAGTAATTTCATATCCAGAAGGCAAGAGTCTTCCAATATCCATATAAGTTGTCATATACAAAGGACTGCCGACCTTAAGACCCGGTTCAGGATATTTATACTCTCCAGGCTGAACTGGGAACTTTTTAGCGACAATAGCGTTTTGGTCAAGCTTCTTCTTGGCAGCTCCAAGCTCATCAAGGGCTTCTTCATCGTTTTTGCCCCACTTAGCAGCAACTAACTGGTTCTTGAGAACTTTTTCGGCTTTTCTGAAATCAGTGAGGTTTTTGCCAATATCTTGCCAAGTAGGAGTCTCAGACTTTAAGGGTTGGGTGTTCTCGGTAACAGCCCACTTTTGTCCATATTCAGATGTAGTTGTTTTATAGAAGGCACTCATTAGGTCCTGGAAGTTATAATTTATTCAGGAAATTAGAACGTATAGAAATTAAAAACAATTTTTTCTGTTTTTAGACCCTGCTTTTAAAACAAAGAATTATCCTTCTCATATCACTGAATGAAAAGAAACAGAAATTCAAAATGTGAACTTATCTCAGAATTTATAAAGCAGCTAACCAGATAAGAATTATTATTGAATAGTTATGATAGAAAATTAATGAAGAAATTGATGTAGTCCCCGGAATTCTATTCAAAATATGACTAAATCTTAAGATTAGCTGTAACTCTTACCAAGAACGTTTGTAAGGCTAACCAAGTTTATGAAAAATATTTATATATAATTCTCTCTATATTAAAATGAAAATAATACTTTTCATAGCTTACTAGGAGAGTTTTCATTAATCTAATGAACATCTTTGCTGTTAGTGTAGCGAAACCACATATAATTCAATTATCTTTCTAAGCCAACCTAGCTTGCAGGCATTCTCGGTAAAAATAACAACCTTCATTCAATCCTGAATTGAAATTCTTCAAGCCATGTCCCTTTAGTAATGAACTATTCATCCCTATGCACTATAGTCCTTTCAATAATTCGAAATGTTCTAGAACAGGTATTTTTGGGAGTATAAATATAGGGCTGGTTATTTTGGTGATATCCAAATAAGAGAATTACTGTTTTTATCCTAATCATTTTGGCCAGATTATCCTGTTCAGGAATTTTCATCTATTCAATCTAACTTAATAATATTTATCTAAATATGAAATTCTCTCGAGTTCTTGCGACGGGAATAGTTCCTGAGTGGCGGGATTTCTACCTGAATTACAAGATCCTAAAGAAGATTCTTTCACCATACAAACTGCTAGGAAAGAGTATGAGCTTTCCATTGGAGTGATTAATTAAAAAAATAGCATATACAAAGGCTGAAGTTGATCAAGAGCATATAGTAATAGCTAACTATAATGCACGAGACCTCGAAAAGTTAAAAAAGTTCAATGAGATGTTCGAACATGTCATATTCAAAGAACTACAAAAAGTATTCGATATTATTCCTCAAAGATTGACTGCATTTAGATTTCTGCTTTCTATCACGCTAGATTTAGAGAGATAATAAAGAAATGGAGGTTGCTTAGAATTAATGAAATACTCTTAAAACAATCCAAGCAAAAGCCTGACTATGATAGAAAAAAACATATGCTTCAAGTAATATCATCTTAAATATCGTCCTTAGATATAGAATGCCTTTCACATTTATTATAAGGAACTCAAGCTATTAGCTGAGTACATAAGTATCAATTTAGAGGCTTTTAGAAAGGTAAAAGTTCTATCTCAGAATTCAACGGGAAAATAGATATTCAAGAAGCATAGAAAATATGTAAAACCCTTTGATACAAATTTGGACATTAAAGCAAGGTTTGAAGAACAACTAAGAGAGGTATGGTTGATAATGAAGAGATGTCAATTGTTAGTTAAATGTCCACTACCACAAGGAGTGCGTGAATAATCTAATTACACATGTTGAGCAAGAGTATATCGAACTGTTTTACAACAGAGGAAATAGAAAAGAAGGACAAGAAGAATTAAGGTAATTCTCTTGTTCCAAGAAATTTATTTTCAACAGAAAAATTTTACAAGGAAGACTTATATCACAGGATGAATCTTTTTTCTTCGGATTCTTCTTGGGCCTTTGTGCTTCTTTCATACTCTTGATGTGGGTTATAGCTTGGTTGGGAGATTTAAGCGTTGATGACGATGAGCTATTTAAAAATGTGTTTCCTATTTTCAGAGGAATTGGTTTACTTATTCTCTATGTTTGGCTCTTGGCTTGGAATGTCTATATTTGGACCAAATTTAGCATCAACTATAAACTCATTTTCAAGTTTTCTTATCATTACAGTACCATTAGTGAGGTAAAATGAATCATTTATTATTGGCTTAATTAAAAGATTCTTGGAAGAGCATCATTTTTTACAGCAGTGTTTCTCATTATGTTCCTCTGGTACATTATTCTGAGACAAGAAATGAGGGGACTTTCTGATATAATCGATTTTTTGCCTAAGGATTATACCCCTTTAATCGTCTGGATATTGTTTATTGGATACATCTTCTTTCCCTCAACAACCCTATTTAATCCTCAGGGAAGGTACTCTCATTGTTGATTAATATTAACTATTTAGGCTCTACACTTTTAAATTATTTAAAGAAATTATCACTTCTCCATGGCACAAGGCAACATTCAGAGTAATTGAGACTCGAGTCCGTGTTAATTCTTTAGTTAAATTGGGCAACAGATCAGCTGGCAAGTTTCGTCGTTCCCCTGAAAGATTTCGAATATATGCTTTGTTTCTATTCATCTAGCACCAAAGAGGAACTTCAAATGTGTCAATCATCATCCACAAGATTTAGTAGTGCAGTATTTATGGCCTTTATTCCTCTCATGCTGAGAATTATTCAGGTAGCCCAATCACCCAAATTCCTAACCTTGTAGTGTTGTCGTCAAATGTATGATGCCAAAGTATTTATATCCCCCTTCTTTTTCAATGCAATCAAATATCTGTTGTCAGCTATTACAGTGGTTTTCTCATATTTGTGGGCTAAATATAGTTCTCCAGTAGCTAATCATTTTTGGGTTATTAAATTATTAGTCCCTTTTTGCTGGCTGGATTTTCTTTGCCATCTTGAGTACTATATATTCTTATTATTGGGATGTGAAGATGGATTGGGGTTTCCTAGAGGAGAACACCAAGAATAAATTCCTAAGAAATGAACTTGCCTATAATAACAAGACATATTACTATCTTGCTATATCTGTTAACTTAATGCTTCGTTGTGCCTGGGTCTTCTCCATTTCACCAGATCTTATAGCAAGATTTTTGAGGCCAGAGCTTTTCCAAGCTATAATTGGATTCATGGAAATATTTAGAAGAAGCGTATGGAATCTGTTAAGGTAGAAACCTGAGATATGTTCTTAAATTATAGAGTCGAGAAAGAACATATTGCAAATTGTGGTAGTTTCAAAGCTGTAGATGATTACAAGCTGCCATTTGAAAAGATTGAAATCAATATGGATGAGGTACAATGATGCAAAATCAAGAACTTAAATGTTAGAGATATCTCTTCAAGAATGAATTGATTAATCTCCTTGAGAAGGAAGAAGAAGAATACGAAGAAGAGGCAAATCAAGAGATTAGGACCCTAACCGATCTAAATATCAAGGAAAAAGATCACGAAGATATAGAAGAAGGAAAGCACTCCGAGAAACCAGGGCAAGACGACCACAAGAAGGAACAAGAATTGAAGCAATTACGTGTACCTTTGCTTTCAAGATCTAAGACACAATTTATATTAGCTGCAGGCACTAGTGGAATGGAAAAGAAGATCAAGAAAGTCCAATCCTTCCTCAGTCTTAAGCAAACAGATCTTAATTCCTACAAACTAGACCCAATGGAAATACAGAAAATAAAATTAGAAGTCAAACTCTTCAAGGAAGAGATGAAAGCTAAAGCAGATGCCTACATTGTTGATCTAACAATGCCTGCTCCAGAACTAAATCGCAATCAATCTTATTATGCTAGATCTGGAAAAGGATCTTTCTATGAAAGTTCAGATTTTCATAAACAAGCTGAAACTGGAATGCTGAGAATTAGCCAATTGTTCCCAACGAAATTTGTCAAGGAGCCTACAATCTCTTATTCCAGAAGCCCCAAAAATAATCACTAAATTCCTGTTTAATTTATTTTCTCGTCTTTGTGTGTCGTTTCTATCCTTAGCACCTTTGTTCAATGTAATAATGTTCATATATTGCTGTGAAATAAATTTCAAACAGTACTAGCTCGTTCAATCATTAGAACTGATTAAGTTATGAAAAGATAATACAAAACTTTTGATAAATCCATACTCCTAATTTCTTGGAATATTTACTTGTCCTTCTTTGCTTTCCAATCGAGCAATGGTTTTATATTAGTGCTTGAGTTAGAAACAATCTTAATGAAGTTATCTAAAACCTTAGACAGTTCTACTTATTCTTCTTACCTATATTTGCATTAGCCTTGGCCATGCCTAAGTACACTCTAGCTTTATCGATAAGTCTTCTGTCCTTGTTATTCTTCTCGTTTCTTGCACTTTCAAAATGTTGTTGGTAAAAGTCAATAGATTTAGCGTTATTTCCTTTCATAGCCCACAGCCTAGCCAAATGATAAGCAGCATCCGCCTAATTCTTTATTCAATTTCCAAGAAGAATTACATTATAGTTGAGCTTTCTATTTTCCTTTGAGATTTTCAAATAGTCTTCCAAGTGTTTGAGGGCTTCCTCAATTCTTCCCAAAGCCATATAGCTCTTTGCAATAGCTGCATGAGCTTCGATAACATTGACGACATTCTTCTTATCACCTCTCTAAGATATTATGCCTTGAATTTCAAGAACTACCTCATCATGTTTTTGAGCAATTTGCAGGTTTCTCATTTGGTATTCAAGGGCCTTTTCGTATTCTTTCTTCTTCACATAGATGTTTCCGATCTTGTGACATACAAGACCTTCCTTCTCACTGTCTTTTCCTGTAATGGCAGCATCCAGGCATTTTTCCAAATAATAAAGAGCCATATTGATAGATTCTTGGTCCTCTTTTTGTTCATAACTTGCAGCCATCTTTCCATAGATATCTGTAAGTTCTTTAGAAACTTGAACGACGATAGTAACGAGCTGATTTTCGTCAGCTTTCTTAAGAATATTCTCATAGTTCTCAATAGCTCTGTCTAATCTTCCTAATTGAGCATAGCATTTACCCAGACCAATAAGGGTAAGGCATTCCCATTTAGGATCCTACAATATTACCCAGTTTCGTGTGCTTATTACTCCAATCGCCTTAGCAAGAGAATTACATCTTTTATAAAAGTAAGCTGCAGTTTGGTAATCCTTGAGCTTGTCACTATAGAAAAGCTCGGCAATAGTTAAATATTCATCAATAGCAACTGTTCTATCGCTTCTAAGAGAATTATTCAAGCTTTCAATTTGAGTCACCTCATAAAACCTTCAGCAGATGTTAAAGCATTTTTCAGATAAGTAAGCTCATCCTCTGATTCTCCAAAGACTCTCCTTGAGTACTTATTCTTCTCTTGCTCTTCCTTAACAGAGTCAGAAGGCTCGATGATTTGAGGCATTTTTCCAGAAGTGATGTAAAAGAAATCGACATAAGATTGAGCAAATCCCTCCTCTGTGGAATCAGTCGAGGTTTTTAGTAATTTTACCCAGAATTTCGAGTGCAACAGTAGTCTTATTCTTAACTTCGAACTTGAAATCATCTTCTTCCATACCCATTCCCTAATTTCATTAATTTTGTGAGCAAAAAAATTCTATACCTTGCCGAGATCTTTGAAAGCAACCTGCTTTTCTCCTTTCTACGTTGGTTTATCATATGTCTATCTATACTCATACCTTGGCAGGTGGTCTTGGACCTCTATCACCATGAACTTGATGAGTATTTCCATGAGCTGAATTGTAATCATCGTCATGATCGATCTCCTTTCTACGGGTGGGAGCTTTGATAGGGACAAATTTCCTTGACATCTATTCAAAATCAAATAATGCTGAAAAAGAACTAACTGTTGACTTTTCCCTCAATAAATGTCAAATAAAGTTACAAATTCAATAGTTTTGAATAGAAAATAATTCAAGACTAACTATTTTTTCCACTTTTATGAGCTGGAAGCTTATTACTTGCCAAGGGACTCCGCCATGTAATCCATAACTTAGATCAACTTATTCCTAGGTGCCAGAGCTGCTCATTCGTGTGATGAAATACAAAATAAGCTCTATATCTTTGGTGGATGGAATGGAACAAACCCTGTTTCAGATCTCTATATCCTTGACCTTGAAAAAATGATCTGGACACAAGGAGACCATACTGGGGATATCCCTAATGAAAGAAATAATCATGCAACTGCAACAGTAGGCACAAAAATTTACCTTCATGGTGGTCATGACTCAAAATGTTGGTAGGTCTATGAGTCATATTATGCCAAACATCATAGGAGAAGTGATATGTACATTCTCGATACTACTACATTATCATGGACAAAAATTGATGCGAAGGGAGATGCAAGTACTCTAATATCCTTTTCTCAATTTTAGGTCCCTAGCTCCAGAGCCTGCCATACTCTCAATCGAATTGGGCCAAAACTTTATCTTTTTGGAGGGTATAATGGCTCCAAGTGTTTCAATGAGATAATTGAATTTAGAATAGACAGCAAAAACTGGACCATGCTAACTGTTAACAGTAACAGTCCAGAGCCAAGAAATGCGCATACTATGACTACTAGAGGGAATCAATTAATTTTGTTTGGAGGTCATAATGGCAGCAAACATCTAAATGACCTATGGATCTTTGATATTCAGGAAAAGATTTGGACCGAGATTAAAACTAATGGACCTCCACCCAAAGGACTTAGAGGGCATACCACAAATATCATCGGAAATAAGTTATTTGTATTTGGTGGATATGATGGAATGAATAGGTAAGCATAACCCTTCTGAGAGTTATTTTCAAGGTCAAATCAACTTATGATATTTGATCTGGAAAAAGCAAAATGGATTGTTCCAAGTCTTGAAAATCCCCATGAAGTTCCAATCTGCCGCCAAAGACATAGTGCTAATGTTAACAAAGTTAACAAAATTGTTGTATTTGGAGGGTTTGATGGTACAAAATGGCTCAATGATTTGTATGAACTGGATGTCTCAAAGACTAATATCTCACTACAATACAATGATGTAATCATAGAATAGGCCATCTCTAATAATCTAGAATCTGAAGAGCTTGATCAATAATCTTATTGCTAATCTATTCGACAAGCCTGAGTTTTCGGACTATTGCTTCGTAGTTGATGGAAAACCTATTTTTACTCATAAATGTAAGCCCAAAAAAGTGATATTCGCTTATGTTTTAGCAATATTGGCATCTCAAAATGACCATTTTAAAGCTTTATTCTCAAATGGGATGAAAGAAAGTACCAACGATAAGTTGATTATAAAAGATTGGAACTATCTTCCATTCTATCATATGATCTCATACTTCTATTCTGCAACGATTCCAATGGATCTTTCCTTCCAAACATATTGTGAGATTTTAAGTAAAACCTAATTTTCACAGAATAAATTTTAGAAATTGCTGATGCTTATGCGATTTCAGGGCTCAAATCGCTTTGTGAACAGGTTATAATATCTCTCACAACTGAAGAGAATGTCTGTGAGATTTTGGAAATGGCTGAGAAATTTTCTTCTGCGGAAATTAAGAGTCATTGCATGAGTTTTATCATCCAAAACTTTTCAAACATATATGGAACCAAACAATACGAAAGACTTGAGAAAAACCCTTCACTTCTTATAGAAGTTACAAGGAATGTTTTCTCTAACATGTCTATCTCCAAAGTTTGAATACCAGATCTTTGTGTTATGTAAATTAATAAGTATATGTTTATGGATTCATAAATGGCATACTTCCTACTTTTCAATTACTAAGTGCTCTGGTAAAAGAAGGATTCTTATGAGAAATTTGTAAAACATCATTGAATATTATAATAATTTATACACGGTTGACTGAGGTATGGAAATATTCAGAGAACTGACGACTAGACAATAATACTAAGGCTTCCTTTGCTCCTTCTAATTCTTGATTGAGCCTTTGGATTAAAGTATTATGACTATTAGTAATCTTAATCCAACTTTCATTTTCAGTTTTAAGTTGGCCCTCCAGTTTTTCCTTTTCATTCTCTGATTCCCTAAGGGTACGTACATTGTTTGTAATCTCTTCTACACAAATTAATATGACTACTTAAATTACTTACTTTCGAGTATTTCAAGTGCTGTCAAATTCTCAGAGAGACTTTTGTTAAGATTTTCACGTTCCTTTAGAAGTTGAGGTAATCTAACCTCTTCCCACTGCTTCCTAGCCTCTTCCTCTTCATGATTAAGTTCCTCTCTTCCACTATGCAAATTGTTCAATAAATCCTTGAGAAGCTTTAGGACCTGACTTACAACCTCTTGATCAGTAAAACCCTTTCCAACGTGGGAAAGAGCCTCAAGAAATAGACTATATTTATTATTATTCAAATTTGTTGCACTAGTTAGAACCTTCTTCATAGTGTCAGGTGCATGAGGGGTCTGAATAAAGACTAGTTCTCCACTCTTAAGCTTCTCCATTAAGTCAATGGCTTCATTACAAGCCTTTATTGCCTCATCATATTCTCTGTCTTTTTGAACAAATTCTTTATGGTCACGGGCCCTAGAAGCTGTTTCTTTATCTGTTGTCTCGAGATTTTTTGTTATTGACCCCTGAAGCTGATCAATGGTGCTCTCAACCTGCTGCTTTCTGGGTCTTAGTTGGCTTTCAAGAAGAAACGTTGTTTCAGAAATTAGTGACTTGACTGAATCAAGATCCTGTTGGAGCTTTGACACATAATCTTCATGAATTGAAGTTTGGTCTTCATATAGTAGATTTTCTTTGTCAATGGAGTTTGAAATGTCCTGAATCAAGTCGCCGATGGCCTTGATAAGATCTTCTAGAGGTCCTTCTGTGCTCATATGTATAGAAGCAAGATCAATTAGTAGACCTGACATTTCATTGTCTTCTCTGACTTTCCTAAGTTTATTTTCGAAGGAAGAACTAGCTTGGAGAGTCGCTTGGTGCAGGCTTTTAAGTTGGAGTGAGAAGGAGGCTGATACTAAGAATAATATCAGCAAAACATTTTTCATGTGTTGAACAATTAATTACTTGCTAAATTATGCTAGGCGTTTCCTTAGAGAGCTTAACGCAGACAGTTGTCCTCTGTTTCAAAATCCTTACTCCCTAAGTAAACAGAACGGTCTTAGTTGATCATTTCTAAGCTACTCACATGTGAAAATTCGTAACATCCAAGGACTGTTGTATGGTTTAGTTTAAAACACCAAAATATTATTCTTAATTCAAAATGGTATCTCGTTCCAATTCTGCACTGACTAGGCTTATATTAGTTCCTTTCTAAATATTCTATTGAAAAGTGAATTTTAGTGATCTTAAAAAGAAGAATGGCAAGCTTATAATGAAGTCATAAGTAAAGTCCAAGCTATAAGTATTCAGATACAAAATTTTGATATTAGCAAGATTATCTGATAGTCAAGGCATCATATTTTCTGAGCCTATTCTTACACTCTTCAATTTTGTTATCAACATCTTCTAAATCTTGCTCCAAGAGCGTCTTCCTTTTCTTTTGCTCAATTGTGCCACCTGTAGAAGGCACTTTGAACAACTCAGCTTCAAGCTATCATTTTAACATCTAATATTCCAGTGATTACGAATTTTTTATCTTGCGTTAATTCAACGAGGAGGTTCTCCAAGTCTCTGATTTCATCTTTATAATCTTCATATTTTTGGTATGAGGGAAGGACTCCATATGTTCTCTTTGCTTGTGGGGACTCTCTATATCTCATATCGGGAGAAGGAGAGACAGCTCTTCTATAAGTATTGTTGCTTCTATGGGATTAATCACATAGAAAAAAATTAGTTACTGTCTAACATCAAATTGTCTAACATCTGGGAGATCCTTAGTTCCTGAGTTAAGATTTCGTTGGATGCTTCCATAAGAAGGGCTTGAGGCTCTTGTACTTGTATTCCAGACCAAGAGGTCCTTAACATGATCTTCGTCTCTCAGTTTCTTTCTAATTGCAGCAGCATCTCTAAGAAATAAATTAAAATTGGGATCATCATCATACATGTTTTGTTCTCTAGGTGGAGTGTGGCTTCTTAATCTTGGACGCTCTAATCTTTCATATCTAGTATCATCCCGAGGTGGACTTTGATATTGTTCAGTGGTTTGGGGTCCTATTTTAATTAGAAGCTAATATCAAGACTTACTATTTCTATAGTTTGGCGGGTTAACGGCATATCTCTGAAGATCATAATCACCAAGTCCCCTAAAAATAAGCTCAAAAGAAAATATTTATTACTCTTCTGCTAGTTGTCTGTAGCTCTCAAGCTCTCTTCTAGTCTTTTCATAACCTTCTTGAATCATTCTATTGAGTCTATCTAGTTGTCCATAGTTATCTCTATATTTTCTGATGGCATTCTGTAAACTAATCTGTCTAGCAGACAATTCATTGCCAAACTTGGCTTCATCAGTGTAGAGTCTTTCCAAATCTCTAATCTGAGTCTCAAGATTTAGCTTTGAATTCTTAATTTCTGAAATCATTTCCCTAAAAGTTGGCTTGAGTTATTTTGAAGTATACCTTTGCTGCTCAAGATCTCTCCTAATCTGATGAATTTCACTGAAGATCAGCTTGTTTGAATGCAGATCTCCTGCAGAAGCACTGTGTCTGTCAAGATGAGCAGTTTCTTCCTTAACGACAGAATTTTCCATTTGCTTTGAAAGTTGATCAACATTTTTCTTGAACATTAATAGCTAAAATTTAGAAGATTTTCAAATGAGTTTCTACTTCTTCAAGTGCCATATTGTGCTTCTCTTTCAATTCCTCATAACTAGAATGATAGAGTTCTTTTTGTTCTTTAATGTTTGCTTCCAGTCTCTCAATCTTTTCTTTCAGTTCAGCCATAACTTCATCAGATTTCTAGTCTTTTAATACAGATAAATCTGGAAGAACCTTTATTCTTTGCTTCTGATTAGAGATAGTCTCATTTTGTTGGATAATTATAGCTTTCAGATTGTTCATATGAATTTCGTAAAAGTTCATAATGAACAATAGATAGTTCTGGACTTCAAGTGCATTTACATCAGTTCCAAAGTTTGGCATAACAAAGTTAGGCTTCATCATAGGGAAATGGAAGTTGAGGTAATTCATGTCATACCTAGGGTTAATCTCCTAAAAGATTACAGAAATAATAATGCTCTTACAGATTGAGACTCATCAAGTCTTGAACGATTTGGAGTCTCTTTTTGTGGAGGGGCATATTCTCTTTGATGATCTCTTGGGTATTGCGATTGATATTCTCTCGCATCAACTGAAGCTCTTCCTGAATGATTTGATTTGGTAGAGGCTCTATCTTGTTCAATTGTGATATATCCTATAAAGAATTAGTCAATATAAATTAGAAATTACTTGTAGGGCTTTCAGGAATTCTAGTTCCCCTTCCCCTTTTGTCCTTATCTCCAGAACCTGGGGTCTTGGAATCTCTCTTATGGGAACCCCGTTCCTCTGGAGATGCTTTATAACCTGGCTTTCCTAAGGGAGGCCTGTTAGGGGAAGAATAATCTGGCTGTTGGTCTCTGGTAGGTTGAGAAAGGTTGTTATTAACTCTTTTCTGGGCTTCAGATTGAGAGTTGCTTCCGAAATAGTCATCAAATTCTCTTGATTTTGGCTGATTCTGCGGAAGATTATGTGATTCTTCATAAACTGGATTGAAGTTCAGTCCACCTGTCTTGAAGGGAATATTGGGATCTTCTGGGTATCCTTGATCTGTTTTAGAACCTTGCTTTACAGGCTTCTTTTGAGTTCTAGTAGGAGGCGATTTTTTTCTTTCAGGGGCTTTGTCAGTTTGAGGCTCAGGAGGTTGTTGTTTCTCAGTTGGAGATTTGAGAGCGCCAGATTCTCTAGTCGGAGAAGTTGTTCTGTCAGGAGAGGTTTGCGATTGTAGTCTTTGAGGTTGCTGATATGGTTCCCGAACTTGTTCTTCATTTGGTCTTTGCTGAGGACTCTGAGGACGATTTTGAGTTTGCTGCTGAGTTGCCTCATACTGTCTTTGAGGTTGAATTTGAGGATATTGTAAATTTTGCTGTTGAGGGTACTGAGTTTGTGGCTGATTTTGGCTTTGGAACTGAGTTTGCATTTGGGGTGACTCCTCTCTTCTTGGTTGTTGAGTATATAACTTGTTTTGTGAGGGAGTTTGTTGCTGTTGTTGAGACTCGAATTGTCTTTGTTGTTGCTGGAATTGTTGATTCTGTGGTTGAGGAAACTGTGGGCTCTGTTGTTGAGGAGATTGGGATTGAGCTTGACCTTGGTTTTGAGGGTATTGGCTTTGCTGCTGTACTAGAGGGAACTGGAAGCTCTGTTGCTGAGGGAATGGATATTGTTGTTGGCTCTGGCTTTGGAACTGGCCTTGAAGATTAGAAGGATCATTGACTCTTTGTTGTTGGATCTGAGGGTTTTGTAAGTTTTGTAAGTTTTGTAGTTGAGGATATTGGGAGGTTTGTTGATGAGGATACTGATACTGTGGTTGGCTCACATTTTGGTATTGAGTCTGTTGCTGGAATTGCTCATGCTGTTTAGGAGATAGAGTGCCTTGCTGGGACTTCTGAGCTTGATGTTGTGGGGAAGAAATCTGCTGAGATTGCTCAAACGGTTGAGTTGGTTTGGTTGCAGATTGTTGTTGTTGGAACTGCTGGATTGGAGTTGTCTGACTTTTAGGGGAAATTTGGTTCTTAGGAGAGGTTTGATTTCTTGGAGATTGGCTTTTAGGTGATGGGGATTTTTCTATTTTTCCATATCTTTGGGCAACGTTTTCGCCTTGGTTCTGAACTGGATCAAAAATGATTTGTCCAAAAGATGGCTGTGTAGGTTGGCTTTGGCCTGCATCCTTATTCGAGCTTTGTCCATAATTAGGAGTAACAGGGCTGGCTCCAAAGCTTTGGTAATTAGCGGCTTGGTCAACAGGTTTGTTCTTTACTGAAGGGGGGCTAAATTGATTTTTTGAAATGGATTCTGTTAGGACCTTACTTGAAGCTAAAGGTTTGTCCACTGGGTCTAATAGCCCTTTTTTCTTGGCATTTTCAAGAGTCAAGTTGATTGAGTTGATGAGTTCAGGACCTGGGCCATAATCAAAGTCAATATTACTCACTTCACTTTGGAATAGGTTGTCACTGACAATGGGGCTAGGTAACAGATTTTTTTGTCCTGACACATTGAATAGTCTAGTCTTTTGGTCCGTTGGGAAAGTCAGAAAGTCCCCTGTGTATTTAGAAACAATAGGGGAATACTGAGATCTGTTGGGCTCCCAAGAATTAGCTCTATGGCTCTTAGAATCAGGTCTGTCAGTGTCTGTATGTATATTTGATCTATATGGACTTGAATTTTGTCTGTCTATTTGACCAACACTCGTCCTATTAGTTGGTTGTGCACTGGTATCAATATTCACTTTTGGGCGATTGATATTGGGCACATTGAGATTGGATCTGGTCGGAGTTCCCTCTCGAGATAATCCACTTGGACTTCTTTCTCTTTCAGTTATTATCTTAGGTTCTCCAGCACTAGGGTCTCTACGGAAAACATTCTCTAGATTTGCAGTATTTATAGGAGTCACTGTAAAAGGTCCAGATTGACCCCCTAAATTCTGTGTTGGAGACTGAGGATAATTTTGACTCCCAGTTCTGTTAATAGTTGAGTCTGCTGACTGTCCTCTATTGTAAGTAGGATTCTGGTTTGATGTGGAGTAATTGGACATTCCTGGTTCGTTTCGGTATTGGTTAGGATTGTTGGAATTTGGCTCGTTTCCTGACATTTCAGTGCAACGAATAAATTTTTAATATTGTTGTGTCAACTAGGGCGAATTTTTTTTTTCAATGAAAAGAATTATGAACAGTCACAATATAAGGTCTTGCATAATATATTCACACAGTACAAGAGAAATATAAATAAGCTTCTTTAACATGATCTTAACATAACGAACTTTATGCATTATGAATTCCACTAGAATCTTCAGATTTTCCTTGTCTCTCCTTGCAGTATTTTTCAAGAGCAAGTTCTCCAGTAGCAGGATTGGCTCTATCATAGTCCTAAAAAGTTACTTTTCTCCAAAAAGGAATACTTCGATAAAATGGACTCTGAGCTCTGAATACTTATCATCAGTAGTAGTCTCATCCCTGAGAGGGAATAATTTCTCATTTATTTCTCTCATTGGGAGCACAGCATGCAAGAATCCTATGACAGCCCCAATAATTGAAGGGATCACTTCTCCGAGTTCATAGTTTTCTGCATATAAACTAAAGAATAAGTTTCCAGCCTATAACATCAGACATGGTCGTATATTATTTATACAGCAAAGAAAATTAGAGGCCATTCTAAGAATTCCATCAGTTGAATAGGAAGCTCAGGACCCAAGGATCTTCCTCTCGCTCTGTGACGCAAAAGAACGTACTTTAATATCAATAAATTTCTCATCTAGTTACCTTCTCACTCCAATAATTCAGGAGAAAACCAAAGCAAACCCAAATGAGAATGGCAGGGACTAGAGGAGCATAAAAGGCAGCAGAAAGAAGAGTTTTGATATAATAAGCATATCTATAAGCAAAGATAAATTCTGGGTATTCAAATTCGCTATCAGTTAATAACAAGTAGTCATTTTATTACAGTAATAGATCTTTTTGAATGATGACAATCTCATCCTTGTGATGTCTATAATAATTTCTTTTGATGCTTCTAATCCAATAAGGGATATCAAGAAGCCCGAGAAGTGGAGGAACAATAGCATCAATCATGAAAATATTGTAAACACTAACAGTCAATCCATCTATCAATTAATTAACGATGATGACAATGAATTACTCTCTCCCCAAAGGTTTCCTGACTTAAGGGAAATCAGCAAGCTGGTAACAGTGGTGTTAAAAAATTGAGCCCATGCAGTCTTGATGGCATAGTTAGCTTGATTTTCAGAATAGGTAGAGTACTTCTCATAGCTAAATGTTAGTAGAATAAACTACCACCAATTTACTTTGTCAAATCTTGAATAAAACTATCCAAGAACAGATTGATAACGATAATGATAACACCAACAAGTTGAGATAAAGTTTCAATCCCAACAATCTCCCAGAAGCTGATTTCTTCGCTTTGTTCAGCTGCATAGAGGGCATCCTAATTTATAAATATTTTCCTCACTCAAGATACCTGCTGACTTTGTAAGTAATAAATCAGCACAAAACTCAGAAAGAGGACCAAGACAGTACCAAAGGCTGTCAGCATTCTTCTTATTAACTTTTCTCTTTTAGTATAACCCGCATTTTCCCATAAAATATCGGTAGGATCAGTTGCTTGTTGGACGATCAAAACGTTGCCTCTGAATTTGTAAGGAGAATTCTCAATTGCTTCTTCATTAGCTCTTTGTAAAGTTCCAAGATTCCAATGTTTCAAGACGGCTTGGAGTTCTAATTCACTAAGATGTTGAGAGAATCATATACCTTGTTGAGTTTCAAATGTGATATAGCATTCTCCTGTAAACTTGGCTATGTTACCTTTTTTAAATTCTAGTTTTATCTTGTCTAATCTCTTGAGATTATCATCAATTTGTTTTCCCAAACTTGTTATCTCGTAGTCAGAAACAAGCTTGCCCTCTTTCTTTTTTTTCTCTAAGTCTGATTTTTTTAACACCAAAGCTTCTGTCTCTTTGACAATTTTAAGTTTTTCTGTCACATCATAGCAGATATTGATCTGTTGTATATTGAGCTTTGTGCCAGGAAGCCCATTGTCTTGGAACCATTTTCTGATTTCTTTACTAAAGTCTTCATCTGGTCCAAAATCTTTAGGAATATTCATGACTTTAGCTGTGAAATCAGACGCAGTAATGGCTCTTTCATCACATATTAAAGCTGTTTCTTTTTGGATTTTTCTAAGATATTGCATCAATACAATCAAGACAATAATTGTAAATAAGTTGAGGATATCTTGATTGTCCATTTCTCTATCTTCGGATACTTTGTTTGCGATGCTGTATTTCGTCACAAAGTTTAAGACACAGTGTGTTTCCAAGAATTCCTTTGTGACTGGGCTGGGAAGATCCTCTTCAGGAATACAAGTTGATCCATTAGCGTTTGAGTAGAGATTATAGATACCACTGAAGATAAGAATGGTAAGGAGAATATAAGCACAAAATTTGAGGAACTGGAAATACATTGGGTAGCCCGGAGACAAGAAATTTATATCTTCAAGATTGCAAAAGATGCTCAGCTGCTCATTTTGCTTTCAAGTTAAAAAAATTGGTGATTAGATACCACAGGAAGGCCACTAGCTTCATCAATATCAACGATTTTGTCGGCTGCAATTGGCTTGGCAATTCTGGTTGCGATCTACCCAGTTATGAGGACCTTTAAATAATGTACCAGATGATCTTCAGCAAGTTCGTAGTCTGGAGGATATTTAAATGGATTATAATCCACTAGGAAATTTTAATTTGAATAAATAGCAATACGGATCTGGATGCTTCTAGCTTTAAGCGTTTTGATTCTTTCTTTTTCGTTTTTGAATTCAAAGTACTTCTTCATTTTAAATAAATAACTTTTTTTTCAAATATCTGTTTTAATAATTTTTTGGCAAATCTATAACAAGAGAAGGCCTCATAAAAAAGCTATCAGGGATTAGATCAAATCTTCACCTCCCAAATGACAAGATGGACTGGTTTTTTATACTTGTAAATGAAGAAGTATCAAATTACAAAAATTTGTATCTATTAAGTGCTAATTCCAACAAAGGAACTAACTCCTTGGCGTTCCTTAGCATATTTTTCAAGTGCGATCTCTTCTGTTGCAGGGTTTGCCCTGTCGTAATCTTGAAAATTAAACCTGACCAACCTTTTTTTACCTCAGTGAATTTTTTTCAAGCTGTGAATAAGTATCCCCTGTTGTGATCTCGTCTCTAGGCGGGAAAATCCAGTTATTGATCGCTCTCATGGGAACGAGAGCAATTACTAGGCCGAGAATGAAACCTATCATGGTTGGAATGAGTTCTCCTGGTTCAAAATTTTCAGCATAAAGGGCGAAAAAGAGGTTTCCAATCTAAGAGATGACCATGTGAAGTCTCAATTTACCGAAAACAGGATTACTGGATATTCTAAAAACTCTACAAGTAGTATAGGGAGCTCTGGACCAGTAGCTCTACCTCTTGACCTTTGGTACAACATGGCATACTAAATATTAGCCTTGATGCCGGAAAGAGTAGTACTTTATGAGACCAGTACACTAAGAAAAATCCAATAGCCGACCAAATCAGAATTGCAGGAACAAGAGGTGCATAAAATGCCGCTGACATCAATGTTTTGATGTAGTAATAATATCCTCCAGCGAAATCGAAATCAGGATACTCAAAGATTCTATCACCTTAAAAGCTGAAAAGCAAGATCTACTCATTAAGTTGCTTTTGAGTCATGACAATTTTGTCTCCTCTCCACCTATACCAATACATCTTAATTATTCTCCAAACGTAGAATCTATCAAAAAGATTCAGAATGGGTGGGATGAGAGCATTGTTCATAAAGATGTAGTAGACACTTAGTGTCAATCCACCTATCGATCATTTACTCGAAATAGATTCGTACCTGCTCCCCATAAGTTTCCAGCTTGAAGAGAGAATATTAAGGTAATTAAAGTTGTGTTAAAGAATTCAGCCTATGAAGTTTGAGTCAAAAGATAAAGGCCGCTACATAAGTAAGTTTGATGGCGTAGTTAGCATGGTATTTGGAGTTGGTGAAATATCTCTCATAATCTGTGAGATACCCAAAGATATCCTCCAAAATAAAGTTAAATGCATTAATGCAAATAGACGCTAAGTTTGCAAGGAATGCAATTTCAATCATATCCGCAGTTATAACTTCACCATCTTTAACGATCGCCTCTCGAATTTCATCCTTTATCTTTAGTTGGAAGATAATCAATGTACCCCTTGATTATCAGTATAGTAGCCAACCACAAAGCTGCATGCTAGAACGAAAAATGTTCCAATTGCTGTCGTAAGTCTTCTCTTTCTACGCTCCATCTTCGTAATCCCTGCATTTTCCCAGAATACTTCAGTAGGCTCATCTGCTTGAACAACCTTAAGCAATCTTCCTCTGAACTTATAAATGGGCTGGGGATTTACGCTTTCCTGAATTCTTTTCATTTTCCCCACTTTCCAGTGTTTCAAGACAGCTTGAAGCTCTTCTTAGGTCTCAAACGTAATGAAACATTCTCCAATGAACTTATCTGTGACTCCGCTCTTAAACTCCGTATTGAGTCTATCTAGAATCGTATATTGGTTTTTGAGATCTTCGTTGATTTTTTCTATTTCTTGATCATCAATTTGCTTGCCTTGAGATTGTTGCTGTAGTAAATAGCTTTTCCTTAAAGTGAGATTTTCAATTTGGTCTAGAGTGCTCAACTTTTCACTTACATCTTGACATAAGTTAACATTCTGGATGTTTAATTTTCTTCCTGGAAGGCCATTAACTTCGAACCATTTCTTTATTTCTTCATCCACATCAACTCCATGCCCAAAGTCTCGAGGAAGATTTTTTACTCTTGCAGTAAAGTCAGATGCTGTAATGACATGTTCGTCATAGAGTAATGCACTTTCCTTTTGCAACTTTCTAATGAACTGTAGCAGGATTATCAAAGCAACAATGGTAAGCAGATTAAATATTTCTTGGTTATCCATTAAATAATCGTCTTCGATCTTATTAGCCAATGTGAATTCTGTGATATAGTCCTTGATGCAATGGGCCTGTAGAAATTCTTCATCTGCATTCGAAGGAATCTCATCCAGTTCATAGCACGAATCACCTTGAACATTGGTATACAAATTGTAAATTCCACTAAAGGCTAATATGGTAAAGAGCATAAAGGAACAGTATTTGATAAACTCAAAGAACATGGGGAACCCGGGTGACAGGAAACTGAGATCAGAAAGCTTGCAGAATATTGAGAACCTTTCGTTTTTCTTAAATCTTTAAAGAACTCAGACTATGCTTACAACAGGAATTCCGCTTGCCTCATCAATATCAACAACATCTCCAGTCTCAATGGGCTTGGCTATTCTTGTAGCAATCTAATTTGTAAGATTGAGTAAAGTAAAGATTACCAAATGATCTTCTGCACATTCTAAGCTGGGAGGGTATTGATAAGGGTCATATTTCACTAAATAGTTAGATAAAGCCTTCAAGAAAGCCCTACCGATTTTGATGTTCTGTTTTTGAGCCTTTTTGGATTCTTCGTCTTGAAATTCAATATAACTTGGCATTGAATATAAATTTATTTTAAATTAATGTCTGTTTATGCGAAAAAAGCCTAGTATGGGATCAAATACCTCATTGAATAATATTTCTAAAAAAGCAGATTTTTTTAAACCTTGTGCTATTTTGCGAGTTTCCAACTATATGCAATTTTGGTTCTTTTCTCTTCTAATATTTTTATTTAAAAGAAAAATTTTAAACATAACATGTTTCCAATAGAGAAAAATGATTTACTGACAATCTCAAACAGGAACAAAGCCCAAAAATACCTTGAGCAAATAGTTGTAAAGATTCTTAGAGCCTCTGGCATAGCCCAATTTGTAGGAAATTTTGAGGAGATAATTTTAAGTTCTAATCATGATCATCCAAACATTCTTCCATGTCTTGGCTTCAATTATTCAAAAGCTGGGAATGATGAATATTACACGTACATCCTCTACCCTAGAATGAAGTGCTCTTTGGCCGACGATATTGCAGCTAAGTCTAAACAAAGAGTATTTTATCCTCTTCAAGAACTAATTTCTATAATGACCACCCTACTTTCTGTGCATGAATATCTAGAACAGAAGAACATCGCCCATACAAACATAAAACCGGAGAATATTTTCTTTACACACGATGGAGAAATAAAAGTGTCCGAAATTGGATCTAGATCTCTATATCTCACCACCAGTAAAGATGGAGCCACAATTTCAAACTATGCAGCCCCAGAATTACTCTTCAATCCTAAGGCCAATCCTAGTGAATTAATAGCTGGCGATATTTGGAGCCTGGGAGCAGTATTTTTAGAACTTGCTTGTGCAGAAAGATTGGATGCAAATTTCAAAGAGAATAGCGGTTATATAATGGAGGAAAGGTTCAAAGTGATACATAACCAGTATGGAGGAGGGATAGTCGGACTTTTGAAAATGATGCTGAATAAGAATCCAAAGGTTCGTAGAAATTTTCATGACTGTAGAGTATATCTGGAAGAATTATTTGCAGAAAAAGTTGAGATACCCATCGTTCCAAATCCTCGAGAGGCACAAAGATACTTGCGAGAGAATATCTGTCTCAAAAGAGACCTTGCAGAGCTAGAGGTTACACTTCAGGGGAAGGCAGCTTGGATAAACAGTGTTGATGAAGAAGAAAAGAGATTAATGAGATCAGATTCTGCAGGACCCTTCATGAGTTCTCAAAGCAAATTGAATGAGTCATTCTATCAAATCTATGCCCATTTTGCTCCATATTTTGATGAGTTTGGTCATTTAGATCTTCACTATAAAGGTCCTGATCCAGAGATAAATCGAGATGGCACAAAAGACATCTTGAAAGATGCCCATAAACTTCTGAGCAAGATCCAAGAGATGAAACATCTGATAGTCAAAGCGAGGGACACTCAATTCACTCTAAAAGCAGGCCAATTATTGTCCTATCTCATCAGCCAAATTAAGTCATTAGAATCAATAGAATTATACCTAACTCAAACTGAACTAACAGATCAACATCTAATTGATATATCCCTTAGTGCCTCATCTCTAGAGAATCTGAGCAAATGTGTTCTGGCTCTAGGAGGTACTAAAATTACAGAATTATCCATTAAACAAATATCCAGATGGTTCCTATCTCAGCCAGCTCGAATGGAGGATCTAGAATTATACTTGTGGGGTACCCAAATTGTAGATTCTGCGTTAGATGATTTAGCTTCGAATGCGTTGTCAAAGATGGCTAACCTCAAGTCACTGGTGATATCCCTAAACAATACTGATATCGGAGATAAAGGAATAGCGTCATTATTAACTAAAGCAATATGCAAAATGAAACATTTGAGGAAACTTGAGCTGGCATTAAAAGAGCTAAAAATTACAGACGAGTCTATGAGCAATAATATAACAGCAATTTTGAATGAGCTTCAGTGCTTAGAATCTTTAGAAATTGGTCTTGGAGGAAGTGGCATCAAGGATGGAACAGTCAGAGGAATAGCTCATGGCTTGTCTAATCTCTCACGGATTAAGAAGCTTAATCTGTATTTTTGGTCAACTGGAATTACCAATGAATGCCTGAAGGAGCTCGGCCAAAGCCTTGAGAAAAATAGAGACATAGAGACTTTCCTATTATCCTTAAGGGACACCACAATTACAGATGAAGGTATTGATGACCTAAATGTATGTTGGAGAACAATTGCCTTCCAAGAATTCGAGATATATCTTAGGAATACCCAAATTCAAAGTCCATTTTTCTCAGGGCTTATAAGTTCTGCAAATAGTCTCAGTAAGCTCGCCATTGAGCTTTCTGAATCTTCAGTATATGATACTGTAATCTTAAATTTGAGTAGGGATGTCCTTAACTTTACAAGGAATCTCAAAATCCTTGATATCCAAATTTGGCAGACCTTTGTGACGGATGATGGTATCATCGAACTTTCTAAAGTAATCGGAGAACAGAAATACTTACATGAGTTAATCCTTGGACTTGGAAATACAAAATTATCAGATAAGGGAATAAGGGAGCTCAATAAGGCATTATCCAGATCGAAGAATATTCAAAAATATGACTTGGACTTCCAAAATACAGAAATTACTTTCTGCGCCCTAACTGGAATCGCCTCTTCTGCACCTACACTAAGATCGTTAAAACTATCCTTCGGAGGTACCCAGATTAATGACACCACTTTCAAAGAATTTTGTTCAGCTGGAATTTCAAAATGTCGTCATCTAGAGAAATTCGAACTCTATTTGTGGGGTACTCAACTATCTGATGTTTCAATTAAGGAATTTGCTTCTAGAATACTTCAACTGTTGTCTATAAATCATATTCCTATAACAGAAAGGACTTCTTTCAAAGGATATTTTAAGAAATTTATTTTATCATTAGCATCAACCATGCTATCTGATCTCGCGATAAAGGAACTCTATGGGAGGGCTTCAGAAACTTTATCGCAACTAGATTATATGGAGCTGGATGTTACCAATACTTTAATTACGGAAAGCGGTTTGCAGGCTCTTAAGAGTCTAAAGAACTCGAAGAAATTTGATATTAAAGTTTCAGATAGTTAGCTGTAGGTGTATATTTTTCAAGTATTGTTTCTTTCTCTGACTAAAATATTCGGTTTAAAAAAAATGGGAACTCAACTTTTAACAATCGGGTTTCTGTTACACTTAGATATAACAGAATAAAGAATAAGGAGTTATTAAGGAGTACAAAATTCAGGAATTCAAATAGTCCTACTTATTCTTCATATTGTTGTTGCTAGTTGCGGATAACTCAAAGCTCTTTTTAAACAAGTATTCAGCCTATTTATCATTAGCTTATTTCAAAGACAATATTACCAAATAGTCGACTGGATCATCAGGAAGGATATCAGAAATATTGAGGAGTCCTTCTCCCAAGATAGGTGTAATGTATTCCATGAGATAATTTCTAGTGATATTAAAGAAATTCAATATTATCGTTACCTGAATGGTTTATTCTTTTCTTCAGGATCTGGAATCTCATGATGAGTTATATAGTCAAGTTCTTCCTTGGCGATATTCTCTCTTCTGACTCTCTCCTCATCTTTAAGCTTCTGTTGCTTAGCTATTTCTTCCTCTTGCTTTTGGACATTCTCTTGGTGTTTCTTTATGTAGTATTGCATATACTCTTCAGCGAGTTCTTGTTCAGTCTTCAGGTAATTGTTAGGTCTTCCATCCTATTTATTGATAAGAACAATATAGTTTTTCATACTTTTTCAATGAATACTCTCAAAGATGAGAATCTATCAAACTCATCTGCCTTATTTGATGGATCAAAGATGTAGACATCAATATTCTTCTTTCTGAAGAAGTCATAAAGTCTGGTTGTCTTCTCGTATTCTTCGAATTTCTTTTCTTTTTCTTCATCACTGCTGCTCTCGCTACTATCTTCCTTCTTAGCATCTCCTATCACTATTAAATATAATCTTTGGAAGCTATACTCTTAAAGTAGATAATAGCGTCGGGGAAAGAGGGTTCAAGCTTAGGTCCTTCACCTTCTTCCTCTTCCTCTTCTTCCTCCTCTTCAGCAGGCTTCTCTTCACCCTCACCTTCTTGGTTTTCCTCACCCTCATATACAATAACTTCTTCATATGATTCATCAGGGTCCTCCTCTTCTACTTCCTTTGGTTTCTCAGACTTCTTATCTTCTTCAACTCTAGAAATCTCTTCTTTTGATTGTTCGGCAGGTTCAATCTGGCTGTCAGGAACATTACCATCAGGGTTCTCTTCATTCTCCACTGGAGGTTTTTCACCTTCTTCAGTTTCTTTAGGAGCAGTATCCTCAGGAGCAGTCTCCTCTCGCTTCATTACTATTATCTTTTTCTTCTTGATCTTCTTGAGCTTCTTTTCAGTCTTCTTGAAGAAGACATATTCGAGTTCCTCAAGATGGTTAGGGAACTCATCTAGGACGAACCCTCTATTTCTACAGTCGTTTTGGCGGAGTCTCCAACGAACAAGCCTGTAAAATGCTTTCAAGCTTTCATCCAAAGGAACTTCTTTCTTTTCCTTGACATACTTTTTGATGTTTTCTCCATGCTTCCTGAAGTCCTTTTTGAACTCATCCTATATTATTCACAAATAAAAATCATGGTATTACAATTTCTGGAGCCTGTTTCAATAAATCCTTAATCTTGATGTGAGGAATATTATAGTGTTCAGCAAGCTTCTTGGCATATTTGGATTGTTTAGAGCCAGGTTGACCCTTAATCATGATTTTGATAGGTCTCAGATCTTAAAAATAAGAAACACTAAGAACTAATATTACTTTCTCTTGTGCAGAATTCTGACAGTATGACTGGAATACTTCCAGGGATACCCTTCTCTGCAGTCCACTCAAAGTCAACAGTGTCTTCTTCAGTAGCTGGGACGAGGAGTGGGGAAGGCACCATCCAAACATTGCAAGTGAAAGAATCTTCGTACTCTTTGAGGATGATTTTATTATCGGCTTCTTCGATTGATTTCACTTCACCAGTTCCAACCAACTTTGAGATACTACTCATAATATTTATTTGTCTTCTGTCCTGGGTGTTATCAATAGCGAAGATATAAGGATTCTCAGGTGGGTTTTCAGCGACCTTGAGTACCAATTTAGCCAGATCATCAATATGAATAGTAGGAACGAGGTTTTCTCCATTTCCAATGTATGGAAGCTCCTTAGGGTCTTGGAGCCAGGCACTCTATATTCAGTTAGAAATGAGATAATGATTGTTATACCTTGAGAACGTTCTTGAAAGCAAGCTCACCAGCTCCGTAGAAAATACCAGCGCAAAGAACATACACTCTGACATTTTCGACATTGAGACTCAAGACTAGATCTTCAAGTTCCTTTAAATGTTTATATTTCTCTTTAGGTTGTCTCATAGGATAGTCTTCTTCTTTGAATGGGATGTATTCAGGTGGAGCCTCCTCTTCTTCTTCAGGAGCCTTCTCGGGAATAACTCCTTCCTTTGACTCTTGAGTGTCAGCAGGATTCTCTTCTCCATCTCCACCTTCTTTATTCTCTTCTTCTTGTTGCTCTTCCTCTTCTTCTTCTTCATCTTCCTTTTTGGGTTCTTCTTCGGGTTTCTTTTCGCTTTCTTGAGTAATATTCAATTGTGAAGCATCTCCATCTTCTGGCTTTTCCTCAGGAGGCTTTATCTTTGGAGGTGTGCCATCCCAGACAAGGACTGATGAAATTAAAATCAGAGTCTTTTGCTCATCGAAGGGCTGCTTTGCTTTGAAAGCATTTACTGCAAATTCGACTTCTTTTATATCTCCGAAGTGCAAATCATATATACAAACGTCACTCTCGATTAAATATTTCCTGAAGAGCTTGGGCTTCTCTCTCTAGAAAGATGTTATACTCTGAGATCAGAATAAATATACGTTCAAGATTTTCTTGACTCCAGGAAGTTTTGTCTTATTCAAAGGATCTGTATTTGTTCCAATGATTACCAAGTCCTCATTTTCCTCTTCGGGCTTGTACAGCTGACGATATATTGCCTGTCCTAGGTATGTGTCTAGGTTGTTTATGAAGAATCGTTTGGACATTGCCAAACTGTTTCAAAACTTAAAAAATTTATTTGAGAAATTGATATCAAAATCTTCACTAAGAGAACATAATATTCTGAAATCGTATTCTCAAAGGTTTTTCTACATGAAGCAACAAGAATACAAGTCAATCAATCCAGTTCCTTGTGTTTTGAGAGAAAAATGAGTTTTTTTATGAAGAACATAAAATATCTGGAATACATCCATGATAGTGTCTAAAGATCTTAAACGAAGAATATTTGGCTGTTGATTTGTCTGCCCCTTAATTGACTCTTATTGTCCATTCATTGTGCCTATGTTATAGATGGAAAAGTTTCTTCGGGTATTCTTCACTATCGGGATGCGTTTCGGTTTGATTAACCAGCAAGTGCACAAATCAAATAATCATTTAATATAGGAAATAAATTTAGAAAGGTTAGACGAAGGATGTTCAAATCGAAAGCAAAAGCGGGATTTATTCAGATCTCCGAATCTCCAATTGAGAAAGCAGGAATATTTTCCCAGCTTCATTTTGCATGGGTCATTCCGTTCATGCGTGCTATAAATAAGGTAAAGACAGCGGTCACCATTGACATGATTCCCCATCTTGGTGTGTCAGAATGCTCACAAAGGTTCAGAGATCGATTCCTCCAAGAATATAAGAAAGCCAGGAATCATAATCATAGCCCTGCAAGTTCGGTTAACAGAGCAATCGTCAAGAGTTTGTGGAAGATCCTTTTTTACTCCTTCATAGGGCAAGTCATTTTTGTTGTCTCCAGAATCCTGTATGGCCTACTTCTGAATGGAGTGTTGAATTCTCTTGCAGATGAATCGCAGTCTGCAAGTGATGCCTACAAATTAGCATTCTGGCTGTTTGTAACCATTATAGTATCCCTTTATGGGAGAAATCACAGAGCCCACACAGCTGAAAGGGCTTCTGTCATGCTCAAATTAGGCATCGTTTCAATGGTGTACAAGAAATGTACCTCAGTAAGCCTTAGTGCTATACAATCACTCTCAGTCGGTAAAATTGTAAATCTAGTTGCAAATGATGTAAACCTGTTTGATTCAGGACTTTCTAATGTTCTGGTGTTTTTGTCTTCGCCAGTTGCTATTATTGGTAGTACTGTTTTGTTATGGGACTTTTTCGGTCCTTCTTGTTTGATAGGACTGGGATTTATTGTTCTAACAATGCCAATTCAGTCTTTCATGACTCAGAGATCAAAAAAGCCTAGAAGCTTGAAGAATCAAGCCACTGATGAGAGAATAAAGTTAACAAATGAAGTTATTGAAGGAGTCAAATTGTTGAAGATGTACACTTGGGAAGTCAAATTCAGAGACATGATTCAGGAAGTTCGAAACAAAGAAATCAAATTTTTGAAAAAGATGCTCTATCTGGACTACACAAATAAGGCCATTGCCCTAGGAAGTCAGGCTATATCTTCTTTCCTTATCTTTCTCCCTTTCTATTTAGAAGGAGGAGAGTTAACTTCAAGCATTATATTCCCAACAGTTTTTCTAATGAACTTTGTAAGATATTATGCAATTCTTATTGTCTTGGACGCTTATGCTTTCATTCTTGAGGCTCAGTTATTCTTCACAAGAGTGGGTGAGGTCTTAGAAATTCCTGAGAAAAATCAGCAAGCAGAACAGCCGAAAAATTCTGATAATGCAGTTGAATTTGAGGATTATACTGCATACTGGACCCCAAGTCCTGATAACAAGATGGATGACGATGCGATAGCCAATACCTCTAGGCCTTGCCTCAATGGCATAGATTTAGAGTTAAAGAAGGGATCTCTGACTGCAATTGTAGGTCTCAGTGGCTCTGGTAAGTCAACACTGCTATTGTCCTTGATTGGAGAACTCCCGAGGTCATCTGGAAGCTTAAGATATGAAGGAAAAGTTGCATATGTTGAACAGGAACCATTAATCTTCCCTGGAACGTTGAAAGAAAATATCCTATTTGGAAATGATTATGATGCAAATTACTATAACAAAGTAATTGAAGCATGCTCCCTGAAAGATGACTTGAAAAAGTTTGCAAATGGTGATGAAACTGAGATTGGAGAAAGAGGAATAAACCTCTCAGGAGGTCAGAAAGCAAGACTTGCCTTAGCACGAGCTATATATTCCAGAGCTGATATTTATTTGCTAGATGATCCACTCAGTGCCGTTGACTCCAAAGTTGCAAATTGTCTATTTGAAAAAGCTATTCGAGACCTACTTAAAGAGAAAACAGTATTGTTAGTCACCCATCATATTCAATTGACCCAATTTGTGGATAAAATCATTGTCATGAACAATGGGCAGGTGTTAACTAGCGGTACATATATGGAGTTGGAATCCCAAGGACACAGAGTTGATAGAATTCTGAAGGAAAATAGGAGACAAAAGCGAGAGAAATCTGAAGTCTATAGTAAGAATTCTTTGAATAGCCCTTTGAGAATGCTTTCAATACTTAGCGAAGCAAGTGAACCTTCCTCCCCTAATCCGAAATTCAACAAGAGATCTCTATCTAGTCTGAATAACCGCCTATCACCCCACAGAAAACCTCAAAAAGCGGATACAGAAATCGAACCATTCACCCTCGATACTCAGAAATCTAAAGAAAGCTTCGTGTCCAAGGATACAAACACTGAAGATGATGAAGTGATTCCAGAGCCCACAGGTCAATTAGAAAAAAAAGAGTCAAAACTTCAAAAGTATGGAACTTACAACCAATTAGAAGAGATCGAAGAAGAAGAAGATGATGAGGAACTTGGCGAATGTATAAACAGTGATGACAGTGAAGATATTCCACCAGTGGATCCAGAAAAGGGAAAGCTTGTTATCAAAGAGAGCACTCAGGAGGGAGATGTTACTCTTCAAACATATAAGCAATATTTTAGTGCGATATTTAGTCCTCTTTCCTTCATTATCTGGATTATTTCTCTAGCAGCTTGTGAACTTCTTTTGCTTGCCTATAACAGATTCCTCGGGTATTGGGCTGATGAGACTATTAAACAATCTCTTGCAGCAACCATCTGTGGTATTCTAACTGTAGTCTTGCTGTTAGTTCGACTTTACACTCTAATCTTTTGGATTGTTTGCTCCTTGAATGGAACAAATAAGCTGCACAAGCAAATGCTTTCAAGGGTTATTGGCAGCCCACTCCTCTTCTTTGAAACCAATCCTGTTGGAAGAATTCTTAACAGATTCTCAACGGATATGGGAATAGTAGATAGAAGCCTGCCAAGCAGTTTCTTTGATACGGCCCAAGGAATAATTTATTTCCTAACCCTCTTCATTACAGTGTGGGTCTTGAATCCAATTATAGCTATCCCAGGAATGATCAGTATTGGGCTTTACATTTGGGTCTGTAGATTCTCAGCCAAATCTATGAGAGAAACTAAAGGACTCGAACTTATAACAAGAAGCCCTGTTTACTCATTCTTCTCAATGACATTATCTGGATTGATTCCCATCAGAGTCTACAATCAGGCTGATAGATTCATTCAAAATTTTACTAAAAGGCTTGACGAGAATGCAAAAGCGTCCTATTATTATTGGCACACTACAAGAGTCCTCTGTTTCTATATTGAGTTTGCTGCTTCAATTTATATTATTGTGGGATTAGCAATTCTGATCTCTATGAAGGATCCTAATTCAGACTCTGGGTTGGTTGGTCTCTCAGCAAGTTACTTGCTTTCAATTACTGAAACTCTCACGTTTGTTTTCAGACAGTTCATTAATACTGATATGATGATGGCCAGCTCCGCAAGAGTCATTAGTTACTCAACACTTCCTACTGAGGCTGCGCTAGAACTACCAAATGATAAGACATTAAAGCAAAATTCATGGCCTAATAAAGGTGAGATAGTTTTCAAAAATGTCTACATGAGATACAGACCCGAGCTTCCCCATACTATCAAAGGACTCAACTTAAAAATAAATGCAGGAGAAACAATAGGATGTGTTGGTAGGACAGGAGCTGGTAAATCTTCTGTTATTCAGCTGCTTTTCAGAATGGTGGAACTCGACAAATCAGAAGAAATCATTAACAACTCAATATTAATAGATGGAGTTGATACTGAGACAGTAGGTCTTCATGCTCTTAGAGGAGGAATTTCTATAATTCCACAAACTCCTTTAATATTTTCAGGTACAATGAGACAAAATCTCGATCCTTTTGGGAAATATTCAGATGAAGAAATTTGGGAAGTACTTGGGCAATTAGGATTGAAGAGTGAAGTTAGACGACTCGAAAAGAAGCTTGATACAATGATTTCACCCGAATCAGTTGTCCTCTCAGTAGGAGAGAAGCAGCTCTTGTGTTTAGCTAGGGTAATGCTCCAGAAGAACAAAATCCTTTTGATGGATGAGGCCACTGCGAACATTGATTTTGCAACAGATTCCTTTATTCAAAGAAAAATTTTTGAAACATTCCCTGAATGCACCATCTTTACAATTGCTCATAGAATTGTTACAATTGCCCATTACGACAAGGTCCTCGTTTTAGATAAAGGAGAGTTGGCTGAATTTGATGTTCCCTTCCTTCTGTTAGTCAAAAACATCAGTGATAATGAAATCACCAATACAGAAGGTATATTTGCTTCAATGGTGCTTAATGGAGGACCAAAAGTAGCCAGATTTATTTTCGAGACTTGCAAAAAAAGGTATTTCGAAAAGTTTGGAAAAGAGAAGCCTAGTATTCAGTTGGAGAAAGTGTTATCTTAGATCCGAGATGGTCTGAGTGATGGCTTACATACGTTTAAAATTATGTCTACAAATGTCTGTTATTCTTCCTGAATATAAGTCATCTACAAACCCTTATTAATAGAATTCTGAAAGTATTTGAAAACAAATTTCACAATGTTAGCGAAATTAGGTCTTAATTTTGATATTAAATTTTATTGCATATTTTAACAACAACCTAGCCTGAACAATGAGTTATCTACCAAAAGTAAGCATTCCTATCATTCATTGTGACCTGAAAGGAACCCTTTATTGGACTAGATTTTCATACATACTATTATAACAGAGCTGAGTACTGCTTTGACTGATTTTTGCTAAATTCAATTAGCCCAACTGCAGCCTTGGAGGATTTATCACAAAAATACAGAGACCTAATAGAGGCAGAAAGAAAGGCAAGAATAAGATTACAAATTGTAAACAGTGTAGCAATTTGCAAGCGTTGAACAAAAGTATAATGACTTCGTGAAGAAGATGGATCTAATCCAACAAGTACCTGATATTGTAATATTTGAATAATTTTCAAGGACTTACAAAAGAAACTTATAGACCAAACTTTGATAATAGAAAAGCTTCAAAAAGAGGTAATACGTCAGAAGAATCAAAATAAAGTTTTAGAATACCGAATTGGCTGGAAAACTAAGGAACTTGAATATTGAATATGAAAAGAAGAAAGCAACTTTGAAGAAGTTATATCTGGTTCATGTCCATCAAACCAAGCAATTAGAGCAAATCGAATTAGACAACCACGATTTCCGCATGGGAATGGATAAGACCTATGAAAGAAATCGAGAGCTTACAGTATAAAAAAATAGTTTCTAAATTGATTATCAGACAAACTTAAAGCACACACTAGCAGAAAGAGATTTCTTAGATGACAGGCTTCAAGAAATCAAATCACAAATGACAGTAAAGCTTGAGTTAATATCTCTATATCCTTATTAGATGGACCATCAAAGACTCCTTACAACTCTTGGTGATAAGGAGAGAGTAATAAAAAATATCTCATTCTCATTCTCTAGCAATTATTAGACAGGGATAGAGACATCGACAGAATGAAAGAGGAAATTAGAAAGTTGAATAACGAAGTCCATAATTTGTACTAAATTCTCTCATATTACTAATATCATAAGGAGACTTGATCTGGAGCATAGACAAATGGACTACGATCATCAATTACAGAAAAAGGATCTTGAGATTGCCCAATTGAAAAAGATGGTTAATGAAGAAAGAATGAATGCGTAATTTACATTACAATAGACAATAATTCTTAATAGTATTGCCAGCACTGAGAGGATGAACGATAAGGCTGAAGATTTGATAAGAACATTGAGAATAGATCTTCAATCAGCTTATGTTTGCTTTTTTATAACCATATAAAATTTTAGAAACAAATTGAAGATCTACGAAAGAGCAGATCTGAAGAGTTTGTTAGCACAAAATCAATTGAGAAAGCCCCAGTATCTGAGCGTGAAACCTTAAGAAGAGCATATCTTGGTGTAGATGAAAAGCACGCTCATAAGCAGGATAAGTATGACAAGCCAAAGCCAGTTCCTCTTCATCACCCAAAGGACCTGGAAGAAATTGAAAGACTCAAAAAAGATCTCGATGAAGCCTATGTAACTTTAATTTACCATACAAATGATCGTATAGGAAGAGATGGCTAGAATGAGAAAGCAGAAGAAGGTGGAATATGTTGAAAAGATTGTTGAAGTAGAGAAGCCTGTTGTACCAGGTGTTCCTGCTCATGAAGTTGTAAATAAAGCGCTTGGCGTAGCTGAAAAGAGCTTTGCAGCCAAATTGGTCCCATATATTTATACTATATGGAAGTTAGAACATAAGCTGAAGGAACTTAACCAAGCATACAAAACATTCAGAATAGAAAAAACTAGAGAAGTACAGCCTCTCGTCATCACTGAAAAAGAGCCTCCTACAGAAGAATTCCAGCAACTTATTAGTATACACCACAGTCTTATGAGTTTCTAATATCTGTTAGATGGTGTGGCGCAAACCACTGAAGAAATAAGACGTTCTATTGTGGGTTTGATTTACGAACTCTTTGTGAGAAGTGCTAATCATGCTGATAAAAAGAAGCAAAATTCCCTGATTCTCTTTAGCATTAATTTAGTCGAGGCCAAGGAAACTCAAAAAGATGTTTGGATGGCATTCTTGAACATCTATGAAAAGTACCTAGTTCATAGTCTAACTTGAATCATTAGAATGAAAGAATTAACTGAGATGAATGCCCCTAAAGAGGACAAAGTTGCAGCTGAGAAAATTAGCGCTAGCGCTCTAAGAACTATGAAAAAGTCCAGAGAAGTTGATGCAGAGTTTAGGGATCAAACAAATTCTTGGATTGAAGCTACATTAGAAGATATTAGGCAGAAGAGAAAACTTGACAAAAGTGATCCTAGAAATATGGTAATACATATATAATACATGCGAATAACACTTCCTAGGAGTTCATATATCTATTCAGATTACTGGCTGTCAAGTATAGAATACAATATCCCATTGCAGGAAAAATGAAGCCCATAGATCCTGACATTGTCATAGAGCTTGAGGATAGAATATGTCATGCCTTTAAAGCGTAAGTTTTTTATTGTTTATGAGTCAATAGTTAGGGTTATTGAACTTGACGAAGATCCGGATGTGGATAGTATGAATGATGAAGGGACTATTTGATCAATAACAAACGTTTTGTTAAAATAAATGATTACTATAATAGTAAGAAATAGATATCATATCATCAAGAAATCATCAATTTGATACATATTACTGTATAATTTTGTAATTTGATATTATTGGACACAACTGCCCACTTTTTTGTCAATTAGAGTAGTAGAAAGATATTTGAAGTCGCTAGCTTGCCATGAAATTGCTTTTGAAAGTTTGTAGTTGATCTTGTAGATTGTTAGTGAAGTGCATGCACTCATTCAAAGCTCCCATAACAGCACCTTGGGATTCCTCAATCTGCTGAAGCTGTTTCTCAAGAGCAACTAAAGAAAGTAGGATCTCTTTAATTTCTTCGAAATCCCTGTCAACTTTCTCAGTTAGTTGTCTTAATAGCTCTTCGGATGAGATTTCATATCCTGTGAGTAGGGCTTTGGCATTCTTCAATTCTTCCAATTTTATTGAGAGTTCACCTCTGGCCTTTAATTTCAACTTAAGATGTTCCTCAGGAGTTATTTTCTGACGTTCTAGTTTCTTATGAATTCCAGCCAGTTTGATGAACTTTGTTATAACTTTTGCTGATTTATTCTTCAAATCTTGCTTGACGTTAAGGCGATAAAGAATATCATAGGCTTTGGCTTCTTTTGTTTCAAAGGAAGATGACACTGTAAGTGTAACTACCATCATAG
>Ga0065720_1002771_pt1 | contig 60084 bp, 57 predicted proteins | sample Thericmetagenome_FD_59107 | JGI IMG/M metagenome (GOLD analysis project Ga0065720, IMG submission 59107) | Thermophilic microbial communities from the Joint Bioenergy Institute, California, USA of rice/straw/compost enrichment - eDNA_2 v2... | ecosystem: Engineered > Solid waste > Grass >...
CAAGCTCGACGCCGATGCCGGCGATGGAGAGCGTCGCGAGGATCGAGCCGAGCGTGAGGCCGCGCGAAATCGCGGTATGCGCCCCCCCCATTGCGCGGGGCATGGCCTGCAGGCGCTCGACATACGCGCGCGCCGGCCGACCGTTGCGCAGATCGCCGAGCATGAGCAGCAGTTCGCCGCCGTCGATCCAGGCGATTGAGCGATCGCGCATGACCGGCAGATCGCGCACGCCGATGAGCTCGCCCGTGCGGCCGTCGAGCGCCGCGACAGCGCCTTCGACGCCGGCATCGATGCCGAGGATGATCATGACGTGCCGTACCCCTCTGCGGTCTGCCGCACCCGTTGACTCAACGGCAACGGCGCGGAGGTGGTGGCGGATTTCGCCTCGAGCGGCTCGCCGTAGACACGCGAGAACACCTCGGCGTACGTGACGGGCCTGCGGTCGCGATCGCGCCCGACGATCACCTGCGCCAGCCCGTGCGCGAGGATGGCGGCGCGCGCACGGTGGCGCCGGATCTCCCGGTCCGTCACACCCTCGAACACCGCCGCGCCGTGCTCGCGCAGCCGGCGGGCGAGCCAGAGCTCGCGGTCGAGTTCTGTCATCACTGCGTCTCTCGCGTGCGCTCGGCCGCGCCGTTGTGAGCGTGGGCGATACGTCCGAGGATGTCTTTCGCGCTGCGCGGCCCGGTGACACGAAACGTGCTGCTGTGACTGACCGCATCGCTGCCGGTGAGCTGCGGCAATGCGGCCCGTACCTCCTCCGCGTCCTGGATCGACTCGTAGTGCTCAGCGAAACGCCGCTCGAGGAAGTGCAGCTTGTCCTCGTCGCACATGGCGATGGCACCGTACCCGCCGATGGCGCGCACAGCGCGGTCGATGAGCGGATCGCCACACGTGCGCACGGTCATGACGCGACCACAGCTGATCGCGCCGGCGCTGGCTTCCACAGCCTTGAGCCACGCTTCGGCCGCCGTCGGCCGGCCCGCTTTCCGCAGGGACTCGAAATCCTTCGGCGTCGGGAAGAACTCGCACGTGCGCAGCAGTTGCTCGGCAGCGGCCCGGAATTCCTCGATCGACCAGTGCTGCATTGCGCGCCAGTAGAGCTCCAGCGCCGGCGCAGACAGCTGACGCCCTTTCAGCTCGGCGAATCCGAGCACGATTTCGCAGAAGGCTTCGTAGTCATCACGAGTCATGTCGTCGAGTCTCCGAACAGTCGGCGCTTGGCTTCTGCCGCAGCAGCGAGATTCGCTGCGAGGCGTTGTTCGGGTTTCTTCGGCGGGGGCGTCCAAGGTTGCAGCCAAGGCTTGTCCGGCGAGCTGAAGAACTTCGCCGGCGTCATCACGTATTGCGGCCCGCTTACTCCCCCTGCGGCGACGTAGGCGGCGTACCGACGCGCTGCGGCCTCGAGGTCGTCCCATGTGAGCCCGTCCTGATCGATGCGCAGCCGGCAGTGATGCTCGGCGGTGACCCAGTCCTGCCGGCCGGCGAACTTCGGGTACGCGGACTTCACCCGCTCGAAGGCTGCGAGCTCGCTCTGCGGATCGGAGCGATGGGCGATGGGAGTCTTTCCGTTCCTTTCCTGACCGCTTTCGTCCCGCGCGCACGCGCGCGTGTGTGTGTGAGAGAGAGATATATATCCCTGTCCCTGTCCCTGTCCCTGTCCCTTATACTGTCTCTTACGATCCTCGCGACTATCGTCCCCCGAATCGGGTGGCGATTCGCTACCCGAATCAGGGGGCGACTCGGGGGGCGATGATTTCACCGCCTTCGTGAGTTGCTTCTTGGCGAGCGCTTTCGAGTGCGGATTCAATGCGCGCAGCTTCTCGGCAGCCTCGCGAATTTCGGCGAGGTACGGCGCAGGATCGAAGCCAGTTCCCCACCGCTTCGCATTGCCCTCCGCAGCTCCGAGACGTTCGGAGAGCTTGCTCAGCCAGGCTTCGAGCGCCTTCTCGCACACGACAGGGTGATAGAGCCGACCGTCGGCGCACTCGACCCATCCGCGCAGTGCGTGCCGCTTCACCTTCGACCAGCGCGGACACTGCGCGAGGTGCGCGAGCATCCGGTCATTGTTCGGCAGACTGCCGGCGGGCACCTGATGCCAGCTCTCAAGCCACAGAGTCATCGCCGCGGCGCGCTCTTCGCCGTCGCCGAGCATCCAGGTCTCAGACGTGAGCAGCCGCCGGACGTCGATCGGCATGAACTGAAAATCGCGGAGATCGACAGTCGCGGGCATCAGCGGCGTGGCCAGATCAGCCATCAGCGCGCCTCCTTGTGAGTGCTGAGCGCAGCGCCGGCCCATCCATGAGCCGGCGCCCTGCCTGCCGTAGAGACCTCGTGACGGATTGCAGGTCGGGCTACTGTCCAGCACAGCCATGTGCTCTCGAGGGCCGTCATCCCGACTGTCCGGCCGACACACCTCAGCCAATCCGCTGTCAACGGTCGTTTTTCACGTGTGGTATTCGATTCGTGATGCCGTTCACCCCCGCGGCATGCCCATGTGTGCTGGCTCACAGAATTTCGGCGCCGGCGGAGCGAGGCTAAGTTGGTCCACGACGAGCAGAAGGAACCGCTATGTCGCGCACGGACAAACCCGTGTGGCCAAATGTGAAGGAGCCGTACCTGATCCCCAGTCAGTTGATGTTCTGGGGCCTGTCCTCCGCGATCATCACCACGCCGATCGGCCTGTCTGGTCTGGGTCATTTGAGTTTCTGGCTCGGACTCCTGGCCTTCGTCCACGCATATCGCAAGCGGCACGTCATGCGCGCGGCCGAAAAGGCTTGGTGGCGTGATTTCCGCGCGCGCTATCCTGCCGATCCGATACACAGCAGGAGTGGAAGACGAATGAACTCTCGAGTTGTTCTGGCCATCTTGGCGGCCGTATTCCTGGTCCTTGGTTTCTTTGGTTTGTTGATAAACAGCATGGCCGTATCGCCTGATACGCCGGTGGCTTCGCTTGTGCTGCTGATCCTCGGCACCGGATGCGTGGCGTTCCTCGCGCGGACCAGGGCATAACGGTGAGGGGTAGCGACCTGTCATCGCCGCCCTCCCCTTGGGATAATCCGTGCCCAGCGGCCCGCCCTCAGTCGCCAAACCTCGAGCGGGCCGCCAGACACAGGAGAAACAGCAATGCCCGTGGACATGTCTTCCATACAGGCCACCCTAGGTTCCCTGGCCAGCGCGATAGAGCTCATCAAGGCCATCCTTCAATCGCGCGAAGCAACCTTGAAGCACGAGAAAGCCGCCGAACTGCTCGGCGTACTGATCTCCGCACAATCGCAGACATTGAGCGTTCAATCGCAACTGGCGGCGGCAATTGAGGAGATACGCCAATTGAAAGAGCGCATAGCTCAGATGGAACAGTGGGCGCACACTAAGGCGCGCTACGCACTGAACGAGCTTGCTCCGGGCGTGTTCGTTTACACGCTGAAGGCGGCGCACGCCGGCGAGGAGCCCATTCATCACCTGTGCACACGCTGCTACGAGGAAGGCTTCCAAGGCTTCCTGCACCCCGAGCGCGTGATCCACGCGGCGGGCATGACCGAGCTGCTGATCTGCAATCGCTGCGCCAGCGAGCTGCTGATCCGCGGGGAGCGGTACGTGGCCTCTGCGCGCCCGATGCGCCGGTAGCCTCATCGCCGCCATCCACGTGTCCCCGCGTGCCCTGCGGTGCCCTCATCTGCCCTCGCCATGCCCTCTGTTGCCCGCATGAGGCCCTCGGCTTGAGCGAGCCCGTGAAATACCTTGTGCTCATGCAGCTTTTTCGCCGCCCACTCATGCAGGACATCGCGAGCAACCGCCGCTTTATCGCGCCCGAATGCCCGCGCGATGGCCTCGAGAGCGACGTCGGTCTCGGGCGTGACACGCAGCTTCAGTGTCTTCAGCTCAGCCGACATGCCTCACCTGACATGGGCGACGTCGCCCGGTCGATCCCGGCTCTCGCGCGGGTAGAGATCCGGGCGCAGCTCGTGCCGAGTGACCTCGCCGTTCGTCGCCGCTTCTATGGCGAGGACCCGCTCGGCGGGGACGCCCTTCCGCCGCCACTTGTCAACGGCCTGCGGGGAGATACCGATGGACTTCGCTAGCGCGCTCAGTCCACCGCATGCGCGTATGGCTCGATCGACTGCATTGACCGCATCAGTGTTCACACCCGTGAGTCAACCACTGGTTGACTCCCAAGTCAACCGTGAGTTTCTGGCGGACTTCAACCGTAGGTTGCATGCTGTCGGGGTGAACGCTCTCGGCGAAATCATCAAGCGCAGACTGCTCGATCTTGGCCGCACCCAGACCTGGCTCGCGGAGCGAGTTGGCGTGAGCGAAAACGCGGTCTCGAAGTGGATCAAGACCGGACAGATCAGCATCGAGAATGCGAAGCAGGTAGCCCATGCGCTCGAGATCAGCCTCGACGCGCTGCTCTCCGACACAGCTCACAGGGTCGCCGCCCCGCAACCCTCGCCGACGGAATCCGAGCTCGATCGCACCTGGAACAGCTTCCCGCCGGAACTGAAGGAGCAGCTCATCGCGACCGTGCAGGTGGCGCGCGCGGCCGCATTGCAGCCAGCACCAGCATCGGGCGGCCTTGAACGTTTCCCGCGCCGCGGCGGCGCGATTCAGCCGCGAGTCGGGGCGCCGCGGGGCGCCAGAATCACCAAGAAGGGGACAGGGACGGCATGAAGCCCCCGTTTCGGTTTGTAGGCGTCCAGCCCTCGCACGACACGATCAACATCCTCGACGAAATGCTGAAGGCCGCGCGCCGGGGTGATGTGATCGGCGTGGCATTCGCGGCTATGTACAAGCGGCGCGAGTATGTCGTCGGCTACACGGGTGAGTGCGCGCGCAATCCGACATTCGCGCGCGGCATGGTCATCGCGCTGCTCGAGGATCTCGGGCACGCGAACACGATCAGACGGTGATCTGAGCCGCCCTTAGGCTGCCTGGTGCACGGGCTTCACGTGCCGCACCTTGCCCTTCACGCGTGCGGCCGCCGTCTTCAGGTCGTAGTCCATCTGCAGGTTGAGCCAGTACTCGGGCGTCTGACCCAGCGCCTTGCCGATCAGCAGCGCCATCTCGGCACTGATCGGTCGAGCGCCGCGCACCAGGTGCGAGATCTGCATCTTCGATACCCCCAAGGCGCGCGCGAACTCGGCCTGCGAGAGGCCCAGCTCCTCGAGCGTCTCACGCAGGAACTCTCCCGGATGAATGGCCGGCAATCCATTACGCTGATTCATCGTGGCTCTCCTCAGTGGTAATCGACGATCTCGACGTCGAACGCATCGCCGCGCTCGAACCGGAAGCACAGCCGCCATTGCTGGTTGATGCGAATGCTCCATTGGCCCGCACGATCCCCGCGGAGCTGCTCGAGACGATTGGACGGCGGCAGCCGCAGGTCTCGAATATCCCGGGCTGCATCCAGCTGCAGCAGCCGCTTAGCGGCGCGCCTGCGGATGTCCGGCGGCAAATGCCGTGCTTTCCCAGTGCGAAAGAAGGCTTCGGTCTCGGCGTCCGCAAAGCTTCGGATCACCGGGACAGCGTAAACAAATCGGTTACCAGCGTCAACCCAGCTGCGAATAAGGCCGCACGCGAACGCGGTCAGACGATAGTGGCGGCGCGTCCGCAGTTCACCACCCTGGCACGTACTTCAGCGCATACCATCGCCACCGAGACAGAAAGAGCTCCGACGGCGACAGCCACGGGCGGCCAATCCTTCCATCCGCCGCAAAGTACTCGCCGCATTCCCAATTCACACGGTCCAGAACGACGCACTCACTGAGTCGTGTCACCCCGCTCGCTCTCTTCACGACGACGAGCTGTTGATCCGGCAGGACGGCAAAGACGATCGGATCAACCGCTCTCCACTCCACGCATTGCTGTGCCGTAGCCGGCTCACGCACATCCACGCAGACCGCCGGATAACCAGTGAGGCGGCCGGAGATGCGATCCGCTGCAGGTTGCCAAGACCACGTGATCAGCCCTATGACTACACAGAGCCAGACCAGAGACCAAGCGTCGTCGTAGTCCATCGCTCCTCACTCCGTCCTTTGGCGCAGCGCACCGGACTGTCTGACTGCACCACTGGGTGAGCGGGAGCCCGCCAAGCGATTCCGCCCAGCGGGCTCCGCTTCGAGCCAGCTATCCGTCACACGCGCAGCCTGGCCCGATGTGGCAGATCTTGCTGCGAGAAATGCAGGTATCTCCGCACGCTTTGCCCGTCCTGCAGATCTTGCAGCAGCGGGCGGCGGTGACAGATGCCTGCGATTCGATTCCCAAGGAACTGAGAAATGCGACGCTCGGCTCTGCCCGCTGGGCCGTGAACAGCGGTGACGTGTCTGCCGAATCGGTCGAACTGAGCGCCGCTGGCGCTGCACCCCCTGCAGAGGCCGGAGCGCTCCCTGCAGAGCCGACGATCAAGAGCAACGCCAGCGACATCGCGGCGGCTATCAGGCGCTTCATACTCTCGCCCTCCTCGATGGAACGATCCGAACGCATGCTCCAACTGCGCCTCAGGAGCTTCATGGCCATAGCTCACAGAACGTCGATCGCTGTTCGGCCGCGGCTCACAGAACGCCCGCCTGGTTGATCGGACCGCTGATCGATTTCACATATCACGATCCCACGCGCACTGTCTCAACCTTGGGTTGACTGCAATCTCAACCTGAGGTTTACTACTCCCGTCGCCGGGCGGTCCGGCGTCTTCCGATGGAGTCCGTCATGTCACACGCTGACTACCAATCCCTCGTCGACCGACTCGCCGACGCTGAGCCGCATTCCGGCTACACGCATGCCGGCAGTCTCGAGCTGACCGATGCCGACGTCGCCACGGTGCTCCGCGAGGACTACAGCATGCTCGCTGACGCCCTGACCGGAGAAGACGCCGAGACGCTCGCGCGGCGCATCGCCGACATGCTGCCGGCAATCGATGAGCGACCCGAATACATCCTCGCGGGCATCGGCGCGGTGATCGTCGCGGCCCTGCGCCGTCAGGCGCGTCAGGCGATCTACTGCGACGTGACCGCCGAGTGTGAGCGCCGCGAGATCGAGCGCGAGACGCAGCGCGAGGCGCTGCGCTTCGGCGAGCTCGAGGCCATCGCGACGGTGGAGGGGCTGTGATGGCGCTGCGCGACGCCCTCAACACTGCTGAGTCCGTGCTGCTGTACTACCTCGGCGCCGCTCGCGCCTACCGCGACCTCCACCTGCAGGCCGCGCGCGATTACGCCGTGCGTGGCCAGCGCGCCGACGCGGCGATCGAAATTGCCCTTGCGCGGGCCGCTCAGCGGCGCGCGATCTCCGCGCTGCGCAGCCTGCGTGAGTACCGCGCCGCTGGTGACCGGAGGACTGCATGATCCGCACGCACTACGATCCGCTACCGATTCCAGACCGCCGCCATGACTGGCGCGCAGTGACCGCGGACTATGAGCCCGGCGCACCGGTCGGCTACGGCGCGACCGAGCAGGAGGCGATCGACGACCTGCTCGACCAGCTCGAAGACGCCGACGAGCAGCTCGCCGTCGCCGGAATCCTGACGCGTGCGGAGGGCTCGGCATGATCCGCATCCGCATTCAGGACTACTCCGATCGGCGCACACGCGAACAGCGCTGGGAGCAGCAGCGCCGCGAGCAGGAGATTGCCGACCAGCGACTCGAACTGGAATGGCGCCGGCGTGTTGGTGAGAACGTACAGCGCAGGATTACGCGTAAGGTCGAAGCGCTCGCCGCCGCGCTCGAGCCGCGAGCCACCGTCATCCCATTCCCCATGAGGCCATCCCGATGAGTACCGAAGTCGCAGTTGTCGAACCGGGCGGCCGGACCGTGCTGTCCGCTGCCGAAATGAAGGTGCACGTGCGCCGGATCCAGGAAGTGATGCGCGCCGTGATGAAGGACGGCGTCCACTACGGAAAGATCCCGGGCGCCGGCGAGAAGAAGACGCTCTTCAAGCCTGGCGCGGAAGTGCTGTGCATGGCCTTTCACATCGCCCCGAGCTATCGCATTACGGACCTCTCCGACTCCGACTGCATCCGCTACAGAGTCGTGTGCGTTGGGACTCACCAGGGCACCGGTGTCGTGCTCGGCGAAGGCCTCGGCGAGGCCTCCTCGAACGAGGAAAAGTACAAGTGGCGCAACGCGGTCTGCGAGGAAGAGTTCGAAGAGACGCCCGAGGATCGCCGCCGCGTGAAATACCAGCGCAGCCAGAACGGCGTCTGGAAGCGCATGCAGGTCCGCACCGAGCCCGCGGACATCGCGAACACCGTGCTCAAGATGGCCTGCAAGCGAGCGCAGGTCGCGATGACGATCAACGTCACGGCCGCCTCCGACATCTTCACCCAGGACCTTGAGGACATGCCCGAGGACCTGCGCGCCTCGGTCGCCGGCGAAGAGCGGCACGACCCCGAGCAGCCGCAGCAGCGGCCGCAGGCGAAGCCGCAGACCCAAGCGCCGCGTGCGAGCCAGAACGGTAACGGCGGCCGCATGACCGGCTTCTGCTCGGAGCGCCAGGTAAAACTCATCGCTGCGCGGCTCGACGATGCCGGCATTCCCGAAAAGGAATTCCTCGACAAGTTCGGCATCGCCGCGATCGGCGAGCTCCCGTTCGGCAAGGTCGACGATGCCCTGCGCTGGATCGCCGCCGTCGCCGAGAACGCCTGAGCGCCCGAGCATATGAGCCTCGAGTTCGATCCGGCAACGCACACGTACCGCCTCGACGGGCGGATCGTGCCGAGCGTCACGCAGGTCCTCGAGATCCTCGAGGACTGGCGCGGCGTGCCACCGGATGTGCTCGAGGCCTCGCGCGAGTTCGGCTCGAACGTGCACGCGGCCTGCCACCTGTACAACCAGGAGGCGCTCGATTGGGAGAGCCTGGACCCTGCGCTCGTGCCCTACGTCGAAGGATGGGCACGGTTTCTCGATGACTCCGGCGCCGTCGTGATTCTCTCCGAGCACCAGGTCGCCCACCGCGCGCTCGGCTACGCCGGCACGCTCGACGTGCTCGCCGAATGGAAGCGCGCGCGTCCCATCATCGACATCAAGAGCGGGCAGCTGCCGCGCACCGTGGGCCCACAGACGGCCGCGTACGCGCAGGCGTACGACGCCATGGCTGGCGTGAAGGCGAGCCCGCGGCCGCGCTACTGCGTCCAGCTCAATCCCGAGTTCCCGCGCGGCTACAAGGTCCACGCGCTCACTGACCCCTCCGACTGGTCGATCTTCCAGTCGGCCCTCAACTGCCATCGATTCAGGGAGAAAACCCGTGCAGCCTGACCCCTCAACGAATCCCGAGGTCCGGGAGCTCACCCGACAGACCCAGGAGCTCGCCGCGCTCGGCGTCGCGTACAGCGTGAAGACGCAGGGCGAGTACCTCCACGCTGGCGAGGACCTCAAGCGGATCAAGGCGGCGAAGGATCGCCTCGAGAAGTTGCGCAAGAGCATGACGCAGCCGCTCGACGCCGCGAAGAAGGCGATCATGGACTTCTTCCGCGGGCCCGAAGCGCAGCTCGAGGACGCCGAGCGGCGCATCAAGCGCGCGATGATCGCCTATCAGGACGAGCAGGAGCGGATCTGGCGCGAGGAGCAGCGCCGTGCCGAGGAGGCCGCGCGCAAGGAGCGCGAGCGCCTCGCCGCCCAGGCGCAGAAAGCGGCCGCTTCCGGCAAGGTTGAGAAGGCCGCGGATCTGGAGCAGCGCGCAGCGGCCGTCGTTGCGCCGGTCATCCATCGGGAGCCGCCGAAGGTCACGGGCGTCGCCACGCGCGAGGTCTGGAAGTTCGAGGTGACGGATCCGGCCGCGGTGCCGCGCGAGTACCTGATGGTCGACGAGAAGAAGCTCGGCGCCGTCGTGCGCGCGATGAAGGGCGACACGAACATCCCGGGCGTGCGTGTCTGGTCCGAGAAGAGCCTCGCGGCGGGTGCGGTATGAGCGAACTCGTCGAAATCCGCCACGCGCACCTATTCTGCGGCCTCGGTGGCGGCGCGCGCGGCTTCAACCGCGGGCAGGCGCGCGTCGGTGCACGCGTTGCGCGCTTCCGCTGCATCGGCGGCATCGACGTCGATCCGGCCTCTGTGCGCGACTTCGGGCGGCTCGCCGGTGTACCCGGCACGGTGCTCGATCTCTTCTCACGCGAGCAGTACGTCGCCTTCCATGGCCGCGAGCCGCCGGCCGACTGGCGCGAGGCGCAGCCCACCGACATTCATCGCGCATTCGGCGGTGAGCGACCGCACATCTTGTTCCTGAGCCCGCCGTGCAAGGGCTTCTCGGGGCTGCTGTCCGAGACGCGTTCGCTGTCTGCGAAGTATCAGGCGCTCAACGCGCTGACGCTCCGCGGCATCTGGCTCGCGCTCGAGGCATACAAGGACGATCCGGTCGAGTTCATCCTGCTCGAGAACGTCCCGCGCATCGCCACGCGGGGCCGGCCGCTCCTCGACCGGATCGAGCCGCTGCTCTCCTCGTACGGCTACGCGGTCGCCGAAACGACGCACGATTGCGGCGAGCTCGGCGGCCTCGCACAGAGCCGGAAGCGATTCCTCCTCGTCGCGCGTCACGTCGAGAAAGTCCCGCCGTTCCTGTACGAGCCTCAGAAGCGCGAGCTGCGCCCGGTCGGCGCCGTGCTCGGCCGGATGCTCCTGCCCGGCGATGAGCGCGCAGGCCCGATGCATCGAGTGCCGAATCTGCAGTGGCGGACCTGGGTGCGGCTCGCCTTCGTCGAGGCGGGCTCCGACTGGCGCTCGCTGCAGCGGCTGCGCGTCGAGAACGGCTTCCTCGCGGACTACGCGATCGCGCCGGAGGCGGACTATCACGCCGGCCCGTACGGTGTCACGCGGTGGGATGGACCCGCGAACACCGTGACCGGCAATGCCCGTGCCTCGACCGGTGCATTCTCGGTGGCCGACCCGCGCTTCGACGGGCACGCGAAGTCGGTGCAACTCGGCGTGAAGGGCTGGAGAGATCCGGCCGCCACGGTCACCGGGCAGATGTGGCCCGGTCAAGGTCCCTTCTCCGTGGCCGACCCGCGCATGCCGCGCGAGCTGCCCTTCCGCAACGTCTACCGCGTCGTGCGGTGGCACGAGGTGGGACGTGCCGTCACGGGCGGCGGGCATCCGTCTGCCGGCGGGATCGCGGTTGCCGATCCGCGCACGACGTACAACGCGAACTCGCATCGGAACAAGCTCAAGGTGGTCGAGTGGGATCGACCGGCCGCCACCGTGACGGGCGGATCCCATGTCCAGGGCAGCGCGCTCTCGGTGGCCGATCCACGGCCCGGCCTGGACCGCACCCGCGGCGATCACTATCTCACGGCCGGACACTACGGCGTCGTGCCGTGGAACTCTCCGGCATACGCCGTCATCGGCAGCGCGCGGCACGATAACGGCTTCCACAACGTTGCGGACCCGCGGGCGCAACCGAACCCGACGGACGTGCCGATCTCTCAACTGCCCGCGCCTGACCAGCGCCTCGTCGCGGTGATCCGGAGCCTCGATGGGACGTGGCATCGCCCATTCACGACGCTCGAGCTCGCCGCCCTGCAGAGCCTCGTCGATCCCGAGGAACAGCTCGAGCTCGACGGGCTCTCCGACAGCGCCTGGCGCGAGCGCATCGGAAACGCTGTGCCTGCGGACGCCGCCGCGGCAATCGCGGGCGCCATCGGCACGACGCTCCTCCTCGCATGGAGCGGCGAGACGTTCGTGCTCGGAGCGACACCGATCTGGGTGCGGCCGATCGCCGTCGCGCTCAGAGTGGCGCGGCGGCTGGAGGACACGGCCACGCAACTCGAGGAGCGCGCAGCATGAACCTCCCGACGAGCTACCGGCATCACCCGTTTGAGACGCAGTGTCGGTCCTGCGGCGCGCTGATCGTGTGGTTTCGCACGAAGGCCGGCAAGCGCATGCCGGTGGACGCGGCCACGACGCAGCCGACCGACGCCGTGCACCAGCTCGATCTGTCGCGTCACGTGTCGCACTTCACGACATGTCCGAATGCGGCAGAGCACCGGAGGACGCGTCGGAACGCGTGAATTGCCGGAGGGAATTGGAGCGAGGGAGCGGAGGCTCGAATGTTTCTGAGTCGCGCGGAAATCTCGCGCCTCACCGGATATGTCCGGCCGAGCGCTCAGGTCCGCTGGTTGCGTCGGCACGGCTATCGCTTTACCGTGAACGGGCTCGGTGAGCCGGTAGTGGCCGTTTCGGAGGTTGCGCGCAAGCTGGTCGGCGGCGCGTACGCGAAGAACGACGAACCGGATTGGGAGGCACTCCGTGGGTCGCAGGCGCAGGCGTGATACGCATCTGCCGCGCAGAATGTATCTGCGGCGCGGCAGATACTACTTCGATAGCCCAGTCGAGCGGAAATGGATTCCGCTCGGCGACGATCTCGCTGAAGCGCTTGCGCGCTATGGTCAGATTGTTGGATCTGACTGGAGCGGTCGGACGATGGGCGATGTCATCGACCGGTACCGAACGCGCGTCCTGCCACTCAAGCGCTCTGCACAGACACGCGCCGATCAGGCGCGTCAGCTCGAGCGCCTGAAGCGCTGGTGCGGGCACATGCTGCCCGACCGAATCAGCGTGCCAATGCTCTATCGGTATCTCGAGGAGCGTGTCACCGACAACGGCAGGCCTGCTCCGGTCGCGGCCCGTCACGAGATCAGCCTTTTAGGGCATGTGTTCGTGCACGCAATTCGCTGGGGTGTCGCTACGGTGAATCCTGTGCGAGCGCTGGGCAGGCTCCAGCGCAGCCGTCGCACGCGCTACGTGACGGATGAGGAATTCCATGCGGTGCGTGCGATGGCGAATGAGCGGATTCAGATCGCGATGGATCTGGCGCGCCTCACCGGCCAGCGTCGCGAGGACCTGCTGTCGCTGCGCCGCGAGCAGCTCACCGACCACGGCATTGTGTTCCGGCAGGGGAAGACTGGAACTGGAGTGCTCGTGGAGTGGACGCCGGCGCTGCGCGAGGTGATTGATCGCGCGATGCGTATGGCGCCGCAGATTCCGCGCGAATACATCATCCGCCAGCCGCGTACTGGCGGGCGATACACCGCGCGTGGATTCTCCGCGATGTGGCAGCGACTGATGGGCCGCTATGTCGCGCAGGGTGGCCAGCGATTTACATTCCATGACCTGCGCGCCAAGGCTGCCTCCGACAAGGCGAGCGTAGAGGAAGCCGCGGCTCTGCTCGGTCACGCGAGTGCCGAGACGACAAAACGCGTGTACAAGCGGACGCTCACCCGAGCGAGGCCCGTCGAATGACGAATTCTGGACACTGCGCAGAATTCTGGACACTCGCCGAGCGTAAGTTGGCGCGCCCGGAAGGATTCGAACCTCCGACCACCTGGTTCGTAGCCAGGTACTCTATCCAACTGAGCTACGGGCGCGCGGTGACTGAATTTTCGGCAGCGCGGCTGCCTGCCGCGGTCAGCGGCCGGGATTCTAACCCAACCCGGCCACCGTTGCGCGGTAAGTTTCTGAGAATCAAAGACTTACTGCGATCCCGAGGGCCCGGCTATGCTGCCTGCCGCGGCGAGGGCGGCGATCCTACCACAAACTCCGCGGGATGCTTAACCCCGTCGCGTTCGATCGAGCCCGCCGGAGGGCTCGCCCGCCCCGGGTCGAGGCTGTTGCGCACGACCTCCCAGGCATCGTAGCAGCGCAGGTGCACGTGCTCGCTGCCTCCGTCCGGATCGAACTCGTCGCGCGGAAACTCGAGCTCGTATTCGATCTGCTCCGCCGTCACGGGCTCGCGGCAGATCGGGCAGTGGTGCCCGACTCCCGGTCCCCCCCACATGCGCACCGGGGGTCGCCGGGGAAGTCTTCCGCTCTGGATCGCTTCTCGGGCTTTTTCGATCAGAACGTTGTCGTCCGACATCCCTTTGGACTCCCGTCGGTCGTAACGAACCCGTGAAAATGGGTTCCGGTTGCTCCGTTTCAACGTCGGCGATGCAGTTTCGATTACAGTACCGCCCGAGAGTTCGCCGGCGTCGCTACGGAATATCCGAAAGAAGCCGGCGGCGGGCTTTGCGCCCGCCGCCCCTTGGTGCCCCGGTATGCGGTCGCGATCGCGGCCTCAGAACCGCAGCTTCACGTTGAGGAAGTACCGCCGGCCGAGCACATCGTAGTACTGGGCTACGGTGGACCCCGCACCGCTCAGCACGGTGGTGCCGCCTCCCGACGTCGCGCCGATGTTCTGGATCTGTCCCGCGCCGACGCGCCTGGGATCGGTGTCGAAGAGGTTGTCGATACCGAAGGTCACACCCAGGTGGTCGGTGACGTTCCAGTTGCCGGTGAGCTGGAAGATGTCATAGGAGCCGGCGCCCCGGATCGGGGTCTCCGGGTCCGTGACGTACGCGGCGTTGCGGATCGAGGGGTAGTGCCGCCAGTTGAGCGCCACGTCCCACGTCGGCAGGCTGTAGCGGACGGTCGTCACCAGCCGCCAGTCGAAGAGACCGCCACGGGCCAGCGTGCCGGCATTCTCGAGCGGCACCTGGGTCGGGTACTCCTGGGCCTTGAACTCGAAGAGCTTCGAGTAGGAGACGTTCGCCGACAGGGAGCCCGGCAGCGACCCGAGGCCGATGTCCGCGAGCGCCGCACGCCAGTTCAGGTTCAGATCCAGACCCGAGGTCTCGATCATGCCGAGGTTCCGGTACTGCGAATTGACCTGAAGCGCCGCACCGCTCACCTCGTCGCGGATGATGTTGCGGCAGGCACCGTTCGGATCGTCGATCGAGTAGGTCGGGTTGCTGATCCCGTCGCGGTTGAAGCACAGGTCGAAGGCCGTCTGTGCCGAGATCGTGGCGATCGCGTCCGTGATCTTCACCCGATACCAGTCGATGGCGAGCGTCGTGTTGCGGATGGACGCCGCGTCGAACGGCGACTGCAGCACGAAGCCGAAGGTCCAGGTCCGGCCCTCCTCGCTCTCCAGATCCCGGTTACCCTCGGTCACCTGAACGATCACGCCGTCGCTTCGGCCGCCCAGGTAGTTGTTCGGATCGAGGCTGAACTCGGAGGTGGTGTTGCCGATCAGCGCCTCGCACAGTGCCTGGACCGCCGCGCGGTTCGGGTTGTTCGGGTTGTTGCCCGTCCTCTCGCGCGTATCGGAACGGCAGTACTCCGGCCCGCGCATCGTGACCGCCTGGCTGCTCGCGTCGAGGAACAGCTCGTTGATGTTCGGCGCGCGGTTCGCGAGCTGGTAGCCGCCGCGGAAGCGCAGGAAGTTGACCGGCGCCCAGCTGAAGAGCGCCTTGTACGTCGGCACGCTGCCGGCCGTGTCGTAGTCCGAGTAGCGGTAACCGAGCTCGAGCTCGAGGCTGTGGGCGAGGAACTTGTCCCGCAGCAGCGGCACCAGCAGCTCGCCGTAAACCTCCCGGACCTGCGTGCGGCCCTCGACGTTCGCCTGACCGAAGGTGCCGACCGGGATGTCGAGGATCGAGTTCACCTCGCGCGTCGCGTCGGGCAGGTACTGGAACTCGTTCCTGCGATACGTGACACCGAGCGCGCCGCGGACTTCGCCGGCGGGCACGTCCATGACGTGGCCCTGCGCCGTGGCTTCGATGATGTCCTGCGTGAGGCGCGTGCGGTCGGTGTAGCTCGCCGTGATCGCGTCGATGCAGTCCTGGCTGATCTCGAACTGCTCGAAGATCGGTATGCCGCTGGTGCAGGTGATCGAAGTCGAGCCGGGACCGGTCGCCGTGTAGCCGCGACCGTAGTTCGGCGCCTGCACGACCTCACGCCAGCGCTGCGTCGAGGCCCAGCCGATGTAGTCGAGATCGACGCGCGTGGCGCCGTGCGAAGCGTAGGCCTCCCAGGTCCAGTCCGACACGCCGAGGTCGCCCCGGAAGCCGGCCAGGATCTGGTAGAGGTTCGTGTTGTTCACGATCGTGCGCGACGGCAGGAAGTTGAGGGTTCCGCCGAGACTCCAGTCCGCATCCGCGCCGCGGATGATCACCGGCTCGCCCGTGATCGGGTCGTACCTCACCGGCACGTCAGGCGTGCTGGTGGCGTTCGGCCCGCGGCTGTCGAGAAGCGCGGCGAGCTCCGGCGGCACGGGGAACGCCTGCGACTGCGTGCAGCCGCCCACGTCGGGGCAGTTCAGGCCGTATGCACCGCCCGCGCGGTACTCGGGCAATGTCTCGCCGTTCGGTCCGAGTGACGGCGCGTAGATGTCGTTGCCGTAGGGAATCGTCGCGGCGAAGCCGCCCACCGCGCCCGTCGGCTGAAGCACCTGGCGGTTGGTGGTGTTGACGAAGTTGACCTGCGCGAAGGCCTGAACGTGATCGTTCATATCGAAGTGCGCCTTGCCGAACAGCGAGAAGCGCTCGGCAGGGCTCGAGTAGCGCAGATCGAAATTGTTCTCGACGAGCTGACCGTTCGGGGCGATCTTGTACCGCGGGTCGTTGACGATGTCGCCCGCGAAGCCGAGGCCCTGCAGCTCCTGCTTGAACACCGAGCCGTCCGGATTGAACAGGAACGGCGTCGTGATCGGCACGTTGTAGCCGGCAGGACGCTCGGGGAAGAGCGAGTTCGCCACATCCTGAGCGGGCCGGCCGGCCGTCGCCGTCGGCTCGTACTGGAAGGCGTTCATGCGCGCGGCGGACGTGGCGTTCGTCGTGGGATCCTTGATGGCGCTGTACCAGAAGTCGCGATCCTTCGCGAGCACCTCGCCGCGCTCGTACCACTCGACGCCGAGCATCGCGTTGCCGCGGCCGTCGCCAAGGCTCGCGCCGAGGAGCATGCTGGCGCGGTTCTCCTCGCCGTCTCCCTCCTCGGTGATGCCCGAGCGGAACTGCAGATCGATACCCTCGAAGTTGCTGCGCAGCTTGAAGTTCGTGACGCCGGCGAGCGCGTCCGCGCCGTAGACGGCCGATGCGCCGCCGCTGATGATCTCCACGCTCTCGAGCATCGACGAGGGAATGGAGTTCGTGTCGATGACCAGCGTCGAGTTGACCGGCTGAGCGCGCCGTCCATCGATCAGCACGAGCGTGCGGTTCGCGCCGAGACCCCGCATGCTGACCGTCGAGATACCCGGCGTGCTGGTGGGGCTCGGAAACACGTCGGCCGTGTTGAACTGTGTGTTCGCCGGAACGAACTGCGGCAGCTCGTTCAGCACACTCTCGACGGCGAGCGTGCTCGATTCCTCGAATACCTGATCCTCGACGGTGACGATCGGGCTCGCTGCTTCGAGATCGCGGCGGACGATGCGCGAGCCCGTGATGGTGACTTCCGTTGGCTGTTGACCGCTCGCAGCCTCGTCTGCCTCCTGCCCCAGAGCCACAGGCGAATGTCCCGCATGCAGTGCTGCTGCGACGGCGGCGGCGATCAGGCTGCGGGCGTAACGGCGGACGAAACGAGACCTGCTGAAGACGTGCGACGTCATGAGCCCCCCTCTCCCTTCATGGCGTCAATGCCTGACGCACAGGGCACAAGAAGTTGCATCTGCAGAGGGCGCGTTCGCAAGGCGCTGTGCGGTGAATTCGCCTAAAAACTCTTGTTACCTTTTGGAAAAAAGCATCCGTCGCGAGCGACACGTGCACGGAACGCTCTCGACATCGCGTCGAGAGCACGCTCTCGAATCGAAAAGGATCTCCGCACTTCGAAGCGCACGATGGCCGCTGCCGCGAGCGAACGGACGAGAGATTCAGCAGCGATGTCCCGGCACCAGCAGAGAGCAGGTTGATGCGACGCGAAAGTACCGGTGAAGGATGTTGCGAACGCGCAGCAGCCGGCGGCGTCGCGATCGGCACGTGAGTCGCCGATCGACGACGCCTTTTTCTCGATGAACGGAAAGACTCAGCGCATGCGCGCGGTGCGAGGGCTCGCGGTTGTGAGAGCCGCGCTCACTACCAGCCCGAAGACATCTGATACGGCACGGCGGTGAGCACGGCCTCGATCTGCCGGATCTCTCCGTCCATCACCTTGAAGATCTCGGCGATGTAGAACGAGAACGGCTGGCGGAACGTCGGCGGCACGTCCACCGGCTCGTGGTCGAGGGTCCGGGAAAACTTCGCCGGCGTGCCGTCGTGATCGAAGTAGCCCCATGCGAAGGCGAGACCCTTCGTGCGGTCGACGACTTCGAAGCGGCGCTCCCGTACATCCGTGACGATCACGGAGAAGCCCGTGTCGAACTGGGACTTGCAGTCCATCCACTGCATGGATCCCTTCGGAGCGTCGGGATTGTTCGCCATTACCATGCCGTTCTCGCGCCGCTGGCACTGCGGCGAGAAGCGGACGCGGCGGCTGCTCTCGTCGGTATCGAGGCCGGTGAAGTAGGCGTCGCTGATCGCGACCAGCTCCGCGCGGGTGAGCCGCTTTTCCGGCGGTATCTCCTCGGCCATCAGCGGATGCGGCTCCGTATGTGGACGCGCGTTGCCGCCGGGACCGCCGCCTCCGCTGATGCTGCGATTGACGAGCGTTTCGATTTCCGAGACCTTGCCGTCGGGCTCCACCTTCAGGCGCACGGCGTACCAGTTGTTGTTGCCGTTCTCGTCGATGCGGCCGAGGAGACCCACGGCACCCGCCTCTTCGTCGATGACGTCGAGACGGTAGGTCGGCATGGCGGATGCCGTCTGCCAGAGACCGTCACCGAGATTGAGGCGCACGCCGTTCTCGGTGTACTTCACGTTGCGCGTGGTGGGAAGAGCTGCAGGATCGTGCGCGATGAGCGCCTCGAGATAGGTTTCCATCACACGCGCGAGGCACTGGCGGTCTCGACCGCAGTCGAATTCCGATGCCGCCGCGGTTGCCGTTCCAAGCACGAGTGCGATCGTGACGCCGGCGAACGTCGTTCTCATGTCCCCCCCTCGATCGTTGGCAGCAGTCGTCGTCCCTGCGGGCGCACATGTTCTCCGCATGCACGCCCGAGCACAACCCGTCAGGCGCGGTCGGCCGGTGAATCTTCGCCCGGGTAATCTTCCAGGCTGATCGTGCCGCCGGCCTTCGCGACTCTTTCCTTGTCCCGGTCGTTGAGCGCGTCGGCGAGGAAGTCGATCCGCTTCCATGCCGGGAAGGGTTGCTGGCCGGACGCGTCGGGCACGTGCGGTGAGAGTCTGCGCTGCTCGAGCCTGTGAATGTACCGGCCGCAGTTGACGAATATCTCGCTCGCGCGCACGCGCACCAGATACAGCGCACCGGGAACGTGACCGGGCCCTTCGTTCGGCATCACGTGTGCCGTGCCCTGCACGCGCAGGCGGCGCGGCGGCGATTCGAAGCTGATGAAGAGCAGTCCGACGTGCCCGGTGCTCGCGATATTGCCGACGGAGAGGAACATGCCGTTCCCGTCGTAGACCGGAAAGACGAGCTCGGAAGGCGCGACGATGCGCACGAATCCCGGCGGGCCTCCCTTGTACGAGACGGTGGGTCTGCCGCGTTCGTCCACGGTGCTGAGAAAGAAGAACGACGCTTCCTCGATGAACGACCGGTCCCTTTCATCGAATTCCGAATGCGCGAGAGCTTCGAGCCTGTCCGCGAGGCGGCGCGTATCGTGCCGATCCTGGAACGCCCGGTGAGTCTCTCCGTAGAGATCGCTCATGACACCCTCCCGCGCGATGCGGCAGCTGCCGCCAGGAAGTCTCCCGACTCATCGTCGCCTCCATGCGTGAGGGCGACGATGAGCCGGAAACCCATTCTCGCGTACGCGAATCAATCCCGCACGAATTTCAGAAGGTCGGCGTTGATGACGTCCGGGTGCGTCGCGAGCATGCCATGCGGGAGACCCGGATAGGTCTTCAGCGTGCCGTTCCCGAGCAGCTTGACCGCCTTGCGGGCCGAGATGTCTATCGGCACGACCTGATCGTCCTCGCCGTGCAGCAGGAGCACCGGCACCGTGATCGCCTTCAGATCCTCGGTGAAATCGGTCTCCGAGAATGCCGCAATGCAGTCGTACTGAGCCTTCGCGCCACCGGCCATGCCTTGGCGCCACCAGTTGTCGATCAGCCCCTGACTGACCTCGGCGCCCGGACGGTTGAAGCCGTAGAACGGCCCCGACGCGACGTCGATGTAGAACTGCGCCCTGTTCTTCGCGAGCGCCGCACGAAAGCCGTCGAAGAATTCCTTCGGCAGGCCGTCGGGATTCGCATCGGTCTTCAGCATGATCGGCGGCACGGCGCCGACCAGCACCGCCTTCGCAACGCGGCCCCGCTCGGCGCGAGCGACGTAGCGCGTGACTTCACCTCCACCGGTGGAGTGTCCGATGTGCACCGCGTTGCGCAGATTCAGTGCAGCGGCGAGCTCCGCCACATCGGCGGCATAGGTGTTCATCTCGTTCCCGGTATCCGTCTGGTCCGAGCGGCCGTGCCCGCGGCGATCGTGAGCGATCACGCGGTATCCCTGGGACAGGAAGAACAGCATCTGGTTGTCCCAGTCGTCGCTGGAAAGCGGCCAGCCGTGATGGAAGACCACCGGCTGCGCGTCGCGCGGACCCCAGTCCTTGTAGAAGATCCGGGTGCCGTCCCTGGTGGTCAGAAAGTTGCTGCTCATGGGGTCTCCTTTCGTCCCTGTTTCATTCAGTTCCTTCGCAGACGCTCGCCGGGACCGTCGGACCGGGGCCGGTGCTGCAGTCCGTCGGAGAACTCACCGGACCGCGCCGCGGCTGGCGATGGCCCGATAGTGATATCGCTTGACTCACCGTCGTGGTTCCAACACGAACGCGGCCGAGCGCCGAGAATCGCTCGAGAGAGTCGGGCGGCGCCCGCGCCGCCGCCCGGGTGAGCACCGATTTGTCTGATCACTTCGCGGCGGCCAGCGCGCCCTGCGCCGCGCGGTGGATCGTGTCGGCCACGATGTCGGGCTGTGTCATGAAGACCGCGTGGCTCGCCGGCACCTCGACGACCTTTGCACCAATCCGGTTCGCCATGTGACGGAGCATGGCGAGATCGAATGCCTTGTCTTCCGTCGCGATGACCGCCCAGCTCGGCCGGGTGCGCCAGGCCGCCTCCTCGATCGCCGTCGAGAACGCCGACATGTTGATGGGCACCTGTGTGTCGCGCAGGAAAGCCGCGTCCGCGTCGCTCGCGTCGTGAGCGAAGCCGGCCTTGAACTTGTCCGGGTCGAGGAACCCGTATCCGTCGGATCCGACGTCGATGACGAACTCGGGCGTCGGCGCGAAGCCCTCGTACTGCCGTGCAGTCGTCTCACCGGTGTCGGGAGACAGCGCGGAGACGTACACCAGCCCGGCGACCTTGGGGTGGTTGCCGGCTTCCGTGATGACGGTGCCGCCCCAGGAGTGCCCGACGAGGATCGTGGGTCCGTCCTGCCGGTCGAGCACGCGCCGCGTCGCTGCCACGTCGTCGGCCAGGGACGTGAGCGGGTTCTGCACGATGAACACCCGGTAGCCGCGGGCGGTCAACCGGTCATAGACGCCGCGCCATCCGGAACCATCGGCGAACGCACCGTGCACGAGCACGACATTCCTGACGGCCTGATCCGGTGCAATGCGTTCCTGCCCGGAAGCTGCACCGGCCAGGGTGGCGGCAGTCACGGCTGCAGTGAGGAGGGTCTTCGACTTCGAGGTCATGGGTCGGCTCCCTTGCTTGAGTGGCCGCGATAATCCTTCTCGCGATGGCTTCATGCTGGACGACGCTCAGACCCTTTTCAAATGAAATATTACCGCGATATATGAGAGGCCATGACAGAACAAGCTGTGCAGGAAACGAGAGCCCGCGCTCGAGGCGGCAACCCTCCGGTGGCGCTGGACGATCAGCTCTGCTACGCGATCTATTCCGCGGGCATTGCCATCCAGCGACTCTACAAACCGTATCTCGACGAGCTGGGGCTCACCTATCCCCAGTATCTCGTGCTCAACGTCCTCTGGCGCGAGGACGCCCAGACCGTCGGTTCGATCGCCGAGAAACTCGCGCTCGAATCGAGCACGCTGACGCCGCTGCTGAAACGCCTCGAGGCTGCCGGTCTCGTGCAGCGGCGGCGCAATCCCCGGAACGAGCGCCAGGTCGTCATCGCGCTTACTCCGCAGGGCAAGGTGCTCAGGGATCGCGCCGGTTGTCTCGGGGCGGCACTGCTCGAGGCATCGGGCAGGACGCCTTCCGAGCTCGCGAAGCTGAATCGGGAGATCCGGCAGCTCCGCAACCGGATCTACGCGCACATCGGGGAATGGGACGCGCCGCTGTGATCGAGTGAGCGGACGCCAGGCCCGGCACCACGGCGGCCGCTTTCTGCTTCTTCACGACTGGCCGCGAGCTCCCGAATGCCGTCGTGCTCGCGACGCTCGCGCGCGGCGCATCAGGCATAATCCGCACCCCCATGCGCACGTCCGGCCAGCTTCTCCAACACACGCCCATGATGCAGCAGTACCTGCATACGGATATCTCGAGAATTCCAATCTAGAAAGAGGGGAACAAATGGGCGCGAATCGAACGCCTGTCGAACAGGTTCGATTGGGAGTTCTGAACGAGCTCGTCGGATTTCACATCAGACGGGCTGCGAACGCATTCATGTCAGACTTCAACGAGACATTCGTCGACACTGGCGTGAGGCAGATTCTCCTGGCGATACTGTTCATCGTGGACGCCAATCCTGGAATCTATCAGGGACAGGTAGGACGGGCCCTCGGAATCAGGCGTGCAAACATGGTCGCGCTGGCCACTGAACTCGAGGAGCGCGGACTGATAAAGCGCAAGGTCCCTGCGACAAACCGCCGGGCTCTGAGTCTCACCCTTACCGACAGGGGGCGCGAAGTCGTGGCGGCCTGCCTGAAGAAAGTGCGCGCACATGAACGCCGCCTCCTTTCCGGCTTCACGAATGACGAACGCGCGCTTCTGATCGACCTGTTGGCCCGGATCGCGACCAGGATGCCCGTCCCGGAAGAATTCTGAACAACCCGAGAAGCACAGGGTAGTGCAACGAATCCTTCGCGCTTCCCTGGCAGTGGTTCGATCCGGTTCCCTTCTGAGATCTCACCCTTCCGCGGCAAAGAACGAATGCCGTCTCGAACGGCGGCCCGTTCGGCGTCTCCTGGGGACGCTCGAACGGACCGCCTCAGCCACGTGCGCCCTGAAGAAGCGTCTGCTGCTTCAGCGAGTCCTCCTTCAGTTGTCTGACGATGAAACGGTTCTCGTCGATGAATCTCAACCGCTCTATTTCCGGGCCACCTTGCTGCGCTCGGGCCCCGGGGTCACGATGATCGAGACGGCACGCTTCTCGAAATCAGCGATACCGTCCGCGGGACGGGGGTTCGGATCCCACCGCACCTCCACGACTCCCGGCGGAAACGGGTAATCGTCGAAGATCGTCTTCACCGTTTCGGCTCGATCCTTCTCGACGCCCGGGCGCTCGACCAGGACTTCGCCGTTCGAGAGCAGCACCGAGGCACGGTATCCGATGATCTCGACCTTGGAGGCCTCGACGTCGCGCGCGTACTTCACGGCCTGGACGACCTGTCCGTAATTGCCGTGAGCACCGATTCCATTGTCGAAATCCCACAGAATGACGAACTCTCTCTTCACTCGCTCGACCGGATCCGGCGTGTACTCCTTGGCCCAGAGACGCGCAGCGAACTGGCGCGACCGCTCCGCGCCCGTTTCACGCCCGACAGCGTCGACACCCGGCCCCGGCGGCCGCTTGGGATTCTTGATCGCCGTCCCGTCGTTCGGCAGCAGCTTGTCGCAGGTGATGTCGACTTCCGGCAGCACCGACAGGCGCAGCGGATTGAGCACGATCGCCTTTCCGACACGCGGCTCGGGCGAGATGATGCCCTCGACGAGCACCTTGTGCTTGAGCTGCGGGTGGCGGACCCGCGCCGAGAGGTTCTGCTGCGCCCTCAGGAAGTAGGTCTCGCCGTTGTAGTCCGCGAACCAGAGCGGAGTCGGCTCGGAATCCTGCATGTAGGGGCAGGCCACGAACGTGATCCGCTCACCGACGTGCATGTTCTCCCGCGTGAGAAGCAGCGGATCGCCGGTGACGTAGACGTTTCTCGGCAGCGATTCACTCACCCGCCCCGGCGGCAGCTCTGCGGGGAGGATCGGTCCCTTGACCGGCTCCGCCGGCGCGTCGAAGGGCACCTGCGCGGAGGCGACTACCGGCACTCCAATCAGGGCACAGGCGAGCCATGCATGCGATGTCAGTTTCATCACTCGATCCCCCTCTCAAAGCACCGACAGGAAGTTGACGAGGTCCTGCTTCTCCTGCTCGGTATAGCCGATGTTGAACCGGCGGTCGTAGAAGTCGATGACCTCGCGGAGCGTCTGCGCCGTGCCGTTCGCGAAGTACGGCGGCCGGGCAGCCAGGCCACGGAACTGCTGCATCACCAGCGAGCCGACGTCGTAGCACTTGCCCGTGACCAGAGCGCGACCCGGATCGTGCGTGTAGATCTCGCGCCCGAGATAGGGGTGCGGCGGAGCGTCCTTGTGGCAGGTGATCTTGAAGGTCGGCAGATCCGGCGCGGCAGGCGCGTGCGGGAAGTTGTTCGTGCCGAGATCCATCCAGCCCGGAACGTCGTCGTGGCCGGTGAGGAGCGTGTTGTGGCAGAACGCGCACGTCTGCTTGTACGGATTGCCCAGACCGATGTTCGTGATGCCGAACACGTCGCGCATGAACAGCGGCTTGTAGAAGAAGATGTCGTAGCCGCGGACGACCGACGCGCGGAAATCGGCGGCCGGATCACCGGACTTCAGCGGGCCGCGCCACTCTTCCATCGTGAAGAAGACGCCGAGGTCGGTGTCGTTGCCGTTGACCGGCGGGTTACCGCGACCTTCGATCAGCGGCTTCACGCCCAGAGCGCGCGGCGTGTTCGGCACGTCGAACCTCCCGGCGAGCACGTGCGACTGCTGGGCCGAATGGATCTTGCGCTGGAACTCGGCCAGGAACTCGCCCTCCTCGCGGGTCATGTTCGGCATGGCCATGTGCGAGCGGGCGGCGTCCTGCGCCTGCATGGCAAGCGACGTCACGCGGGCGTCCGACATGATCGACATGCTGGAGTGGATGCCGCTCACGGGATCGCGCACGAGCGGCAGACCCGTCTTGGTGTTCTGCGGCGCCTGCGTGGCCTCGAGGTAGCGGACGTTCGCGGCCATGCGCGAACGGCGATAGACCGACACGGTCGGGTTGGGCGACTTCAGGCCGTACACCGGATGGGTGTTGCAGCCCGTGGGATCCCAGATCACCTCGATGTCGAAGTCGGGCTTGATGGGCTTGCCGTTGAAGTCCTTCGGCGGCCACGGCATCGCCACCCGGAACAGGCCCCGCTCGAGGATGAGCGAGTGCGACTTCGGATCGCCGTCCGGCAGGTGCGGACAGTTCTTGCCGTCGACCGGACGGAACAGGGGATCCTTGCCGTTCGTTGCCTCCCAGCGCTCACGGATGGTTTTCGTCGAGATTCCCATCGCGTCCTGCGGCTGGTGGCATGTCACGCACGCACGCCCGTTCGGCCGTACCTTGAAGAACGGGTGATCTGCGACGTCGAAGGGTTCACCGTTGTAGGTAACGGCGAGCGTCCCTTCGCTGTTGGGAAACTCCATGTACTTGTCGAAGATCACATGCTCGCCCGGCGAGACGTAGCCGGTGATGCGAGGCAGATTTCCGCGGCTGGCGCTCTGGCCGCCCGACGCACGTGCGGCAGCGACCGCGCCGCCATTGGCGGCACGGTCCTGGGCAGTGACGGTTGCGCGCGGAGCGGCAGCCGCCGCCAGACAGGCAAGGACGGCTATACCGGTGCGTTGATGGAGTGAGAGCTTGTTGCGCATTCTTCAGATTCCCATTCCCGCCGGTTGCATGATCTGGACTGCCCTGCCGTTCCGGCCGACCGCGGGCAGAAACCTTGCCTCGAGCGACATCACTCGAACCGCTTGGTGACACCGAAGAGGAAGAACCGGCCCACGATGTCGGACACCTGCGGGTCGAAGGCCAGCGTGCCGTTCTGAACGTAGTGCGGCGATCGATCGAACACGTTCCTGACATCGAGTGTCACGCCCATGCCGCTCAGGAATCCCTCGTTCTGCGGCAGGTCGTACCGCAGCGTGAGATCGAAGGTGTACCACTCGTCGACCTTCACTGCCGGATTGACGCTGTCGTTGAGGTAGTCGCCCCAGTAGTTCGCGTACAGCGTCGCGCCGAAGCCCGAATTGTGACGATAGGTCGCATAGGCCCGGCCCTGCCACGAAAGAGGATTGCTGATCGTGTCGAGGATGTTGAGCACCGGCGACTGCGACGACAGCGAGCGCTTGAACTTGAACAGGTGCGTTGCACTTGCACCGATGCGCCAGTTCCCGTGCAGAGCGTCGAACTCATACGTACCGTTCAGATCGAGGCCGTCGAGCGTGACGGAGCCGCTGTTGACCTTGCGGCCGTCCACCAGGGCCCGGATGAGGCTGATGTCCTGCGGAGCGCCGTTGTATGCAGGATGAGACAGCCAGTAACTGATCACCTCTGCCGGAGGATCCCAGGTGACGAATTCACCCAGGGTATCCAGCCGATTGAGGATGCTCGTGTCGTTGCCCGGCGTCTCGATGCGGTTGGTGTAGTCGATGTTGAAATAGGTCGCCGACAGCCGCAGTCCGGGAGCGAAGTCCGGATTCCAGTCGAAGCCGATCGAATAGATATCCGCTTCCTCCGCTTTGAGCTGATCGTTTCCGCCGCGGACCCAGAGCACGCGGGTCGTCCCCGTCGGCGAAGCGGCGTCGACAAAGTTCTGCACGCTGATCTGCTGGACATCTACGGCGATGTCGCCGAGCACCGGCGCGCGGTACGAGGTCCCGTAGCTGCCACGCAGCGTCAGCCCGAGGCCCGGCTGCCACGTGACACCGATCTTCGGATTGAACGTGTTTCCGAAGTCGCTGTAGTTGTCGTAGCGGCCAGCCAGAGCGAGCGAGAGCTTGCCGATCGCACTGTCGGGCGAGGTCACCGGCACGAAGAATTCGACGTAGGCCGATTCGACGTCCCGTTCGACCCGCGACCGGGTGACGATCGGGGTACGGATGTCGGGAGCGCCGCCACCGGTCGTGACGGTCGAGTTCACTGAAAAGGTGTGCAGGAACCCACCGCCGAGCGCCATGCGGACATCGCCGGCCGGCAGCTCGAAGATCGGCCCGTCGAACTTAACGCCGGCTTCGTACACCCTCACTCTTGCATTGAAGTTCAGGACGCCGAGGAGCTCCGCGAGCGTGGCCGGATTGGTATGACTGCCGTCGCCGAACGGGTTCAGCGCGGTTCCGGGATTCGGGTCGGCCAGCGCACGGTTGATCGCGGCGGTGTTGGTGGCAGGGAAGAAGGCGCGCTCGTTGTTCTCGCCAACCGAGCCGAACGCGGTCATCTGCCAGTCGCGGCTGAAGTCCACCGTTGCGTCGAGCGATGCCCAGTAGGTATCCACCCTGGCCTTGCGCAGGGCCGGCCCGAGGTCGGGCCCGAAGTTGTACTCGACGGTAACGTTCTGAGCGTTCGGATCCGTGGGATGGACGAAGAAGGGATTGCTGCGCGGAACCGTCAGTGTCGCGGCCACTGTACCGGTCGAGCGAGGCGCGCTGCGATGGCTGTAATAGCCTTGCCCGCTGACGGTAACTCTGTCGGTGATTTCCTGCTCGACACGCCCGGCCACGCTGTAACGGTTCTGTTCCGGCAGCGCGTAGGCCCACTGGTGCTGTGACTGCCGGTTCACCGTGCCGGCCACAAGCTGATCGGGAGTCAGATTCCGACCGTCCTGGCCGGCAGGTATCGCGTAGGTCGTGTTACCGACTCTGATCGTACCCGGGTTGGACTGCGTCGGCCGCAGATCGGGCCCACCCCAGGGGCGCATATCGTCGGTGTAGTACTTGCGATCGTCTGCGAGGAGGGGGTCGCGATGGTTGTAGTCCGCAGCGATCCACGCCGCGCCCCTGCCCCAATCCTTGCCGAAGAGCGCGCTGATGGCGTGCTGATCGAATCCGTCGCCCGCACCGTAGCGAGTCTGGACCTGAGCGCCGTCGTATCGACGCCGCATGAGCAGGTTGACGACACCGCCCACGGCGTCCGCGCCGTAGATAGCGGAGCCGCCGTCCGCCATCACTTCGATGCGCTCGATCGCCAGAGACGGAATGACTGACGGGTCGAAGTAGGAGCCGTTACCGCCGCCGGCCGGTGGCAGCCTCCTGCTGTCCAGCAGCACCAGGGTCGCTTCCGGAGCGAGCCCGCGGAGATTGATGGCCGTACCTCCGCTCCTGTTGGCATTCGCATTGTTCTGCGGAGCGAAGTTGGTGTCCGAGATGCCGAGATTGAAGATCTGCGGCAGCTGACGGACCGCCTCGGTCAGGGTCGTGGCCCCGCGTGCCGAGAGCTCCTCTTCGCCGATACCGACGACCGGGGAACCGACAGGCGCAACTCCGCGGATGCTGGTGCCGGTCACGACAACCTCGATCGGCGAGCCGCTGACTCCATCCGACGTGTCGGCTCCGGCTGAAGTGCTTTGAATGGCGGGCGTGGTGTCCGGTCCGTCTGCGGCCTGCGCCGCGGCCTGACTGGCAACACAGATTGCAAGAATGCTCGCACCAGCGACTACTTCGTGCCGCCAGCGGGTTTCAGTCCGTGCCATGCTCCCCCCTGCTTGTATGTGGCAAGACTGTTATGGAGCAAGACTGTTCCTGCGCATAACAATTTGTAAACCCCCCTTGGAGGTCGTGGCCGCCCCTCGAGAGATGGAGGGCCAACCATTTGCAATCTCACGCTGGCGGCAGGCGCCGCAGCGAGGTCCCGGCAGGTGCCAGCACACTGCCGACGCGTCCGTTGCGTTGCGGCTGAGGCCGATCCGCCGCTCAACCGCTTTGTCTGACCTTCATCGAGGCGAGCCCCAGGGGTGGCCTCTTTTCCATCAGGCGGAATTCGTGCCGATCAGATACCGTCGTTCGATCCTTGCGGTGCCGGGGGCTTCTTCATCGCGCAGGGACGTGTCGTCATGTGCCACGTGCAACGAAGTGTTCGACGAGCTCAGGGCTCACTGCGAGTCGCGCACGGCCAGGAGGGATCCCGCGTTCGCGACCGTGGAACGCTCTCGCAGGATTCCCGGCAACTTCCGGAGACCGGAGATCGGCGAGGGAATCTTCGAGCAGGCGATTCATTCCCGGTTCGTCGAGATCGCGGATGCAAGGCGCGCGACAGAGATCGGACGAAGACGTGCGAGGATCGGATGGCGGGGCTCTGCCCGCGAGTGCTTCAGGTGCTGAAGCGTCACCTTGCGCTGCGAGCTGAATTGAAGCTCACAGGGAAGGATTCACCACCTTTGCTTCAAGGAGGGCGGTGCGGCGCTCCGGTCCCCGGAAGTCTGCCGCCAGTACGCGACCAGCGCGGGGGAAGCAGAGCCAGGTGCCGGGCGGATGACGGATTGGGCTGGCGGAGAGAGAGGGATTCGAACCCTCGAAGGGCTTTTGGCCCTTACACCCTTAGCAGGGGTGCGCCTTCGACCACTCGGCCATCTCTCCGTGCGAGCGCAAAATANCTTTTGAATCAGGCACTTAAGCCGCGCGCCACGGCGCGCGAAGAGGGGGATGATAATGCCCGGGAACGGAAAAGGTAAAGCGNCGCGACACTCGCGGCGGAAGTGGTGCGACACCGCCGCGAGTGTCGCGATGACCTGAAGTCTTTTCTCGATGTGCGGCTCGCGCCGCGATCAGAACGATGCCACTTCGGTGGCGGGCTTGTTGTTCGCTTCGATTTCGCCCTGTTGCTCGCGCTTGATCCTCTCGAAGATCTCCTCTCTGTGAACGGCAACGTTCTTCGGCGCATTGATTCCAATGCGCACCTGATTGCCTTTGACCCCCAGCACGGTGACGGTAACGTCGTCTCCGATCATCACCGTCTCACCCACCCGTCTCGTCAGTATCAACATTTATATTTTCCTCCTTGATTTTGCGGCCGCCGTGCGCGGCTAACCGCAAAGATCCAGCCGGCAATCTAAAGAGTGCACCATCAAAGACAATAAGAGAAACCCTGAATCTTCAGGGGATGGGCAATGCAACAGATTCTGGCGGCCGGTCGAGGCCGAAAGCGGCGTGCAGTCGCTTCACGCACGCTTCGAGCTGTTCTTCAGGAATGAGCACTGAGATCTTGATTTCAGAGGTGGACACCAGCCGGACGGCCGCGCCCTCGGCGGCGAGGGCCTCGAACAGGCGGGTCGCCACACCGGCGTGGGAGCGCATCCCCACCCCGACGACGGCCAGCTTGGCCACCCGCTCGTCGCCGGAGACGGTGCTCCCCTCGAAGACCGCGGCGGCGGCGCGGACGAGCCGGAGGGCCTTGGGGTAGTCGTCGCGGTGGACGGTGAACGAGAGGTCCGTGAGGCCCTCCCGATTCCCGGTGAGCGCGATCATGTCGATCTCGATGCTCGCGGCCGATACCGGCTCGAGCAGCCGATGGATCGCCAGCGGCTCGTTCGGAAGGTTCGTGACGGTGATCTGGGCTTCGTCGCGGTTGAAGGCGATGCCGGAAACGACGGGGGCTTCCACGCGCCGCTCCTCCTTGCAGATGAGAGTGCCGGGGCCCGTCGCGAAACTCGAGGCGACCCGAAGCGGCACATTGTATTTCGCCGCGAACTCCACGCAGCGCAGATGCAGGACGCGCGAGCCCTGCCCTGCGAGCTCGAGCATCTCCTCGAACGACAGCCGATCGAGCCGGCGCGCCTCGGGCACCATGCGCGGATCGGTCGTGTACACCCCGTCGACGTCGGTGAGGATCTGACATTCGTCGGCGCCGAGCGCGACGGCGAGCGCCACGGCCGTGGTGTCCGACCCGCCGCGGCCGATCGTCGTGATGTTTCCGTCCGCATCCACGCCCTGGAATCCGGCCACGACGGGCACGATTCCCTCGCGCAGCGCGGCGCGCAGGCGGTCGGTCTCGATTCTGTGGATCCGCGCACGGGTGTGTACGGGAGAGGTGACGATGCGCACCTGCGCGCCGGTGAAGGAGCGCGCTTTCACGCCTCGCGCTTCGAGCGCCATCGCGAGCAGCGCCACCGAGACCTGCTCGCCGGTCGCGAGCAGCGCATCGAGCTCGCGCGGCGCGGGCTCCGGGCAGATGCCTCGCGCGAGATCGAGGAGGCGGTCAGTGGCATCGCCCATCGCGGAGACGACGACGACGATGTCGTCGCCACGCTCGCGCACCGCGGCCACCCGCGCCGCGACGCGCTGAATGAGCTCGAGGGAACCGACGGAGGTGCCGCCGTACTTCTGGACGATGAGGCTCACGCCAGCTTCGCGCGGACGAGGTCCGGCACGCTGGCGAGCGCTTCGTCGAGCCTGGACGGATCGTTGCCGCCCGCCTGCGCGAAATCGGGCCGCCCGCCGCCGCGGCCGCCGATGCGCGCTGCCACCTGACCGACGAGCTCGCCGGCCTTGATGCGCGCCGTCTGATCGGACGTGACGCCCGCGACCAGCACGACCTTCGAGGCGTTCTCCACGGTGGCGAGCACGATGACGGCGGACTTGAGTCTGCCCTTGAGCTGGTCGACGGCGTTGCGCAGCGCGTTGACGTCGGCACCCTCCACTTTCGTGGCGACGACCTTCACGCCTTCGACGTCGACCGCACCCGAAGCGAGGTCCGTGCTCTGTCCGGAGGCGAGCCGGTCCTTGAGCGTGCGGATTTCCTTCTCCATCTGGCGGATGCGCTCGAGCGCATCGCGCACCTTGGCACTCACGTCCTCGCGCGAGCCGCGCACGAGACCCGCGATCTCCCTGAGAAGCGCTTCGTTCTGCTCGATGTAGTCGAGCGCGCCTTCGCCCGTCAGCGCCTCGATGCGCCGCACACCCGCGGCGACGCCGCTCTCACTCACGATCTTGAAGATGCCGATGTCGCCCGCGCGCTTCACGTGTGTGCCGCCGCAGAGCTCCATGGAGAAGTCGCCGATGCGCAGCACGCGCACCTCGCGGTCGTACTTCTCGCCGAAGAGCGCCATCGCACCGGAAGCGACCGCCGCTTCGTAGTCCATGTGCCGGACCTCCGCCTCGGTGTTGCGGCGGATCTCGGCATTCACGAGGCGTTCGATCTCGCGCAGCTCCTCCGGCGTGACCGGCTGATAGTGCGAGAAGTCGAAGCGGAGCCGGTCCGGTGCGACGAGTGAGCCCTTCTGCTGCACGTGCGGGCCGAGCACCTTGCGCAGCGCCGCGTGCAGCAGGTGCGTCGCGGTGTGATTGCGCGCCGTGGCCTGGCGGCGCGCTCCGTCCACGTGAGCCATGAGCGTATCGCCGATACGGATCGTGCCTTCGGCCACCGTGCCGATGTGCGAGTGAGCGGCGCCGCGCTTCTGCGTGTCCTCGACCACGAAGCGCACGCCGGAGCCTTCGAGCATGCCGGTATCGCCGACCTGACCGCCGGCCTCGGCGTAGAAGGGTGTGCGGTCGAGGATGACCTCGCCCTTCTCGCCCTTCGACAGCGACTCGACCGGCGCCCCGTTCCTGAGGAGCGCGACGACGCGGCCGTCCGCATCGAGACCTTCGTAGCCCTGGAACAGCGTGCGATGCTCGATCGTGGCGCCGCTGCGCAGGTCGACGCCGAACTTGCTCGCGGCACGCGCACGTTCGCGCTGCGCCTCCATCGCCGCCTCGAAGCCGGCCTGATCGATGGTGAGCCCGCGCTCACGGGCGATGTCGGCGGTGAGGTCGACCGGGAAGCCGTAGGTGTCGTACAGCCTGAAGACCGTCTCGCCGTCGAGAACCTTGCCCGACGTGTTGCGGATGGCGTCCTCGAGGAGCGTCATGCCGGTGCTCAGCGTCTCGGCGAAGCGCTCCTCTTCCTGGCGGAGAACGCGCTCGGCATGCTCGCGTCCGCGCGTGAGCTCAGGATAGGCCTCCCCCATCTCCTTCTCGAGCACCGGAACGAGCCTGTAGAAGAACGGCTCGCGGATGCCGAGCTTGTAGCCGTGGCGAATCGCGCGGCGGATGATGCGCCGGAGCACGTAGCCGCGCCCCTCGTTCGAGGGCAGCACGCCGTCGACGACGAGGAAGGTGCACGCGCGGATGTGATCCGCGATGACGCGCAGCGAGCTCGACGACGTGTCCTTCGTGCCGGCCAGCTCCGCCGCCGCGCGCACGAGATTCCTGAAGAGGTCGATCTCGTAGTTCGAGTGCACGCCCTGCATCACGGCGGAGATGCGCTCGAGCCCCATGCCGGTATCGACCGAAGGCCTGGGGAGCGGCGTCATGGTGCCGTCGGCCGCGCGCTCGTACTGCATGAACACCAGGTTCCAGATCTCGACGAAGCGGTCGCCGTCTTCGCCTGCCGAGCCGGGCGGTCCGCCCGGAATCTCCGGGCCGTGGTCGTAGAAGATCTCGCTGCACGGGCCGCAGGGACCGGTATCACCCATCGCCCAGAAGTTCGAGCTCTCGCCGAGGCGCGCGAAACGCTCGGCGGGCACGCCGATCTCCTTGAGCCAGATGTCGGCCGCTTCGTCGTCGTCCTTGTAGACGGTGACCCAGAGGCGCGCGGGGTCGATCCTGAAGACGCCGGTCACGAGCTCCCAGGCGAAGTGGATGGCCTCGCGCTTGAAGTAGTCGCCGAAGGAGAAGTTGCCCAGCATCTCGAAGAACGTGTGATGCCGGGCCGTGTAGCCGACGTTCTCGAGGTCGTTGTGCTTGCCGCCCGCGCGCACGCAGCGCTGGCTCGAGGCGGCGCGCACGTAGTCGCGCTTCTCCTTGCCGAGGAACACGTCCTTGAACTGGACCATGCCGGCATTGGTGAAGAGCAGAGTCGGATCGTTCGCCGGCACGAGCGAGCTCGAGGGCACGATGGTGTGCCCGTGCTGGCGGAAGAATTCCAGGAAGGCACGGCGGATCTCCGCCGCGCTCATGTAAGGCGGTTTGGTCAAGGTCATTCGTCCGGATCGAATTCGGCACCGAGGGCCGCGCGGATATGATCCGATGAAAAGCCCCGGTACTGCAAAAAGCGCGCTTGGCGGCCCTTCTCGGCCCACTCATCGGGAACCTCGGGACCGAATTTGCGGCTTCGAACCTCGCGTGCAAGGGCACGCCAGTCCGGGCCCGATTCGAGCGCCGCGTCGACGAGCTCGGCCGCAAGCCCGAGTGCCCGGAGCTCCGCGCCGATGCGCACGGGTCCCTGTCCCCGGCGCGCGTGATAGGCGACGTAGTTCTCCGCGAAGCGGGAATCGTTGAGGGCGCCCTCCTCACGAAGCGCCGTCAGCGTTTCCTCCACGACGGCAGCGTCGTAGCCCTGCGAGATGAGCTTCGAGCGCAACTCGCCGATCGCGAAGTCGCGCCGGGCGAGGTGACGCAGCGCCGCCGCATGAACCGCAGCCGGATCCCGGGCCTTGTCGGGATCTGCGGTTGCCTTCCTGCGGCGGATTCCCATGGTCGGATTGTCTCAACGATTCCGGACCGCTTCCCCAGACTCGAGCGCCGCCTCGGAGGGCGGCGCTCGATCAGGCGGTCCGGAAGCGGGGCCGTCTCCCTCGAGGGGAGCCGGCCGGGTATGCACCTTATGCCGTGTCGGCCTGTTCGCCGCCGCGGCCCTGCTTGACGGGCAGGAGCCTGGCGCGGATCTGCTCCTCGATCTCGCGCGCGATGTCCTTGTGCTGCTGGAGGAAGTTGCGCGCGTTGTCCTTGCCCTGGCCGATGCGCTCGCCCTTGTAGCTGTACCAGGCGCCGGACTTCTCGATGATGCCCTGCTGCACGCCGAGCTCGATGATCTCGCCTTCGCGCGAGATGCCCTGGCCGTACATGATCTCGAACTCGGCCTCGCGGAACGGTGGTGCGACCTTGTTCTTGACCACCTTGACGCGCGTCATGTTGCCCACGACTTCCTCGCCGCTCTTGATCGCGCCGATGCGGCGGATGTCGAGGCGCACGGACGAGTAGAACTTGAGCGCGTTGCCGCCCGTGGTGGTCTCGGGATTGCCGAACATGACGCCGATCTTCATGCGGATCTGGTTGATGAAGATGACGATCGTGTTCGAGCGCTTGATGTTGCCGGTGAGCTTGCGCAGCGCCTGCGACATGAGGCGCGCCTGCAGGCCGACCTGCATCTCGCCCATCTCGCCTTCGATCTCCGCCTTCGGCGTGAGGGCGGCGACCGAGTCGACGACGACGAGATCCACCGCACCCGAGCGCACGAGCATGTCCGTGATCTCGAGCGCCTGCTCGCCGGTGTCCGGCTGAGAGACGAGCAGATCGTTGACGTTCACGCCGAGCTTCTCGGCGTATGCGGGGTCGAGCGCGTGCTCGGCGTCGACGAACGCCGCCGTGCCTCCGTTGCGCTGGACTTCCGCGACGACCTGAAGCGTCAGCGTGGTCTTGCCCGACGCTTCGGGACCGAAGATCTCGACGATGCGGCCGCGGGGCAGCCCGCCCACGCCCAGCGCGATGTCGAGACCGAGCGAACCGGTGGAGACCGCTTCGACGTCCCACGTCGCGGGAGCATCGCCAAGGCGCATCACCGAGCCCTTGCCGAACTGCTTTTCGATCTGACTCAACGCGGCGGCGAGCGCCTTCTTGCGATTGTCATCCATGCTGAAGAACCCCTCGGAATTCGTGCCGGAATTATCCCACAAATGCGCCGCGCACGGGATGCCAAAACGGCAGTTTTCCCGTGTTTTTTCAGGCGTTTTCAGCCGCCATCCAGTGGCCAGGAACGGACGATACTGTATAGCGAGCCGGACGGCGTCGTGCGGCTCTCGACGAGCGCGAATCCGGTGAATGACCACGTCACCGGCGGCATCTCGACGTCGCTCATCGTGCGGCGCGCGACCTTGCGCACCAGGGTCACGTGGGCGCGGAACGGCTTGAGGTCCGGAGCGAATCCGGCCGCCACCAGCTCACGCCGGAGGATGCTCGCGAGGTCGGCCGCCGCGCGCGGCGGCAGGGAGGTCGTCGCGCCGACGATCTGCGGCTTCGCCCAGTGCTCGATGCGATCGAGCGTGACGTTCACCGGCACGCCGCCCGCCGCACGAAACGCCTGCGCCGCGCGCCCGGCTGCCGCCTCGAGCTCGGGAATCCTCCGCTCCGGCACCGAGCCGAGAAAGGCGAGCGTGATGTGCAGATTCCCGGGAGGCATGCGGCGCCCGCCTGCCGCGCGCACGATCTTGCGCGTCGCGTGCACCAGCGCCTTGCGTTCCTCCTCGCTCGGCCAGAGCGCGAAGTAGAGCCGGCGCGTCGGCTCGCGCGCGGCGGCCTCGCCCGCGTCGGAGGAACGGGACTCACTGGATGGCACTTCCTGCATCTCGAGCGGACGAGAGCGCTTCAGGAGGCGGCACGCAGGACGAGCTTCAGTGCCTGCTCGACCGACTTGCGCCGCACTGCCTCGCGGTTGCCGCGGAAGTGTCGCACGAGCGACTCGAAATGAAAGCTGCGCCCGCGGCGCCGCGCCACGCAGAACCAGACGGTGCCGACGGGCTTTCCCGGCACGCCGCCATCGGGCCCCGCGATGCCGCTCACGGCGACGGCGATGTCCGCACCCGTGCGCCGCAGAGCGCCGCGCGCCATTTCGCGCACGACTGCTTCGCTCACCGCGCCGTGCGCGCGCAGCGTGCCGCTCGGCACGCCGAGATCGCGCATCTTCGCGTCGTTCGAATACGTGACGTAGCCGCATTCCAGCCAGTTGGAGCTGCCCGGAACGTCCGTCACGGCCTTCGCGATCCAGCCCGCCGTGCACGACTCTGCGGTGACGAGCCGCCGGCGCGCCGCGAGGAGCTTCCGGCCGACTCGCTCGGCGAGGCGATACAGCTTCGCATCGGAGCTCATGCGTATTCCTTCAGCGGTGCTTCAGTCCGCGCAGCGCGTGGTCGAGCACGCGCTCCATGAAGCGCTCGTCGAGCGGCGCGTGACCGAGCAGCAGACGGAAGAAGAGCGGCCCGTAGATCATGTCGAGTGCCACCTCGATGTCGATGTCGGCGCGGATCTCGCGCGCGGCGATCGCTTCGCGCAGCAGAGCGCGGCCCTCCTCGCGCCGCGCGAGCACGAAGTGATTGCGGAACGCCCTGGAGATCTCGGTCTCCTGCTCCGCGGCCGCGAGCATCGCAGCGACCGCGCGCCCGGTTCCCGTGGCGAACACTGCCGCCATGCGTCGGAGCTGTGCACGCAGGCTCCTGAGGGGCGAGCTCGCCCTGCGCGACGGCGCCTGCGGCGGGGACTCGCTCTCCATGAGAGCCGCCATGACGACGGCATGCCGGTCGGGCCACCAGCGGTAGATCGTGGGCTTGCCCACGCCCGCCCGCGCTGCAACGCCCTCGATGGTGACCCCGGAAGGGCCGAGCTCCGCGAGGAGCTCGCGCGCGGCGGCGAGGATCGCTGCCTTCGCACGCTCGCTGCGGGGACGGCCGCGCGGCCGCTTCGCCTCGCCCTCTTCCCGGGTCTTGACGTTCGCATTCATTTTCTTAACGATACGTTTCGTAAATATACCACGGCTCCGGGAGGCGAGCCCATGCACACCGATCCACGTTCCGCCGGGGACGACGGTGGCCTCGTCCCGTATCTCATCGTGAAGGGTGCCGCGCGTGCCATCGAATTCTACGCGCGTGCGCTCGGCGCACAGGAACGCTTCCGTCTCGTCGACCCGGCGTCCGGGAAGATCGGCCACGCGGAGCTCTGCATCGGCAGCTCACCCTTCTATCTCTCGGACGAGTATCCGGACTTCGGCGCGCTGAGACCACCCTCGGTCGGCGGCAGTCAGGTCAAGCTCCACCTGCGCGTTGCGGATGCCGATGCGGCGATCGCGCGTGCCGTGGACGCCGGTGCGACGGTGCTGCGTGCGGTGAAGACCGAGTTCTACGGCGCCCGGACGGGAATGATCGCGGATCCGTTCGGTCACCAGTGGTTCCTCGAGTCGCAGGTCGAGGAAGTGTCTCCCGAAGAGATGCAGCACCGCTGGAACGCGATGAGCAGTTGACTTCAGCGAGAGCGGCGGGAAGCCCGGGATCAGGGAGCGGGCGTGTGCGTTTCTGTGGATGTCCCTTATTCCAACGCACCGGACGACGAGCGTTAATGTGGCGCAGCTCGCGACAAGGAACGCATCATGAGCCTGTCCCGGTTTCTCGAGCGGAATGCATCCGCTGCATTGCTGGTCATCGGCGTCATCTGGAGCGGGTTCGCGCATGCGATGCCCGGCTTCGCACGGCAGTACGAGCTGAGCTGCAACGTCTGTCATGCGGCCGTGCCGCGCCTCAATGCCTTCGGGCAGCAGTTCGCCGACGAGCTCAACATGCGCCTGCCGAACTGGAAGGAGAAAACGGTCAGCGGCGGCGACGAGCTCCTCGCGCTGCCGCGTCAGTTCCCGGTCGGCATACGCGCGCAGGCCTTCGTGCAGGTTCGCGAGGGAGAGGACATCGATCCGCTCACGGGTCCGACCGGAAACGACTCCGATTTCGACTTCCAGGCGCCTTATCTGATAAAGCTCATCACGTCGGCCCCGCTCTCGGATCACATCACGTTCTACGCCTACGGCATCTTCGCGGAGAAGGGCGAGAACGGCACGGTGCTGATCGAGGACGCCTGGTTCAGTCACGACAACCTCTTCGGCACCGGTATCAGCGCGCAGCTCGGCCAGTTCCAGATCTCGGACGTGATGTTTCCGCGCGAGGTGCGCCTGACGTTCCAGGACTTCCAGGTCTATCGCATGGCCGGCGTCACCTACGATCGCGGCGTGCTGTTCGGACGCGGCTTCGGCCCGGTGGACATCGACATCGGCGCAGTGAACGGCAACGGCATCAACGACAGCGTGAACATCGACAGCCCCGGGTTCCGCCGCCCCGATCGTCTGTTCGACCGTGATGACGACAAGTCCATCTTCGGACGCATCGGCACACGGCTCGGGCTGGTGTCGGCGGGCCTCTTCGGTCTGAGCGGCAAGCAGCGCAGCGCGGCGGGACTCGCCGGTGAGCTTTCCGGCGCACGCAATACCGATCGGCGGGTCTACGGCATCGACGTCTCCGGCCAGCGCGGCGCGAACCTCTTCTGGTTCGGCCAGGTCCTGTGGAACGAATGGGACGACTTCCTCGACAGCGCACCGGGACGCGACTTCGAGTGGTGGGGAGGATTCCTGGGGCTCGACTACGTCCGCAACGACCGCTGGGCCTTCTCTCTCCTCTACAACTACAACGACGCCGGCGATTTCAAGGGCACGCAGACGGTCTTCGAGGGCATCGAGATGAACACGCTCACACTCGGCGCCTCCTACTACTTCATGCGCAACGTGAAGGCCGTGATCGAGCTCAACGTCGACTTCCTGAGCAGGGACCGCGATCCGGACTTCGTCGGCCACGAAACGCGCGAGCACTACTTCCTGATCGGCTTCGACGCGGCCTTCTGACGGCGCGGGGCGTGCCGCACGGCAACGGCACGTTCGCGACGGATCGGCGCGCGAGCGCTGTCGTGGTCGTTCTCCTCGCCGCGCTCGCACTCGCCTGGCAGGGCAGCCGGCCCCTCTGGGAACCGGACGAGGGGCGCTACACCGCCGTCGCGCTGCAGATGCTCGAGAGCGGCAACTGGTGGGTGCCGCATCTCAATGACGCACAGCCGCACCTCGCCAAGCCGCCTCTGACGTACTGGCTGATCGCCGCGAGCGTCAGTTCCTTCGGTCGCAACGAGTGGGTCGTTCGCCTGCCATCCGTTCTGGCATTCGTTCTCACCGGATGGCTCGTTCTCGCCATCGCGCGCTCGCTCGCCCTGCCCCGCCCGGCGCTCGCACCCGTGATCTGGGCCTCCTCTCTCGGGCCTTTCCTTGCGGCCGGCATCGTCACGACCGATCCGCTGCTCACTCTGTTCGAGACATGCGCCATCGCCGCATTTCTGCGCAGCGGCGTGCTCGAACGAGACGCGCCCGGGCGCGCCTGGATACGTCTCATGTGGCTCGCCTATGCCTGCGGGTTCATGACCAAGGGACCTCCCGCGCTGCTGCCGCTGCTCGCCTCTCTGGTCTGGCTCGGGTTCGCGAAGCGGAAAGCCGCGCTGCAGGCGCTCTTCGATCCTTCCGGAGTCGTTCTGTTCGGCGCCTTCGGTATGACGTGGTACGCCGCGCTCGTCGCGAGCGACCCGCGCCTGCTCGGTTACTTCCTGGGCTACGAGTTCTTCGACCGCATCTTCTCCGGCGTCCACGAGCGGAACGCATCGCTGGGAGGTCTCGTGAGCGCCTACCTGCCGGCGCTCGCAGCCGGCCTGCTGCCATGGGGGACCGTCGCCCTGTGGCGAAGACTGTCCCGCGAGCGCGGTGCACCGGAATCGGAGCCCCCTCGATGCGGCCCCGAGCGCCCGTTCCTGTGGTGCTGGCTCCTGGTTCCGCTGGGAGTCTTCGTGATCGCGCGCTCGCGGCTGCCGCTCTATCTTCTGCCTCTCTTTGTCCCCATGGCATTGCTGCTGCACCGAGACGTCGCCGCCGTCTGGCAGAGGAACGAGGTGCGCAGCGTTGCGGTCACCGCGCTGTGGCTGCTGCTGCTCGTCGGCGCCAGGGCGGCAATCGCCCATTTTCCGACCGCGCACGATGCGCGCACGCTCAGTGCCGAGATCGAGCAGGTAATGCGCGGAATGAGCGGCCCGGCGACGGAGATCGTCTACGTCACCTGTGAGCGGGAGACGGAGGCCGCCCATTTCCCCTGTGAGCCGGCGTACGGCCTGCGCTTCTACCTCGGCGTTCCGGTCGTACGCGTGGAGCCTGAAGCGGGACGGCCGCTCCCGGGCGGCGTGGCGACGTGGCCGGCCGCGTGTGACGAGGCCGCGCGCGCGGATCACGCACTGTGGCTCGTGAAGCCGGAGCGCGAAGAGGCACTCGTTCGGACACTGAGGCAGTGCGGCTACGAGACGACGAGGCTCGCACCGCGTGTCCGCGACCTCGCGGCGCTGGAGGTCACACCACGAGCGAACCGCGCAGACCATCGCACAGTGACAGAGGAAGCGGCTCCGGAAGCGAGCATGTGAGATGGCCACGTGCCGAAGCTCCGCCACGCCGCGGGGTGGACGCCACGTACCCCCCGGATCATTCGATCCCGTCTTTGAATAAACTGGCGGGATGGCAAAGAACGAACCCCAGACGACCGCACCCGACGCGTTCCGGGATCACACGCCCGTCATGCAGCAGTACCTGCGCATCAAGGCGCAGTATCCCGACGTGCTGCTCTTCTACCGGATGGGCGACTTCTACGAGCTCTTCTACGACGACGCGCGCCGCGCCGCCGCGCTGCTCGACATCACGCTCACGGCGCGCGGGCAGTCGGCGGGTCAGCCCATTCCCATGGCCGGCGTGCCGGTTCACAGCGTGGAGACCTATCTTGCCCGGCTCGTGCGCCGGGGCGAGAGCGTCGCGATCTGCGAGCAGCTCGGCGATCCGTCGAAGGCCAAGGGCCCCGTCGAGCGTCAGGTCGTCCGCATCGTGACGCCCGGCACCGTGACGGACGCGGCGCTCCTCGAGGAACGGCGCGAGACGCTGCTCGCCGCGCTCGTGCGCGACGGTGAGCGCTTCGGGCTCGCCTGGCTCGATCTCGCGGCGGGCCGCTTCACGGTGCTGCAGTCGGAAGGCCGGCACGCGCTCGCCGCAGAGCTCGAGCGCCTGCGGCCGGCGGAGCTGCTGATACCCGAGAACGAGGAGCCCGCGACACCGGCGCGCAACGACACGGCGGTGCGCACGCGACCGCCGTGGCACTTCGAGCTCGCGAGCGCCTCGCGGCTCCTAACCGATCAGCTCGGCACGCTCGACCTCAAGGGCTTCGGCGTCGACGAGTATCCGCTCGCGATTCGCGCCGCGGGGGCGTTGCTGCAGTACGTGCGCGACACGCAGAAGGCGGCGGTGCCGCACATCCGCGGGCTCACGGTGGAGGAGCGCTCCGACGCGCTCGTGCTGGACGCCGCGACGCGGCGCAATCTCGAGCTCGATACGAGTCTCTCCGGCAATCCCGACGCGACGCTCTTCGCGCTGCTAGATCAATGTGCGACGGCGATGGGCTCGCGCACCCTGCGCCGCTGGCTCAACCGTCCCCTCACGCGCCACGACGTTCTGCGCACGCGTCATCATGCGCTCGGCGCGCTGATCGACGGGCGGCGCTTCGAAGCCGTGCGCGAGCACCTGCGCGGCATCGGCGACATCGAGCGCATCCTCTCGCGTGTGGCGCTGCGCTCCGCGCGTCCGCGCGATCTCACGCAGCTTCGTGCTTCGCTCGCCGTGCTGCCCGCGCTCCGCGCGACGCTGGAGCCCATCGACTCGCCGCTCGTGCAGGAGCTGCGGGAACGCATGCACGAGCACGCCGACGTGGTCGATCTCCTGCAGCGCGCGATCGCGCAGGAACCCTCGGCGATGCTGCGCGACGGCGACGTCATCGCGGAAGGCTACGACGCGGAGCTCGACGAGCTGCGGCGCATCGCCACTCACACGGACGAGTTCCTGCTCGATCTCGAGCGCCGCGAGCGCGAGCGCACCGGGCTCGCGAGCCTCAGGCTCGGGTACAACCGGGTGCAGGGCTTCTTCATCGAGGTGTCGCGCCGCGAGGCGGAGAACGTGCCGAAGGATTACGTGCGGCGTCAGACGGTGAAATCCGCCGAGCGCTTCATCACACCCGAGCTCAAGCGCTTCGAGGATCAGGTGCTGAGCGCACGCGAGCGCTCGCTCGCCCGCGAACGTGAGCTCTACGAAGAGGTGCTCACGCAGCTCATCGACCGGCTGGGACCGCTGCAGGACACCGCCGGCGCGCTCGCCGAGATCGACGCCCTCGCCTCACTCGCCGAGCGCGCGTGCGTGCTCGAGTGGACGGCACCCGAGCTCACGGACGAGAGCGTCCTGCACATCGATGCCGGCCGGCATCCGGTGGTCGAGCGCTTCTCGGATTCGCCGTTCGTGGCGAACGATCTGCATCTCGACGCCAGACGGCGCATGCTGATCATCACCGGCCCGAACATGGGCGGCAAATCGACCTACATGCGCCAGACGGCGCTCATCGTCATCCTCGCGCACATGGGCAGCTTCGTGCCCGCGGAGCGGGCGGTGATCGGGCCGCTCGACCGCATCTTCACGCGCATCGGCGCGTCGGACGATCTCGCCGGCGGGCGCTCGACGTTCATGGTCGAGATGACCGAGGCGGCGAACATCCTGCACAACGCCACGAGCCGCAGCCTCATTCTCATGGACGAGATCGGCCGCGGCACGAGCACATTCGATGGCCTTTCACTCGCCTGGTCCATGGCGCGGTACATCGCGACGAAGATCCGCGCCTTCACGCTCTTCGCGACGCACTACTTCGAGCTCACCGCGCTCGCGAACGAAGTGGACGGGTGTGCGAACGTGCACCTCGACGCCACCGAGCACGGCGACAGCATCGTATTCCTGCACGCCGTGAAGGACGGACCCGCCAATCGCAGCTACGGCCTGCAGGTCGCCCAGCTCGCGGGTGTCCCGCGCGAGGTCATCGCGCAGGCCCGCGCGTATCTCAGTGAGCTCGAAGCGCAGCGCGACAGCCGCAACGTTCCGGCCGTGCAGGGCGAGCTGCCGCTCTTCGCCGAGCCTCCGCCCGCCACACTCACGGATCCTGTCGCGGAGCGGCTCAAGGAGGCGATCGCGGCGCTCGATCCCGACGGGCTCTCCCCGCGCGCGGCGCTCGAGAAGCTCTACGCGCTCAGGAAACTGCTCGACGAGGCTCCTGCGGACGAACCCGGCCGCCGTGCAGACTGAAGTACCCGTGCTCGAGGAAGTAACCGGTTTCGTGCGCCACGCGAGGCGCCAGAAGCATCCCCATGTGGCTGACGGGCAGCGTGATGTGATCGGTCGCGCCCGGCAGGCGCGTCTCGCTGACGGCGACGGTGCCGTCGCTCGGCTCCTCGAAGTGCGCGAAGAAGCGGCCGAGACCGAGCGGCTGGGTGCCGGCGATGATGCCGAGCTCGCGATCGAGGTCCCAGCGTCTCTCGCGATCGCACAGTAGCTCCTCGGCGACCGCCCGGCCGATCATGCGGGAGATCAGCGGGAAGCGGCTCGCGCTCTGAGCCGCGCGGCACCGCACGCAGGGCGTGCCGAGGAAGACGACGCGCCCCGGCGGCTGGTCGGGGAAACGTTCCAGGAAACGATGCACGACGATGCCGCCGAGACTGTGCCCGATGAAGTGCATGCGCCGCGCCCTGATTCCGGCCACGAATGCCTGCAGGCGCTCGACGATATCGGCGACACAGCAGGAAACGCTGGGATAATGGAAGGCATGCACCGTCAGGCCGAACCCGCGCTCGAGACGCCGGCGCAGGAGCAGAGACTCTCCTCCGTTCAGCCACAGGCCGTGGACGTAGACTGCGACCTCCCGCTCGTGCGGCGACACGTAGGCTCCTCGGGCTCTGCGATCGACTGGCGCGGTGATTCGACGCCGAAGGGCAGTATTCCGTTCCGCGGCAGGCTCTTCAACGTGCCCGCGTCAAGGCAGGCGGAACCGGCGGCGCCACGGCGACATTTCTCTGGAATGAGCCCACCAGGAGCCGTCCCCGCGCGCCCCGTTCCGCCGCGCATGCGGTTCGCGCCGTGCTTCCTGCTCGCGGGGCTCCTCGCCCTCACCTGCGCTCGCGCGGAAACCGTCGGCGTCGAGATAGAGGGCGTCGAGGAGGATCTCCTCGAGGCGGTACGCGCGGGTCTCAGCATCCAGAACTACGTCGAGCGAGACGTCACGCCGGCACAGGTACGCAGGCTCCATGCGCGCGCGGAAGAAGAGATCCGCAGGGCGCTCGAGCCTTACGGCTATTACACGCCACGGATCGACAGCGAGCTCAAGGAATCGGAAACCGGCTTCATCGCCAGCTTCCGTATCGATCCCGGCGAGCCCATTGTCGTGCGCGAGAGCAGCGTTCGCGTCGAGGGGCCGGCGTCCGCGGAGCCTGCGATACGACAGGCTCTGGAAGCATTCGTGCCGAAGCCCGGTCAGCGGCTCGACCACGGTCAGTACGAGGAAAGCAAGAAGCGCATCGAGTCGGCGCTCAGCTCGCTCGGCTACCACAGCGCGGAGCTGCTGGCGCACCGCGTGGCCGTCTCGCGCTCGGCGCGCACGGCGGACATCGATCTCGCGTGGCAGAGCGGTCCCCGGTACCGATTCGGCGAGGTCCGCTTTTCCGAGGCGCCGTTCCCGCCCGAATTCCTGAGCCGTTACGTCACGTGGCAGGAAGGCGATCCCTACTCCACCGCGAGGCTCGTCGAGACGCAGCAGCGCCTCGTCGATGCCGGATACTTCTCGGCCGTCCTGATCCAGCCCGATCTCGACGACGCGAAGGACACCGAGGTACCGATCGACATCCTGCTCGTTCCCGCCCGCCGCAGCATCTACTCCATCGCGCTGCACACGAGCACGAACGCGGGACCCGGCGTGCGCGTGAGCTATGAGCGACGCTGGGTGAACGACCGGGGGCATCGGCTGCGTGCCGACGTCGAGTACTCGCAGCGGCTGCAGTCGTACGGGCTGCGCTACAACATTCCGCGGCCCGGCCCGAACGACAAGTACTACAACTTCGGCGCCGCGTACCGCGACGAGGACACGGACACCTCGCGCTCGCGCACGATACGGCTCGCGGCGAACGACTCGCGTCAGTGGTACGGATTCACGCGCACCATCGGCCTGCAGTTCCTCGGCGGTGACTTCGAGGTGGGCAGTCAGCACGGCAACTCGAGTCTGCTCTTCGCCGAGGGCTCGCTCGACAGAACGCGCGCCGACGATCGCTTCTTTCCCCTCGACGGATACTCGCTGAACCTCACGCTGCGCGCAGCGCCGTTCACGTTCGGGTCCGACACTTCTTTCGCGCAGGCCGTTCTGGAGGGCCGCTGGATCCGCTCGTTCACCGAGCGGCATCGCATCCTCCTGCGCACCTCGCTCGGCGCCATGATGGTGGACGACTTCAATCAGTTACCGCCGGAGCTGCGTTTCTTTGCGGGCGGCGATCGCTCCGTCCGCGGCTTCGACTATCAGCAGCTCGGAACGCTGAACGAGCTCGGGGAAGTGATCGGCGGCGAGTTCCTGGCCGTCGGCAGCGCGGAGTACGAGTACTACTTTCTCCCCTCGTGGGGCGTCGCCACGTTCGTGGATGCCGGTGACGCGTTTCGCGCCGGCGAGTTCGACGTCAACGTGGGCGTGGGCGTCGGCGTGCGCTGGAAGTCTCCGGTCGGCCTCGTGCGTGTCGACGTGGCACGCGGGGTGAAGAGCGAGATCGTCCAGGGCTTCCGCCTCCACATCAGGATCGGACCGGATCTGTGAAGGCGCTGCGTTACATCGGGCTCGGGCTGGCCGCGCTGCTGCTGCTCGCAGCGCTCGTGCTCGTGTGGCTCCTCAACTCGACGACGGGTGCGAAGTGGGCAGCACGGCGCGCCGAAAGCGCCCTCGCCGGCCGTCTCGCCGTCGGCGGCGTCGGGGGCTCGCTCGCGGGACCGCTCGTGCTCACCGATGTGCGCTATGCAGATCCCGAGACGGGACTCGAGGTGCGGATCGCGCGGGCTTCGGTGGACGTCGCGCTTCGCGCGCTCCTCGGCATGCGGGTGCGCATCGAGGACGTGAGCGCGCGAGGCGTGCGCGTGCAGCTCGGTGAGTCCGCCGAGGAGAAACCCGAAGAGCCGCAGGAACCGTTCAGTCTCGAGCCGCCGATCGACATGATCCTCGATGGTGCCGCGATCGAGGACGCGCAGATCCTGAGCGCGGACGGATCCGGGCCGATTCTCGTCGTGAATCGTGCGGAGCTCGCGGGCTCGTGGACGAGCGCCGCGCTCGCCGTGCGTCACTTCCGGCTCGAGTCGCCGCAGGGCCGCGCGCAGTTCGCAGGCGAAGTGACGGGACGCGAGGTGTATGTCGGAAGTGCGAACGGCGAATTCGACTGGCGGCAGGGAGAGAGCCGCTATGCAGGCACGCTCGCGCTGCGCACCGAGGGACGGCAGGCGCAAGTCGACGTGCAGCTCACCGCTCCGATGCAGGCGCGTCTCACAGGCACACTGGAACAGACCGACACCCTGCCGTGGAGCTTCGAGCTCGACGTGCCGCGCTTCGATCCGCGCCGCGAGCTCGCGCCGGAATCCGACATCGCTGTGCTCGCCGCGTCGCTCAAGGGCAGCGGCAGCCGCAACTCCGCCACGGCGACCGGCCGTCTGACCGTCGGCGAGCACGTCATCGACATCGAGCCGCTGCGCGCGTCCTGGACCGCGGAGCGTCTCGTGGTGGAGGAGCTCGTCGCGCGCCTCGACGAAAGCGCCGGCCGGCTCCGGGCATCCGGCACGGCGCAGCTCGATGCGCAGCCGCTGGCCGCCGATCTCCTCGTGCAGTGGGACGACCTCGAGCTGCCGGAAGAATGGGCAGGGCAGCGGCTCGCGACGCGCGGCGTGCTTTCGATCACCGGCAGCGCAGAACGGTACACGGTGAAGGGCGAGCTGGCCGCAGGACCGCCGGGCGATCTCTCCGACATCGTGCTCGCCGTGAACGGAACGCCAGACGCGCTGCAGATCGACCGGTTCACCATCGCGCAGAAACTGGGCCGGTTGACTGCAAGCGGCCGCGTGGAGCTCACGCCGGCCGTGAGCTGGGATCTCACTGCGCAGGCGACCCGCTTCGATCCGGGCCGGCTGCTGCCCGACTGGCCCGGGCGGCTCGGTTTCTCGCTCGTGAGCCGTGGCCGCCTCGTGGAGGAAGGCCCGGAGGCGACGCTGCGCATCGAACGGCTGCAGGGCACGCTGCGTGACCGCCCCGTCGCGGGCGAAGCGGATCTCTCCGTCACGCCGAACCGCGTGGTCGCGGGCAAGCTGCACCTCCGCTCGGGCGGAAGCGAAGTGCGCGTCGACGGCAAGTCCGGCGAGGAGATGAATCTCGCCGTGAACCTCGCCATCGCCGCGCTCGACGACTGGCTGCCCGACTCGGCAGGAAGTCTTCGCGGCCGCTTCGACGTGAGCGGCCGGTGGCCGCGCATCACCGTGAAAGGCAATGCGCTTGCGAGCGGATTGCGCTACGGGGAGCATCAGGCGCGGCGCGCGCGGCTCAGCATCGACGCGACGGTGCCCGAAGAGCCCGCGGGCACGCTCGCCCTCCGGGTGAACGACGTCGAGGCTGCGGGAATGTCGCTGCGCACGCTGCGTCTGCAGGCCTCGGGCTCGGAGAGCGAGCACCTCGTCGAGCTCGATGCCGACGGCACGCCGCTCGCGACGAGCCTGCGTGTGCAGGGCGCGCGCGTCGAAGGCGGATGGCGCGGCACGCTCGAGCGGCTGCAGCTCGCTGCCGAAAAGGTGCCTGCCGTCGCGCTCGTGCAGCCTGCCGGGATCGCCTTCGTTGACGGTGCGATCTCGTTGGGCCAGTCCTGTCTCAGGGGCGATGGCATCGGCCTGTGCGTCGCCGCCGAGGGCCGGCCCGAAGGACCGCTGCAGGCGAGCTACGAGCTCGACGACCTGCCGCTCGCGCTCGTCGCCGCCTTCGCACCGGACCTGCCCTTCGAGCTCGAAGGCACGATCGCCGGCCAGGGCTCCGTGCGGCGCGAAGCAGACGGCGCATTGTTCGGCCAGCTCTTCATCGCATCCCCGGCAGGCGGCGTCGCCAATGCGGAGGACGATGCCGAAGAGCTGCTGCGCTACGAGAATCTTCGCATCGACGCGCTGCTGCAGGGTGATGTCGCACGATTGCAGGCGCGAGGCGTCGTAGGCGCCGGCGGCGAGCTCGATGCGACGCTGTCCGTCGCTGGACTGCAGGCGGACGATACCGCGCCGCAGCTCGACGGCAATGCGACGCTCGTCGTCCCCGATCTCGCTCCTCTCGCCGTCTTCACGCCGCAGCTCGCTTCCGTCCGGGGCAGCGCGCGGGCGCTGGTGCGCATCTCGGGCACTGCCGAATCGCCGCAGGTCATCGGCGAGATTGCCGCGAACGAGCTCGGCGCCGAGGTGCCCGAGCTCGGCATCACGCTGCGCGAAGGCACGCTGCATGCAGCCCGCGCGAGCGACGGCTCGATCGAGGTCAAGGGAGGCATCGCATCGGGAGACGGCCGACTCGAGCTCGAGGGCGATTCACCTGATCTCGAAGCGCTGCGCATCCAGATCCGCGGCGAGCAGTTCCTCGCTGCGGACATACCCGGAGCGCGCGTGATCATCACGCCGGATCTTTCCTTCACGCGCTCGAGCGAGCGCATGATGCTCGAGGGGATCGTGCGCATTCCGACCGCGCGCATCGACCTGCAGCGCATCCCGCAGGCACAGGGCGGTCAGAGCCGCTCGCCCGACGTCGTCGTGATCGACGAAGAGATCGGCGAGGAAGAAGCAGGACTGCCGCTGCACGCGAAAGTGACGCTGGTGCTGGGCGAGAAGGTGCAGCTCGTCGGCTTCGGACTCGATGCGCGGGTCGAAGGGAGCCTCGTCGTCGTCGAGCGGCCCGGCGAGGAGACGACGGCGTCCGGCGAGATCCGCGCTTCCGGTATCTACAAGGCGTACGGCCAGGAGCTCACGATCGAGCACGGCCGGCTGCTCTACGCGGGAACGCCGCTCACCGATCCGCGGCTCGACATCCTTGCTTCGCGCACGATCGAGAGAGACAGCGTGACCGTGCGCCTGCAGGTCACCGGCTCTGCGCAGGCACCGGAACTCAATGTCTCTTCGGATCCCGTCATGGGTCAGACCGAAGCGCTCGCCTACCTGGTCACGGGCCGGCCGCTCTCACAGCTCGGTCAGGGTGAAGGCGACAGCGATCTGCTGCAGTCCGCGGCACAGCAGCTCGGCGGCGCGGCAGGCGGTCTCATCGCACGCAGTCTCGGCCAGCGGCTCGGCCTCGACGAGGTGAAGGTCGAGCAGGAGGAGTCGATCGGAGGCGCGGCGCTCACCGTGGGCGAGTATCTCTCGCCGAGGCTCTTCGTGAGCTACGGCTTCGGGCTCTTCAATCCCGGTCAGATCGTCTCGCTGCGCTACATCCTCACCGACCGCCTGTCGCTCGAGGCGAGTCAGGCGCCCGACGACACGCGCGGCGCGATCGAGTACCGCGTGGAGCGCTGAGCTCAGCTCGCCGGAGGCGGCAGACGCACGCGGATGTGCAGCTCGCGAAGCTGCTCCTCCGACACCTCCGTCGGCGCGTCGGTGAGCGGATCCGCGGCCGTCTGAGTCTTCGGGAACGCGATGACCTCGCGGATGCTCTCCGCGCCGGCCATCAGCATGCTGAGCCGATCGACACCGAAGGCGATGCCGCCGTGAGGCGGCGCGCCGTACTTGAGCGCATCGAGCAGGAAGCCGAACTTCGCGCGCGCTTCCTCGGGGCCGATGCCGAGCAGCTCGAACACCGCGGACTGCATCTCCGGACGGTGGATACGCACCGAGCCGCCGCCGATCTCCGAGCCGTTGAGGACCATGTCGTAGGCGCGGGCGAGCGCACCACCCGGGTTCGCGCGCAGCGCCTGCGGGTCGTCGGTCTGCGGCGAGGTGAACGGGTGATGCATGGCCACCCAGCGCTTCTCGTCCTCGTCCCACTCGAACATGGGGAAGTCGACGACCCACAGCGGCCGCCAGCCTTCCTCGACCATCTTGAGATCCTGCCCGACGCGCAGACGCAGCGCGCCGAGCGAGTCGTTGACGACCTTCGCGGTATCGGCGCCGAAGAAGATGACATCGCCGTCCTGCGCGCCCGTGCGCTCGAGGATCCCTGCGATCGCCGCATCGGAGAGGAACTTGATGATCGGCGACTGCAGACCGTCGCGTCCCTTGGCACGCTCGTTGACCTTGATGTACGCGAGGCCCTTGGCACCGTAGCGGCCGACGAAGGCGGTGTACTCGTCGATCTGCGAGCGCGGCATGGCACCGCCGCCGGGCACGCGCAGCGCCGCGACGCGCCCGTCGGCCGACTTCGCGGGCCCCGCGAACACCTTGAACTCGCAGTCGCGCACCAGATCCGCGACGTCGACGAGCTCGAGCGGAATGCGCAGATCCGGCTTGTCGGAGCCGAAGCGACGCATCGCCTCGGCGTACGTCATGCGCGGGAACGGATCGGGCAGCTCGGTCTTCAGCACCTCGCGGAAGATGTGACGGATCAGGCCTTCCATCAGGCTCATGATCTCGTCGCGCGAGAGGAAGGACGTCTCGATATCGAGCTGCGTGAACTCGGGCTGACGGTCCGCGCGCAGGTCCTCGTCGCGGAAGCAGCGCACGATCTGATAGTAGCGGTCGAAGCCCGACACCATCAGGAGCTGCTTGAAGATCTGCGGCGACTGCGGCAGCGCGAAGAACTTGCCGGGATGCGTGCGGCTCGGCACCAGGTAGTCGCGCGCGCCTTCCGGCGTCGCCTTCGTGAGCATCGGCGTCTCGATGTCGACGAAACCGTGCTCGTCGAGGTAGCTGCGCATGGCACGCGTCACCTGATGACGCAGGCGCAGGCGCCGGTTCATCACCTCGCGGCGCAGATCGAGATAGCGGTACTTGAGCCGCACTTCCTCGCCGACGTGCTCGTCGAGCTGGAACGGCAGAGGCTCGGAGCGGTTCAGCACCTCGAGCTCCTTCGCGAGCAGCTCGACGCGGCCCGAACGGAGGTTGGGATTGGCGGTGCCTGCGGGACGCTCGCGCACGCGACCGCGCACGCGGATCACGTACTCGTTGCGCAGCCGCTCGGCTTCGGCGAAGACCTCCGGCCGGTCCGGATCGAAGACGATCTGGAGCAGCCCCTCCCGGTCGCGCAGGTCGACGAAGATCACGCCGCCATGGTCGCGACGGCGGTGAACCCATCCGGCCACCGAGATTTCCTGTCCGACGAGGGTTTCGTCGACCTGACCACAGTAATGAGTGCGCATAGGGGTGCGCATCCTAGGAGGGGTGCACGAGCGTGGCAAGCACGGCAAGGACCACGTGAAAGCCGCCATGAGCCAGCATCGCGGACTCGAGACTGTGGCGCCAGTACAGCCAGCCGTAGATGGCGCCCGCGACCGAGTTGAGCAGGACCGTGCGCAGCACGACGAAAGGCGTGAGCGGTCCGCCAAGCGCGGCCGTACCGAGGTGTCCCGCACCGAAGACGAGAGCCATCACGAGGAGTGAGATCCAGAACACCACTTGCCCCGGTCCGGCCTCCCGGCCGCCGGTCACGCGCCAGAGGAGCCACGCGAGGAGCGTCATCCCGCCGTAGCGCATCATGAGCTCCTCGGTCGTCCCGCCGTAGAGAACGGCCGAGAGCACCATCGCGAGCGGCCGCGGCCGCAGGAGCTGCAGCCGCTGGAGCTCCGAACCGGTGAGGAGAAGATCGAGGACAACGACCAGGGCCACCGATGCAACCGCACCGAGGAGCCCGGCGATCAGGTCCTGCCGCAATCCGATCCACGCGCCTTCCTCGTCGTTCGCCCAGGCCGCGATGCGGGAACGAAGGCCCACTCGGGGAGCGAGCAGCACACCGGCAGTGACGCCCACGAGGAGCAGCAGCGCCGGCTGGATCAGGGACAGGGCGGTGATCGCTTCGACCGACAGCCCGCCGCGCACGTGCGGCGGCAGACCCTCGATGATCGGCTTCAGGCTGGCGTAGAGGGCGAGCGTTCCGGCGAGCCCTGTGCCGAAGAGCGCGAGGAACGGGCGGACCGAGGCGGATCGGGCCACGGCACCGCCCCTATTGCGGCTGCTTCGTCTCGGGAATCGTGAGCACGGCCGCGCCCTCGAGCGCGCCCGAGCGCAGCCGCCGCAGCGCCTCGTTGGCCTCGGTCAGCGGGAAGCTCTGCACCTGCGGATGCAGCGTCGTCGCCGCCGCGACGCGCATGAACTCTTCACCATCGGCGCGCGTGAGATTCGCCACCGAGGCGATCGATCGCTCACCCCAGAGCAGGCGATAGGGAAAGCTCGGGATATCGCTCATGTGAATGCCCGCGCACACGACTCTTCCGCCGGGTCTCACCGCGGCGAGCGCCGCGGGCACGAGCTCACCCACGGGCGCGAAAATGATCGCCGCATCGAGCGGCTCCGGCGGCGGCTCATCCGAGCCGCCCGACCACACGGCACCGAGACGGCGCGCGAACTGCTTGCCGGCCTCGTCTCCGGGGCGCGTGAAGGCGTACACGTCCTGCCCCTTCGCCCGCGCAACCTGCGCGAGCAGATGCGCCGCTGCGCCGAAACCGTACAAGCCGAGCCGCTTCGCGTCGCCCGCGGCGCGCCAGGCGCGATAGCCGATGAGCCCCGCGCAGAGGAGCGGTGCAGCCTCGATGTCTGAATACTTCTCCGGAATTGGCAGGCAGTAGCGTGCGTCGGCGAGCACGTGCTCGGCGTAGCCGCCGTCGAGCGTGTAACCGGTGAAGCGCGCGTTGACGCAGAGATTCTCGAGGCCGAGCTCACAGAAGCGGCACTTGCCGCAGGTGAATCCGAGCCAGGGCACACCGACCCGGTCGCCGGGGCGGAAGCGGGTGACGCCCGGTCCGCACTCCACCACGGTGCCGACGATCTCGTGGCCGGGGATCACCGGAGTCGGAATCGACGGCAGCTCACCGTCGACGACGTGCAGGTCGGTACGGCACACGCCGCACGCCCGCACGCGCAGCAGTACCTGATGCTCGCCCGGCGGGGGAAGCTCGATCTCGGTGAGCCTGAGCGGCTCACCGGGTGCGTGAAGGCGCATCGCCCTGGTCTTCATCTGACCGCCTCCATGCGGGACGCTCCTCAGGCAGCGGGCTCGGCGGCCGCCCGACGCAGCACGGCCGGCGCAGGTGGAACGACGACACCGAGCGTCACGATCCACTTCATCGCCGCATCGACGCTCATCTCGAGCTCGACGACCTCCGAGCGCGGGACCATCACGATGAGTCCCGACGTGGGATTCGGCGTCGTCGGAACGTACACGCAGACGTGCTGCACGCCCGTCTTCGCGCTGACCTCGGCGATGTCATCGGCCGTGACGAAGCCGATGCTCCAGATGCCCTTCCGTGGATACTCGATCATCACGACCTTGCGGAACGACTGGTTCGTGCTCGAGAACACCGACTCGGCGAAGGTCTTGACGCTGCCGTAGATCGAGCGCACCAGCGGGATGCGGTGCATCAGGCTCTCCCAGTGCGCCACGAGCCTCCGGCCGACGATGTTCGTGACCGCGAGCCCCGTCACGAGCAGCACCAGGAACGCGAAGATCACACCGAGACCCGGCAGCGGGAAGCCGAAGAAGGCCTCCGGCCGGAAGCGCTCGGGGAGCAGCAGGAGCGTGCCGTCCATGAGCTCCACGATGAACTGCACCACCCAGAAGGTGGCGAGGATCGGGAGCCAGACCAGCACGCCTGCGACGAGATATCGCCGCAGGCTGCGGGTCCGGCTGCTCTGAGTCATGAACGGGCCTTGCGCGCAGTACGAGGCTTGGACCTCGGTCGTGCCGTACGCGTGGAGCTCTTGCGCGCGGTGGTGGCGCTCTTACGCGGCGTGCGCACCGTGGTGGACGAGCGGCTTGCGCCCGTCGACACGGACGACTTGCTCTCCGTCGCCTTCGACTCCGTCGACTTGGACTCGGACGAGGACTCGTCCTTCGACGGCTCGGCGTCCGCGGTGGCGAGGTTGCGCTTCGTTTCCTTGTCCGACTTGAAATCGGTCTCGTACCAGCCGCTGCCCTTCAGGCGAAACACGGGCGCGGAGACGAGCTTCTTCAGGGTATTGCGCCCGCACGACGGGCACTTGCGAAGCGGAGCGTCGGAGATCTTCTGCAGGACCTCCGTATAGTGCTTGCAGTTGCTGCACTCGTACTCGTAGAACGGCATAGGTTCATTATACCCGCTGGTCAGACAATGACACCGGCGCCCGCGTGGAGGCGCCGAAGAAGCATTCGGGAAGCCGGCCGCGGCAGTGGCCCGGCCGGCTCTTTCCCGTGACTGCAACCCTCCCTAGGCCACCTTCTCGAACACGAGCTGGCCGTCGCGCGCCGTCACGCGCACACGGTCGCCGGGCCCGAAATCGCCCTTGAGGATGCGCTGGGCGAGCGGGTTCTCGACCTGCTGCTGGATGGCGCGCTTGAGCGGCCGCGCACCGTACACCGGGTCGAATCCCGCCTGGCCCAGGAGGTCCCGGGCGCTGTCGTCGAGTATGAGCTCCATGTTGCGCTCGAGAAGGCGCTTGCGCAGGTACCCGAGCTGGATGTCGACGATCTTGCGGATCTGCTCGGAGCCGAGCGGATGGAACACCACGATGTCGTCGATGCGGTTGATGAACTCGGGCCTGAAGTGCTGCTGCACGATCTCCATCACGGCGCTCTTCATGCGCGAGTAGTTCTGCTCGCCCGCGTACTCCTGGATGACCTGCGAACCCAGGTTCGAGGTCATGATGATGACCGTGTTGCGGAAATCGACGGTGCGGCCCTGACCGTCGGTGAGGCGGCCGTCGTCGAGCACCTGCAGCAGGACGTTGAACACGTCCGGGTGCGCCTTCTCGACCTCGTCGAGCAGGATCACCGAATAGGGACGGCGCCGCACCGCCTCGGTGAGATATCCGCCCTCCTCGTAACCGACGTATCCCGGCGGCGCGCCGATCAGCCGGGCCACGGAGTGCTTCTCCATGAACTCGGACATGTCGATGCGCACCATCGCGTCCTCGGTGTCGAAGAGGAACTCGGCGAGCGCCTTGCAGAGCTCCGTCTTGCCGACGCCCGTCGGTCCGAGGAACAGGAACGAGCCGTTCGGCCGGCGCGGATCGGAAAGGCCCGCGCGGGAGCGGCGGATCGCGTTCGAGACGATGCGCACGGCCTCGTCCTGACCGACGACGCGCTTCGAGAGCGCCTCCTCCATGCGCAGGAGCTTCTCCTTCTCGCCCTCGAGCATCTTGGAGACGGGAATGCCGGTCCACTTGGAGACGACTTCCGCGATCTCCTCCTCGGTGACCTTGTTGCGCACGAGGCGCGTCTGCTTGCCTTCCGCTTCCTGCGCCTGCGCGAGACGCTTCTCGAGCTCGGGGATGCGGCCGTACTGCAGCTCCGCCATGCGGCCGAGATCGCTCGCGCGGCGCGCGGCCTCGAGCTCGAGACGCGCACGCTCGAGCTCCTCCTTGATCTGCGCGGCGCCCTGCAGGCTCGCCTTCTCGGCCTTCCACACCTCCTCGAGATCGGCGTATTCCTTCTCGAGGGAGCTCAGCGTCTCCTCGAGCGCCGCGAGTCTCTTCTTCGAGGCCTCGTCCTCCTCCTTCTTCAGCGCTTCCTGCTCGATCTTGAGCTGGATGATGCGCCGCTCGAGGCGGTCGAGCGCCTCCGGCTTGGAGTCGATCTCCATGCGGATGCGCGCGGCGGCCTCGTCGATCAGGTCGATCGCCTTGTCCGGAAGCTGGCGGTTGGTGATGTAGCGATGTGAGAGCGTCGCAGCGGCGACGATCGCCGGGTCGGTGATCTCGACGCCGTGGTGCACTTCATACCGCTCCTGCAATCCGCGCAGGATCGCGATGGTGTCCTCGACGGAAGGCTCGTCGACGAGCACGGTCTGGAAGCGTCGCTCGAGCGCGGCGTCCTTCTCGATGTACTTGCGGTACTCGTCGAGCGTCGTCGCGCCGATGCAGTGCAGCTCGCCGCGCGCGAGAGCGGGCTTCAGCATGTTGCCCGCGTCCATCGCGCCCTCGGCCTTGCCCGCGCCGACGACGGTGTGCAGCTCGTCGATGAAGAGGATGATCTGGCCTTCCTGCTTCGCGAGCTCGTTGAGCACGGCCTTCAGGCGCTCCTCGAACTCGCCGCGGAACTTCGCACCGGCGATGAGCGCGCCCATGTCGAGCGCGAGGATGCGCTTGTTCTTGAGTCCCTCGGGCACCTCGCCGTTGATGATGCGCTGGGCGAGACCCTCGACGATGGCGGTCTTGCCGACGCCCGGCTCGCCGATCAGCACCGGGTTGTTCTTGGTGCGGCGCTGGAGCACCTGGATCGTGCGGCGGATCTCGTCGTCGCGGCCGATGACCGGATCGAGCTTGCCGGCGGCGGCGCGCGCGGTGAGATCGATGGTGTACTTCTCGAGCGCGCCGCGCTGCTCCTCGGCATTCGGGTCCTGAACCTTCTCTCCACCGCGCATCTCGTCGATCGCCTTCTCGACCGCGCCGCGCACCCCACCGGCGTCCTTCAGGATGCGCGCGAGATTACCGCGGTCCTCGAAGGCCGCGAGGACGAAGAGCTCACTCGAGATGTATGCGTCGCCGCGCTGCTGGGCGAGCTTGTCGGTGACGTTGAGGAGCCTGGCGAGATCGTTCGAGACGTGGATCTCGCCCGGCGTGCCCTCGACCCGCGGCAGCCTGTCGAGCAGGGCCCCGAGATCGGAGCGCAGCTTGTTGACGTTGACGCCGGCCTTCGTGAGCAGCGGACGGACCGTACCGCCCTGCTGGTCGAGGAGCGCCAGCATCACATGCGCCGGCTCGAGTAACTGGTGATCGCGCCCGACCGCCAGCGACTGCGCATCGGCCAGCGCCGCCTGAAACTTGCTCGTCAGCTTGTCCATCCGCATGGGAAGGCCCCGTCATCGGTAAGAATCTGCCCCGGTTGTTGGGGCTGTACCACAGGGTTCAAGAGGCCGCGACCTGTGGCCTTCACCTATGGGAAAGGCGCGGGGGAAGCGGGGCGGCCGGTCAGTGCGCGTTGCCTTCCGCGAGGGCGATGACGGCGATGCCGAGCGCGATCAGGACCACCTGGGCCGCGCTCGCCCGCAGGTCGACCCGCCGGTGCAGGCCCGGGATGAGATCGGCGACGGCCACGTAGAGGAAGCAGGCCGCCGCGATGGCGAGCGCGAAGGGCAGGAGCTCGAACACCTGACGCAGCGCGAAGTACGCCAGCACGCCGCCCACCACCGACGTGAGGCTGACCAGGAGATTGAGCCACAGCGCCCGCGCCCGCGACATCCCCGANTTNAGCAGGATCGCGAAATCGCCGACCTCCTGAGGGATCTCGTGCGCCAGNGCGGCGAGTGTCGTCACGATGCCGAGCCCGATGTCGGTGAGGAACGCGGCCGCGATGAGCACGCCGTCGAGCGCGTTGTGAATCGCATCACCCACCAGGACCAGGAACGCGGATGCCTTGTCGCGGTGATGGTGGTCCGGCACGTGCGTCTCGCATTCCTCGGCGTGGCAATGACGCCAGAGAACGAGCTTCTCCAGTACGAAGAACACGCCGATTCCGGCGACCAGCGCGATGCCGATCTCGTGGACGCGCTCCGCCCCCACCCCTTCGATCGCGTGCGGCAGCAGCGCGAGCAGGGCCGCGCCGAGCAGCGCCCCGGTGGCGAAGCTCACGAGATGCGGCAGCAGGCGCCCGCGGGCCGCTTCCGGCAGGAGCAGGAACACGCCGGCAACGGCGGCGCTGACGACGCCGGCCAGGGCGGTGAACGCGACGATCCAGGTGAGAGTGCTCAAGCGCTTGTGGGTTGTTGTCGGGTGGCGCGCATCCTAGCACGCGCCTTTCCCTTGCCCGCCCTCGGCGGGGCCGTTCAGTGGGACGAACCGTCCAGCCAGATCAGCGCGGCCATGCGCCCGCACTGCCCGTCGCGACGGTACGAGAAGAAGCGCTCGGCATCCGCATACGTGCACCAGGTGCCGCCGTGAATCTCACGCACGCCGAGCGCCACGAGGCGCCGGCGGGCGAGCATCGCGAGATCGCATTGCCAGCGGCCGCGGGCGTTGCGTTCGAAGGCACCGGTCGCGTCCGGGTCCCGGGCGAGAAATGCGGCCCGCACCTCGTCTCCCACCTCGAAATGCGCCCGTCCGATGGCAGGCCCCAGCCAGGCGATCAGCGAACCGGGCTCGATCGCGAGACGCTCGACGGTCGCTTCGAGCACGCCTCCCGCGAGCCCGCGCCAGCCTGCATGTGCCGCCGCCACAGCCGATCCGTCGCGCGCCGCGAAGAGCACGGGCATGCAGTCGGCGACCTGAATGACACAGACTCTACCCGGCTCACGCGTGAGCGCGGCATCGCCGGTCGGCTCCTCGTCACGGTCGAGGTCGACGACCGTGCTGCCGTGGACCTGTCTCAACCACGAAGGCTCGGCCGGGAGCTCGAGACGCTCGCGCACGCGCCGCCGGTTCTCGGCGACTGCGTCCGGCGAATCGCCGACGTGCGCGCCGAGGTTGAGCGACGCGTAGGGACCTTCGCTCACTCCGCCCTGCCGCAGCGTGAACGCAGCCCGAACCCGCGAAGGCGCCGGCCAGTCGGGGACTATGACCTGCGGCTCGGTCATGACTGCCGCGACTCGCGAGCGTCCGCCTCGAGCACCGCGACGAGCCGGGCCATGTCCTCAGGGAGCGGCGATTCCCATTCCATCTCGCGACCGCTGATGGGGTGCGTGAGGCGCAGCCGCGCTGCATGCAGCGCCTGCCGCCTGAAGGAAGCGAGCGCCTCGAGGAGCTGCGGGCTCGCGCCGGCCGGAATGCGCCGCCTTCCGCCGTACACCGCGTCGCCCACGATCGGATGGCCGATGTGAGCCATGTGCACGCGGATCTGGTGCGTGCGACCCGTCTCGAGGCGCACCCGCACGAGCGTGTGCGCACGNTAGCGCTGCACGACGCGGTAGTGTGTGATGGCCTCGCGGCCGTCCTGTCTCACGGCCATGCGCGTGCGCACCGTGCGATGGCGGCCGATGGGCGCNTCGACCGTCCCTCCGGCCGTCATCACGCCGTGGCACACCGCGAGGTACTCGCGCTCGATCTCGCGTGCCGAGAGCGCCGCGACGAGCGCCGTGTGCGCTTCCGGCGTGCGCGCGACGACGAGCAGCCCGCTCGTGTCCTTGTCGAGGCGGTGAACGAGCCCGGCACGCGGCACGTGAGCGAGGCGCGGATCGAGCGCGAGCAGCGCGTTCTGCAGCGTTCCTCGCGGATTGCCGGCGCCCGGATGCACGACGAGTCCCGGCGGCTTGTCGATGACGAAGAGCGCACGGTCCCGGAACACGACCTCGACGGGCAGCTCCTGCGGCTCGACGCGGTCGTCGGCCGGGAGCCGTGCCTCGATGTGCACCTGCTCTCCGCCGAGCACCCTGTCTTTCGCCCGCGGCACACGCCCGTCGATCCGCACCGCCCCGGCCTCGATCCAGCTCTGCAGTCGGGCCCGCGAGTACTGTGGCAGCGTACGCGCGAGCGCCTGATCGACGCGCAGTCCCGCGCAGCTCGCGGGCATCTCGAACGCGTGGGTGCGGAACTCGTCTGACATGGAGGCGGTCGTAGGGCCGTAACTCGCGGATTGGCTATACTTTCGTGATCGGACGGCCAGAACTCAACGAAAGGCCCCTCAAGATGTCTTTTTGCTGGCCGGCACGGCTTCCGGCACGAATTCTCGTACTCGCCTTCTGCGTCGCCCTGCTGGCGGTGGCCGGATGCCGCTCGAATCCTCAGCGCGACTTCCAGC
>Ga0065720_1018905_pt1 | contig 59966 bp, 54 predicted proteins | sample Thericmetagenome_FD_59107 | JGI IMG/M metagenome (GOLD analysis project Ga0065720, IMG submission 59107) | Thermophilic microbial communities from the Joint Bioenergy Institute, California, USA of rice/straw/compost enrichment - eDNA_2 v2... | ecosystem: Engineered > Solid waste > Grass >...
ACTTAAATAATGTCTTTCATTGATGTATAATAGAGAGTGACAAATTCTTCTCTGAAGATAAGCTCAATGACAAAGATATTGATACCATCGTTCAATTGACACTAGAGAAATTGAGCAGACTAGACACTCCATCCATGAAGACTATCCAGATGCAGATCCGTAATTCTCGAATAATTTTCAAATGAACTTTTAGAATATGAAACCTCATTTTTGGAATATCACTATAAATTAACTGAGCGAAGAAAACAACAGTCTCAGGACACTAGCAAATTGATCGATGAAATAGTTAACCTAGAAACCAAGAATGGAAAGGATTTTGAAAGTTTGACGTTATTATACAAGAAAATTTTCAATTACCTTCTCTACAAGAACAAAGAAATTGTCGTCAACCAACAAAATATAAATGCCCCATATATATCACCAACCGAGGTCCAAAATTTGAATATCGAAAAGGAAGTTGCAGCTGCTCTTGAAAGCGTTATCCCAAGAGCTGCTCTAGCTCCTTTTGTCTCCTTGAGTAACTCAGAAAAGGTCACTCAATTGGCTGAATTATCAAATCTCGTCATTGGTATCCGTCTTTTCAATAAGGCAATTGGAAAAGGTATAATTTCTTACTGACAAAAAATAAATCATGTAGGAGGTGCCTCGCTAAGTGAAGTCAATGATTTGGTCAATCACGAAGGCAGAAAATTGTTGGATATTATTCAAGATGTTATTCGTGACACTGTTGCTGCCTCTGAGAATTACACAAACTTTTTCAACAATTATGAAAAGATGAATGATACCTTCACAAAGGAGCAACTTAGTCAATATAAAGATGAACTCACTTTCTTAAGACAATATTTATCGTATCTTGTCGGCTTACAAGAAGAACTTGAAAATTCAGAAAATTCCATTGATTCTGCCCATATGAGATACTCTAAGGAAATTGACGAGCTTAAGAATTTATTAGGCAATAAATCAAGTGCTCCTAAAGAGCAAGTCTATCCCAAATTCGCAGCCGTTTCTCAATCCTATCTTCAACTCTTAGATGAAAAGAATAACAGCAACATTAGACTCGAATTATTCAAACTTCTTCAGACACTAAGAAGCGAGTTTGAACTAACTTTATCTGAGAAACACATCGAAGAAGCCCAAACTATCGCTTCTTATCAAAAGGAGCCTGAGATCAATCATGATGAAATCAACATTGATCCTAATGGTGGAGTCAGCAGATTGCTACCTCACACTACTCCTGATTTCTTGCAAACTCCCTTGGACTACTTGGGATATTGTATATGGTCGTTGGTGAAAAAGGATGGTCTCCTTGTTCCAGGAAAGCCCAGTTTCGGTGTGTACAGATATAAAGATAAACACTGCGTCTTTTCTTCAGCAGAAGCCATAAAAGAATTCATTGAAGATCCTGCCTTCTTTATTGAAGGTGTAAATCAACAATGTAGAAAAAATCCCGAGTTGATTCACTTATTGAGACTTGAGGATGCCTTCAAACACGTTAGCATTCTGACTTTACTTGAATCTAGAGAAGGTGGGCCAGGGCTTTCCACTAAGCTAATGGTTGATAAATCATGTGAAACTCCAGTACATTTCATTGAAAAGAATTTGGATCCTAACTATTATTGGAATGAGTGGGACTTACGTAGAAAGGCCATTCAGATGGCAAATATTAGAAATAAGCAGACTAAGGCTTGCCAAACCATCCTTAGTAACTTCAAAGTTGATAGCGAAACACAAGTTTGGCTTAAGAAAGACGCATCCACTAACACTGGCATTAATAAAGGTACTGATCCTATAAAACCCAAGAATTATATGGTTGGCTTGAGAACTAAACAGACTTAGATTTATTTTTATTCAATGTACTCTTGTATTATCATCAGTCTTGATGTAAGTCCTGACCATTTTTCAAAACAATAAACTGTTCTCTAGGCAAAGTAAAATATATTTTATCATCAGATGTTGGATAATGATGCTATCACGTCTATTATATAGCTGTTTGATGATTCTTTTCGACAATAAAATTTGGAGGAAAACTCCGTTATCTCTGACGTCAATAGATCTCGAGCGAGGGAATTAAAATTAAAAAGATATCAATTATATGGGAACAGACCAGTCTAGAATGGGCAGTCTATTCAAATGGTTATTCTTCCCTCACAAAGATGATTTGAAACACAAGTCTTGGGCACACCCTATCTTTTCGTTATTTGTAGCAATAGCTAATTCACTTGCAACATCTGAATATCTCTCTCAAACTATTGGAAAGCCTCCAACTGCCGGAAACATCCCAGATGGGCTCCGTTATAAGAGTGGAACCTTCCTCTTAATATACTATCTTATTATGGTCCTGACAAGACTGAGAATTCAGAGTAAGTTGAATATATTCAAGAAATGACATCTTAGAATCAAGAGTATTCTATGATATGATGTGGGCCTGTAATATAAGCATGCTATTGGCAATCTACTCATTATTTAAGAATGATTCTATTCTCTTGGGAAGCAGTATTGTTATCATTGCAATCGATCAAGTAATATTACAATTTCAATATGTAACATAAAAGTTGTTATGGTATGTTGACTGCTTGGGATACCTGATTTTCAAAAAGTTCAAGGTTGGTGTTGCAGGATACCTTGTCTGGCCTGAAATCCACATTATCCAAAAAATTACTTCAACACATCATTTATGGTTTATCCCCCTCATTGGATATATCCTCAAGGTACAAAGCACTATGAATTAGTAATATATTGCACTAGCAATCTGGAGGATTTGAGAAAGAAGCTTACATTATTGCTGCTATCGTCACAACCATCTTATGGTGTGTTTCAAGATTACTCGTTCCTAAAACTATTTCGGACGAAAACAATAAGAAACATCCTGAAGTTTATATGAATGTCAATTTGTCTTGGGAGTTGTGGAAGGATGTTAAGATCAGTTGGCTGAAGAAACTCACAGCAGGTATTTAATATTTTTTATGAAAATCATATTTTAAAGATGCTCCATTTTTCAGAAGCATGTTCTTTACAACCTTAATCTGGAATCTTCTCAACTTAGTTTGCTATCTTTTATTGAAATGGGTTTTCCAAGCTGAACCCTTGAAAGGAGAGCTTTAAATATATTAGATTACCTTGTATGATAAGTGTTATTCTCCATTTTCGCTCTTGAGTGATATGAAACTTATCCAGCTCTGTATTAATTTCGTTAAAATAAAACAGAAATCAAAATTTTTTAAAAGAGATGTCTTCTGACGAAAGATATACTTTCATCGTTGAGTGGTATGACACTGCTGCTTCTTTAGTTAGAACTTACACCTTCACTTACTTCCCCGCTGATAAAACAATTGAAATGGTAATACAGCTCTATTTCAGATAATAATTTATAGTTTGACCTGAAGAACAAGAAGGTCTTCTTAAAAAAATGCGAGTATCCCTCAGTCACTTTGAATGATCTCTACATTGGCTCAGTTATCACTGTATATTCCAGACAATTGAAAATTGTTGATTATGCTGATCTTTTCACTCGCCAGAAGTTTGAAGTCAAAAGAGGAAGGTGAGATTCAACTCCTTTAGTCTGAGTAATAATAGAACCTTCGCCATGATTAAGCCTGACGCATATACAGCAATTGGAAAGATCATTGACATAATTGAAAAGAATGGATTCGTCATTGGAAATATTAAGATGGCCAAAATGAGTTTAAGCGACGCTGAAGAATTCTATGCTGAACATAAAGTAATAATCCCTGTAATAAAGCCTGAGTCATAGGGAAAACCCTTCTTTGAGGAGCTTACTAAATTCATCTGCAGTGATTTTGTTGTCGGAATGGAACTCGTTGGTGAAGATTGTATTAAGAAGTGGAGAACCTTGCTCGGACCTACCAACTGCCAAGTTGCTCGTGTTGAAGCTCCCAACAGTATCAGAGCTCTCTTTGGAACTGAGGGTGTCAGAAATGCCTGCCACGGAAGTGACTCTTGTAAGGCAACTTAATTTCAAAACTAATAAGAATAGCTGGCTCAGCAGAAAGAGAAATAAACTTTTTCTTTGGCGAGAAATCCAAGCTCAAGGTATTGCGAATATATAATTTTTTGAAACTTTTAGCCAACCGCTTTATTCAATAACTGTACATGTGCTATCATAAAGCCCCATATTATCACTGAGAACAAGGTCGGAAAGGTTATTGATCACATCCTCAGTGAAGGTTTCGAAATTAGTGCTCTCCAAATGTTCTTCCTTGATAGAGCCACCTCTGAAGAATTTTTCGAGGTTTACCGTGGAGTTCTCCCCGAATTCAGCAACATGGCTAATCACCTCACTACTGGACCTTGCATCGCTATGGAAGTCAGGTATATGATTAATTAAATTGTTCTTATTTATTTATTAGACAAGAAGATGCTGTTAAGGCTTTCAGAGAAATTTGTGGTCCTCATGATCCTGAAATTGCTAAGACTTTGAGACCTAATACCATAAGAGCTAAGTTTGGAATTGATAGAATCAGAAATGCTATTCATTGCACAGATCTTCCCGAAGATGGAGTTCTTGAGGTATAAAGAAGTGTTAGCTTGATTAATTTGTTAGGTCGAATATTTCTTCAATATTTTGCAGCAAAAGTAAGAAAATTACAAGGTTGTATGACAAGATCTCTGTAACATTGATGATGTCTAATTAATACTTTATAAGTATGGTTATGGAATGTACAAGTCATACACCTATTTATTAAAAATTTGATATATAATATTTTAAAACATATACATTACACTTCAGCATGGACTAGAACAGGATCTTCGGTTTGCTGGTTACCCTCTTCGTTTTTATTTTTTGCACTATTTTCTTCAGCACTATCGAATGAAACACTCTCTACTCTATCATCCCCATTCTCAATCACAATATCTTTTCCAGACTCCAGTTTAAGCTCACTATCATCTGACTCTAAAGGTTGCTCGTCTTTAATTTGTCCTTCTTTGGGTTCATTATTATTACTATTATTCTCAATGATAACATCAAAGACTTTAATATTTGTATCAATGTTAGTTTTTTCTGTGTTCTCTTCTTTGAGTGACTCAGCTGAATCTGCGATATTAGGCTTCAATGCGATAGGAGAGAAAGAAAATGAAGCTTCAGCCTCTTTGGTAAACGGTTGTGTTTGAACCAGGCTGGGTTTGCTTTCACCTTGAAATTAAGAACAAATGACAAAAGAATATACTTTCTTGCTTGGTTGAGGGGGTATTAAAGTTAATCTCTTTAGGAGACTTTAGGAATTCAGGATCCAGAGCTGATTTTGTGGATTTATTGTCATCTGCAGCATCATTGAGCTCATCTAACCACAGACTAGTGCTAAATTGACTTGTTGAGTGCATGAAGCTATTCATTCCTAAAGATTGAAAACCAAAAATCAAAATTTTACTTTTTTGTTCTAATCTTTTCTTCAGTCTGCTTTTCTGTTCGTCAAGTTCTGTCTTAATAAGCTTATCATTTTGCTTAGAGGCGCTATCATATTCATTGATAACACTCAATAAGTTTTGTTTTTCCATATGCTTATGCTGCTCAACTTTGACAAAGTATGTGGCAAATCTGGCCTTTTTAATTCTGATCTGAGTAATGCTGTCTCTTCCACCTTTCTATTCAATAATTAGAGAGAAATTATACAATATTACTCCTCGCTGTGCCAAATATTCTTGTCTTTGTCTTTCCAATTCACTATCCTCTATGTCATCATCACTTCCAAAGGAGTCTTCTGTTCCTTTTCTCTTTTTGAAACCTGAGTTGGGAATCATTTCTGTCTTAGATCTTTCTCTGGGTAAGTCATCTCCATTTTCATCCTGACTAGGGGATGCTTGTTTATTATTCGCCTTTGATGCCTCATCCATAAGAATTCTTAATGACTTTTTCGTTGCCAGAGTATCCTGGATCTTATATAAAAAATAATGGGCAATGTTATCCTTTATTCCATCATAATATTCAACAGCGTTCTGAAAATATTCATTAAAATATCAAAAGAATTACAGCATAGAACTGAGTCAACTCATCCAAGGTCTCTAGGGTATAGTCCTTGTTACTTATTTTAGTTTCAAGTCTGATTAGCTCATTAAAAAATTCTCTTGTCAAGGGCTGCACTTGATGCTCTCTACCTCTAGCAGGGCCATTTGGAACTTGCATTACACTATTGCTTCGTGCCAGTGTCTGAGAGGATTGGGCGTTCTTGCCTGACTTCATTGCAACTATTTATTTAATTTATTAATAAGTAATATCTAATCCGTAATACTGTTTTCCTACCAAATGGGATCGGGATTGCATAAATCATCACATTCTGTATTGTGCCCTCCTGGAGTTAGAAGCCTAAAGTACTAGTCACAAATAATAGCTATTCAAAACTAATTTTTTTCCCAAGCTATATTTCATCTGATTCATATAGTAATTCTTCGAAATTGTACAGAAATTGCTGAGACCGTGACTTTTAGTTATTAGCTGATACTTCTTAGATTTTTCTCATGACTATCTCTCAGAAACAACAAAGAAAACTCGATTAAGTTTAATTACATTCAAAAAAGAGCTGTTAAATCAAAAATTTATTGAAATGGTAACACTCATCTTTCTCGCTTAATAAGGCTTAGATAGGGACAGTTCTAGAACACTATGAAAAGGATTGTACTATTGCCGATAAAGATAAAATCAAGATTGTTAATTTGAACTATAGAGATATATCAGGCATCGGATATATTCATCCAAAATTTCATTACGTCGAGGAGTTATATTTGAACCACAATTTGCTCGAGAAGCTTAATGGCATCGAACAATTTCCATTTCTCAGAGTCTTATCTGTCAAATTCAATATGATCAGCAATATTGAACAATTCTTCCTAATAATGAACAAAAAGAATCTCCTCGTTCTTAACTTACTCGGAAATCCCGTAGAAAAAGATGAAAGATGCAAAGTCGAATATTTCCTAAGAATCTTCCCAAAGTAACATCATCTTCCTCTATTCTAATCATACCTAGTCTCAGAGAATTCAATGATCGAAGCGTCAATCAAGCTAGTTTGAATGGTCTTAAGACTATGAAGTTTACAGAAATTCCTAAGCTTAATTTGCCCAGAGCACCAATGATAACTGATCTATCAGGCAACATCCCAACTTCCTACAATAACACTCTTGACAAGAGAATGACAATGAAACCTATTCAGCAAATTCCTATTTCTAGAAGTAAATCATCAATGAGATCAAGAAGCAGGTCAAACTTAACCCATGATATGCCATATATGCTTAAAGATATAGATCAATACGGGGACGCAAGCCTCTTCGAAAACCAAAGAACAGCAACTTTCGCCCAAATGCAAAAGTATAACTCAATTGCTGATCCTTATCAGAATCATTTTGATGATGATACTCCTGTTAGTACAGACAGATTCCATTATCCAACAAGCCAAAATTTCCATCCTTACCAAGGAGAACAATCTATCATGAGAGGTACTCATGGTGGATTTAATGGAAGGTCAGTTGATGTATCATTAGTGAGATACTCTCCCAATAGAAGCTCCGTACGCTCAACAAAACCTGCTTCAGGGCATAAGAGAACCCCATTTGCACAGCTTTCAAATGTATTAGATGTAAGAGGAAAATTAAATTTCGATGAGCCTGAGCAAACAATAATAGGGTCCTCCTTATTCGATAAGCATATTAATAATATCGAGAAGGATATAGAGCAACTGGCTATTATCTTCCATCAAAAAGCACTTAAAGAGAAGTCAATGAAAGCAATCAGAGCCATTATCGCTGAAAGAGCCCAATTGAACTTTAAAGCTGATGTACTTACAATTTCATTTTTATTAATTTCTTAGCAATTTTTTGCTAACTGGAAAACAATACAAGTATTTTATGCTTGGTTGTTCTATTTCAATACAAGTAAAAGGAAAACTGCTTTGATAAGGACCATAAACGAATCCAAGGCTGAGCAATATGACTATCCAATGACTTATCGAAATCCACCTGTGAACAACAAAAAGAAGACCTTCATCCACTACTCGGATGGAAAACATAAAGATCAGTATGGCTATTATTATGCATAAGAGATTTCTTTCAGGCCCCTTTTGATTTTTACGTATTTTACAAATTGCATTGATTCACATATGTATTTATTTATTTATTTTACATACTTTTCAAGGCTTTTGAAATATCGAAATCTTCAGGTAAATATGTTTTACAGTATGGACAGATCTGATTTTCTTCGTCTGCTGTATATTTGAAGCATCTGATGCATTTGTGCTTATCACTTCTATAAATTTTAATTGGTAGCTCGATCTCAGCATTGGTATATTTTCCTTTAAACTTGAATGAGGAAGTTGGTGCATAGTGAAGCTGAGGAACTTCTTTGGGTTTCAAGAAATTAACGCGCGTGCATTTGAAGAAATCATGAATATCATCTCCAAGGAAGTCAAATAAATCCTTTAATGCGGCATCCTTTTCACTTATTTCGAAGTAAATTTCAAACATGTTAGTATCTGAAAACTTGGATCTTTCCTTGATAATATCATATTGAGACTGAATTTTTTCTCTTAATTGGGAAAGTGCAACAAATTTTGGAATGAGGTCCTTTGAAGATCTCAAGTTATGAATGCTCTACAAAGTTAGAATAATTACTCAGGATGTTACAATAGAAGGGAAAGCATTTTGGAAGATTGTGGCCTTCCTTTCCTTGTATTTGATATGAGAGTAGATATCCTCTGCATTATGACACAAAATGGGAGAAATTGCAAGTAAGGTTGTCTCAAGAATCTAATCTAATCAAATAAAAATCCACATCCTTACTGTGCAGAGTGTTCTCCTTGCACTCTTTTGACGAGGAGTATTGGGCTCTGAAATGATTCTGTGCCTAACAGTTTCGAGATACACATCCAAAACAAAGTATTTCATGAAGTCCATATAGAGTCTGTAAGCTCTCGAAATATCAAATTCATCATAGGCCTTGTCAATATTGTGCAAGAATAACTGGAGTTGTGAAATAGCTAATTTATCAATCTAGTTAAGCTTAAAAGAAATAGCAAAGATTGTTTTACTGGGCTTTTAAAATCTGTGTCAGTGTCATAGGTCATTTTGAAATCTCCAATGAATCTCAGGATATTCCAGTAAATTTTTCTGATCAAATTGGTTTCCGCATTTTTCACATCTATTTATTTTGAGCAAATACTTGAAGTTGATACCAATAGCTTCATTATTAATTGTTATTTCTTCAAATTGCTTCATAATGTTATCAGTTGCGGCAACCCACAGCCTCAATACATCAGCACCATATCCATATTGCCTAATTGATTATTTGTAATTTCACCTATTTTACCGCTTTTCATTAGCCTTCTCCACACCATTGATTATATCTTCTACGAGAATAATATTATCTAAACGTCAAATTGAAATTGGATAAATATACGAGAAAGTTTGCTAATTTTCTCAAACTCTTCATCAACGATGACTGAATGATTTTTGAGAATGGAAAATGGAGGATATTCCTTTATATTAGCTATGGGTCAAGATATTTTATCATTAAATTACCTGCGACTAAAGAAACAGCCTGTAGAAGTCCATCATTTTGGTCAAGACCCTCAACAACCATATTTGCAGGATATTTTTCTGGAAGATCAGATTTTTCTTGTTTAATAGTATCTTCTTCCTCCTTTTCAACTAGGATTTCAGCTCCTGACAATTGAAGTCTTCCATCTTCTGTCATATCAACCATTCTATCAGTTTCATGAATTCTCCTTGTTAGAATGGCATGAAAAGAACAGCCAGCCTCAAACCAATTATCAAAGACTAGATCTCCTTTTTCTAGATTCTCAGCTTTGCTTTTGTGCTTTGGAGGTAATAAATCTTCAATTTTCCATTTCCACCAAATATCAGAGCCATAAGTTCTAAACTGTTCCGTAATATAACTGATCGTTGCCCTATCAACAAAGAATTGCTTCTTATTCGATCCTTTAACATAGAAGATAGGAATAGGAATTCCCCATAAATGTTGACTTGATATGCACCATTCCTCCCCTCTGTCCTCTAAGAAATAAGGGATATGGAATATTTCTTTACCTAAATATTGCGGTAAACTTTGATAAACTTCTTTTCCCTGAGGTCCGACTGTCTGAACTTTTTTCAAACCTTCTAAAAAGTCTTCTTTAGCAAATTGAGGGATTCTGCAGAACCAATGATCAGTAGTTCTATGATAATATTAAAGGAATAATTAATGAATACCTAATGATAATTTTCTCTTTGGTTTGTTTATGCTCATGAATAATTGTATCGAATTCTTCTTGAATATCCAAGAGATTTCCATCTTTTTGTAGCCTTACATTTCAAAATTTTTAATATCATTTCCTACTTCTTTTTAACCGCATTGGAAGCATCTCTTAGAACATTCTTTCCTTTTAGGTCTTCTCCAACCTCTTCTGTAAAACATCCTTTTTCATCAACATAACCTTCTCTTTCAAGTCGATAAGTCTGAAGACTTAACACAGAATTTAAAGGAAAAATTACCTGAGCAAGTTTTAGGTCATCAATAAAATGCGCAGGGCAAACAGGATTAATCCCACTTCCATATTTTGGTCTTATTTCATTGTCGAATACCACTCTCAGATTCCTATTTGTCAAGGGATCCACTACTGTAAAATCGCCAAATTGATCTCCTTGCATAGACATCATTTTCTTTCCACCCAATTTGTCAAAGAAAGATCTGTGTTTCTCATATCTTTGTGTGGCAATCAAATAGCTCTCTCCATTTTTCGTGTGTATAAGAGAATAGTTGACCATTGGATGCACAGCAAGACCCTTGCAAGCAGTTATTGTCCAAGGCTCTGTTGTAAACACAACAAAGTAAAGATTTGGATATTGGTAATCCAGTATGTCATCATTTTTTTCTGATGGAATTAGTCAGTCTCAACTGATATCTACCTGTGATTTTATACTTTATGAAAATTCCCGGCTTGGGCTCATAACGAGTATTTATTTCATCTTCATAGATAGGTCTCTTTTGAGCGACTGACCAGAACATCGGACGTGCATCTCTGTATACGAGCTCTAAAATTTTAGTCGAAATAGAAAAACCTATTACTCTTGTCGAATAGTTCATAAAAAATCTCTAACACACATGCTTCGTAAGCAGGACCTAAATTTAAAGAGATTTTTTATTTTAGAATACTCATTGTGATATAAGAAGAACGGAAATCAGCCATTATTCCCCATCTTTGAAGGCTCATGATATATTCCTTGAGTTTTTCTTTGACATATTCTCTGCTGATTTCTCGAATTTGCTCATCAGTGTAATGCTTTAAGACTGGACTGGAACTCTAAAAGGGGTCAATGTAAATCACTCTATTAATACAATCTCTTTTCTAAGCGCAACGTTTTCTATAACTAATCCGTGGCAATTGAAGCCTATCTCATGAAACATTTTTTTTTTACAGTTACCTATTGAGTAGTTTATTTTATGTCCTTTCAACATTTTATATCTGTTGATAATGTCTTTAATGACTTTGTTATAAAAGTGTCCAACATGCAATTTTCCATACACAGGCATAGGCAAATCCAAAATGGTCCATTCTTTACTTGCTCCTCGATCCAGCTGCCAATTATACAATTGAGAGGTAATAAGTGGATGATATTTAGTCTCGCTTGTTACTGCATGAAAACGAGGATTAAATTCGGTTTTGGGAATACTAATACTAAATACGAAATTCAACAATTATACCTTAAGTTCAATTGGGTTTTATCTAAATTTATTACAGATGTTTCTGAATTATCAGTTAACTTGTTTCTTGTAGAAAAGCTTATTGAGCCTACATGACAAAAGAGTCTGTTTGAAATGTTCTTGCTTTTGCGTAGAAATAAAATTTGACTCATTTAACAATAAATATTTGCGATGCAATCGACTCGAATTATTTTGAAAGGGTTTGTTAACTCTTTTAAAGGATCTTGGTCCTTCAAGCCATACAACCTATTGAGGAACACTAAATTCATCTCTAACACTGCATCTCTACATTATTCTGGAAAGGAATTATCATACAATTTTACAAGTGCTCAAATTCAAGAAAGAAGGAAGAGATATGAAGACAATGTAAAGTTCATCCTGGAAGAGTGTAATTTATTGACCAGATCACAGAAGTTCAACAAACCTTTGGTTCTCAAGCTTGTCAATAAGTTCATTAAGATTGCATATCTCTTACCTCCCAGTGAAATTGAAAAGAGATTCAGCAATAATAGTGAATTTCAGCTGTTCCTCAAATTTGTTGCAGATAATTTGGATAAATTAGAGGGTGTCGGAGAACTCGGAGCCACAGTTCTCTTCCTCTCCAATCTGGGTGGCAACTCCATTCAACTGACTGATCAAGTTTCGAACTATTTGAATAAATATCCAAAATTGCTTGATATTCCATATAATTTCTTAGGACAAACATTGGAAAGACTTGTCATTACTGAAACTGAGGCAGCTGATGCTCTCTTTGACAACTTTTACTCTCAGCTAAAAGAAAAATCAAGAAAGATGAATTCAAATGAGGCAGTCGCTTTATTTGAATATGCCCAGAGAATAATTATAATGTGCAAACCCCAATATGTTAAAGAGATCCACCAAGTCATCGAAAAGGAGTCTGCTAGATTCAATATGGATATTTCATCAATAAACTCAGCCAAATTGATAGGTCTTCTTTCCTTATACGTTTATGGCCATATGGATAAATTCAACGCCATAGTAGATAAAGCTCTTAATATCATCCTTCAAGATCTAGAAAAGTTGAGCTCAAACAAAATAGTTGAATTAGTTGCTATTTTGTCTCAAGCTAATTATCAAAATCAAGAAGTATACTTGACACTTGAAAAGTATTTTGTTGGATCACTTTCTGAATTCAGAATTTCTCAGCTGACAACAATATTAGCCGCTTTCGCTAAAGTCAAAGCCGGAACTGATGACTTTTACATGGAAATGGATAGAAGACTTGGATTTAACGCTCGACTAGCAAACCCCAAACACTTCGCCCTACAAGTTTATGCTTTTGCCACATCAGGAAAATACAGACAAAAGTTCTTTATGCTGCTCTCTGATATCATCCAGAAAAATATAGATATTTATGACGCTCAAGAACTCGCCAAGATTTTATGGTCTTATGCTACTACTAGCACCTTGAACGAAAGTTTGTTCACTCGTATTGAAACTGAATTGATTAACAAGATTCAAGAGATTACTCTCCTAGATGCTATCCTTATTCTCGAAAGCTATGCCTCTATTAACGTTACAAAGAGTGAGCTTATAGATAAATTGGCTGCCACATACCAAAATGAACTGGCAAACACAAAAGCTTATGATTCTATTCCCAAACTTAGTGTGTTACCATTGATCAGAGTCCTTGAAGCCATGCCTGAACAGTTAAAAGTGATCGTTCCAAATTTATCAAAGTTCATCATATATCAACTTAGAAGAGTGACAGCAGATGATAAAGAATTCTTAATTGATTTGGGAAATAGCCTTGGAGGAGCCTTGTCTCAAGATAAAGAAGCCAAAGAACTTATCAGGGTTTATCTTCAAGTTTTGAAAGATTTCAAAGAAACAAAGGGAGTTCAGTTTTCAGAGAAAGAACAAGCAGAGATTCAATTCCTTACTGTAAATCTAGAAGGACTTACCCAGTAATGGCTATGTTTATAAATATATTATCTTTTAAAAAGAAACAGCTTATTCCCAAAAAATTAAATCAAGTTAAATAAAAGTTCTAACTTAGCAAAATGTTAGTTCCACAAAATCACTTTGAACATAATCTTAATTTTGACAATAATCGGACAAATATCCGAGTCATTCAACAACCAGGTAACTAAATTCCTTATTGATTTTATTGTTGTTCTTTAAAAACTAAAATTTCTAGGTGGAAACAGCAATTTTTCATTAGGATGGACCAAGGAACCAGTAAATAATAAGAATAATTATATTCAAAAAGTGATCCCCTATCAAGAAGATCTCAAAGTTGAGAATTATATGCAATTTCCTAAGAAGATCCCTTTCAAAGAAACTAGTCCCAATATTAATGATCCATTCATAGCCCAGTCTCCTTATTATACTGATCCATATCCTAGACCCTACTTATTCAATCAAAATCGTGAGAAAGAAACCCACGAACAAAGATATAGACAACTTGTGGAGGAGAGCCTCAGACATTATCAGGACATTGTTAGAGACTCCCCACTGACAGTAAAGCCTCTTGTAGCACCATTTAACACTTTTAGTCTATGAGAAGTCCTATTGAGACAGCTTATATGAGATTTTCAGGAAGAGAATTATGCCATCCATACTTTAGAGAACCCGAAAAAACCCAATACTCTTTCCGAAAGCCTCAATATCTGATCGATTCTAAGCCTGAAACGCCTTATAGTCTTTATCAAGATAGACAGCCGCCCTCAGTTAATCAATCTATACAGATTAAACCTCGGGAGAATAAGATCTCCCCTTTTCAAATGAACTATCAGAATATTGTGAATAATTTTGATACCCAGAAGCCTCATTCTCAACCTTCATCACATGAGGCGGGAAGATTTTTGGAATCTCCTACAGATCTAAGAACTGGGAAAAAGATTATCGCCCCACCTGGTAATTAACATAATTTAATTCTTAACTGAAAAGGTGGAAAATCCTCCATAAACTTCTATTAAATCTGCTCTAACTTTTCTTCAACAATTTTTGTTCTAACTCCAACTCCTTATTCATTTTATTTGAATTCTTTGCTGTATTATCAAGTGCCAGTATTATATGACAATAAATATACAACTACACTAGATATTACTTTTAAGAAAATATGTTGTCTTTTTTAGGAGCTTTATAATCGGCATTTCCCTTTGAAACAGTTCTCTTCGGAGTATTTAAAGGCATTTCATCCATAGAAGGAGGATTATTTGACTTTTTCTCCTGTTTTGGCTGGGTAGCTGGAGCCTTGTTGCTTGTTGTCTTTGATGTAGACTCAACTTTTGTAGCTTTAGGTTTCTATTTGAATTATGCTCTATTTCATAATTGTTACGGAAGTTGAAATAAGCCCCTTAGAGTTTCCTGATATCATTAAGTCACTAAAATCTAGAATTAACAAGGGAGGATAATCTTCTCATACCTTGTTCGAGATCAACCATTTGTTTCTTATCATTGACTTGTGCCATTAAAGTTTGCTCCTGTTTAAACTCTTCGAACTTCTTGGATTTTTTCTTCTTTGATAAAGACAACTTTTTATATGCAAGAATATGCTCTTTAAAATTTTGGAAATCACTTAAAGTGAGGAGCATATCCAACAATTGAGGATCGATTTGATCGATTCTAGTCTCTAATAACTTTTGGAAATGGTCCATATCAAATCCTGTCAACTTTTCTTTGAGTTTCTAAGCAGATAAATTCCTTATTATAACTCCCTACTTGTTCAATATATTTCTCCAAAGTCTTTTGATAATTATTGAAAATAGGCATATATTCTAATTTGTTTTCTTCTTCATCTTCAAAGACCATGCAGTGTTTATCGAGAAAATCGTTCTGAAGCATCTCAAATTCTTCATCTATAACTATATCCTGTAGAGCTCCAACAATTGTATCAAATTCATCATCTTCTTTGTTTTGTCCTCCTGCGTTCGAAAATTCAAACTCGTCTTCGTCTCCGCCCAACAAATCAATATCTTGGTTATCATCTCCAGCTATGATTTCTACCTAATAAAGACCTGGAAATGGTTATCATACCTTCTGGATACTCATCTTCGCTCTTTTGGTTCTTATTCGTGTTCATATTTCATCAATTCTTAAATAAAAACTTTAATAGTTTGAATAGGAAGCAAAAGACTAAGTTGATAGGAAGAATATATTTCTAGATATAATTCCAATAATCTTACTAAGTCTTTGGAATGATAGATTGGACATATCTGATGACTATATAACTTACAAGCAAAAGATTAAAGATGCATATTTCTAATCTCCTTCTCTTAAGTATTTCTCGGGTTTATATTGCTATCTGACCTGAAAGAAAACTCTCTATCCCATTTCACTATTTTGTTTATTATATATGCTGTTTATCATGATACCCTACATATTTTCCCTTTCTTCATATAAACTCTTACTCTTTATGAAATTTTATGAACTGGAAATGAGGTTCTGGGGCTCAATCCTTATCTCTATATCTGTTAAAGAGTAGGGAAGTTTTTGAGAAGTCTGTTATCAAAAGGTATTCAATCTAAAATATATCAGAAAAAAACTAATGTAAAGTCTAAACCAACATGGATCTGAATATAGCTAAGCTTTTCCTTCTAGAAACTACAAGAGGAGACCAAAATATGGCCTAAGTCTTGAATACAACAATAACCATTATCCGTTTTTACTTAATTTAGGTTATAAACTACAAAATGTCATTCAAAAAGGGAACTCATCTCCCGAACTTCATATCCAAGCTTTATTATTGGTTCACACCTGAGAACCGTGTCCTCACAGTCATCTTGACTGTTGCCATGGCACAAGGGTTATCATCAATAACTGAATTAGCCACCAGTTATCTCTACAAAGATGATTATCATCTACATCCTGCTCAAGTAAATGCACTCATAGGATTTATCTCAATTCCCTGGCTCATTAAGCCTGCCTGGGGATTGATCTCTGATAATGTGACTTTCTTTGGTTACAGGAGGAGATCTTACCTTTTCTTGATGGGATGCGTTTGTGGATTATGTCTTATTGGATTAGGAACATGGTCTTCAACAATCAAATCAGGCTTTATTATCCTGTTCCTTAATTCTTTGGGCTTTGCATTCAATAACGTTATTGGTGAAGCCTTGATCGTCGAGTCTGCCCAAAACTATAGTATTCAAGCTGGAAGATCTGAAGAAGATAAACAAAAGGAAGCATCAAAAAATGTATCAATGTTCTTTGGAGTTAAGAGCTGTGGAATCTTGATTAGTTCATATCTTAGCGGACTTGTTCTGGAATATCTTGATAAAAGACAAGTGTTTCTGATTGCAAGCTGTCTTCCATTCATGGTTGCAGTGATGTCAAATTTGCTTCCTGAGAAGAAAATGTCCCAAGAAGAAAGAATTAGGCTGCAACAGCAACAAGAGACTGAGGATGAAACTGAGGGATTAGTGCTTGAATCCAATAAGAAAAAGAATGCTAAATTCAATGCTGATACCTATTCCAAAATAAAAGCTTTCGTAAGCCAGCCTACTATCTACAAACCTATCGGATTTTTGCTCCTCTTCCTAATTACTCCATCAGCTGGGAGTGTTATGTTTTATTTCTATACCAATGAACTCGGATTTGCTCCTGAATTCATGGGACAGCTTAGACTCGCTAACTCCTGCGCTAGTGTGTTGGGAATATATATCTTTAATAAATATTTGAGAAATGTTCCTTTCAAGAAAATTCTCTTCTGGTCTAGCATCATCTGCTTTGTACTTGGATTAACTCAAATTTTGCTCGTTACTAGAGCTAATGTTGCCCTTGGAATTCCTGATAAGCTATTCTGTTTGGGAGACTCCTTAATTATTCAAACCTTTGCTGAAATCAATATGATGCCCTTATTGGTTCTGGCATGCAGATTATGTCCTAAGAATATTGAAGGAACTATGTATGCCTTGATGATGTCCATATACAATTTTGGAGGAATGGTGTCTGTTCAGCTAGGAGGACTTTTGATCTGGATGCTTGGCATTAGCGAAACTAATTTCACAAATTTATGGATGCTTATTTTAATTTCTTGCTTTGCCTTAATTTTACCTTTACCTCTTCTGAACTATGTTCAATTTGATGAGGCAGTCAAGCAAACTGAAGAAGTATGCAAAGCTGAGGACTTCCAGAAAGCCCTTGAAGAGAATGAAAGAAAAAGTTACACTCTTGATAGTGTTGGAGGAAATAGCTCATCCCCTATTATTGAGACAAAGGCTTAATCTTAATCCTTATCTTTATCTATATAGTTAGTACTTCTTTCAGTTTCATAATATTATAATATTGAATGTTTTTAACTATACAACATTTGAAAAATATAGTTTTCTAAAATCTCATATCATATAAGAAATAATACACATTTTAATAGTACGAATTCATTACTTTCGAGTGTTCAAGTTGAACTTCATACTTGTTATCTTAGATTCAGATTTGCTTTTTGTATGCAGAGTTGTCAATTTTGTTTTGAAAAAGTTCTGATTTGTTGGAGTTTCATTCTGTTTTTTGAAAAGCTGATCATAATAGCTAAAATTCATGCTTCCTGTTTCCTGTGAAAGATCTAAAACAGGACTTAACGTGCTGGTGTTCACAGTCAGAGTATCTATAGGCTTAGATATTTCGTCAGGCTTAAAACCACTATATTGAGTTAATGACCATCTATTTTGCATGGTGTCTCTCATTGTTTTGGTTTCTTTTACACTTTTCGGAGAGACAAAGGTAGAAACACTTTTTGTTCTTTGATGAACACTCGTAGCTCCATTACCCGGGCTGAGCAGCTTAGGATCTATATCTGTACTAATAGATGGCAAGGAGATCCTACCGAGTCCTTTCCCAGACTGACGAGGAGAAGAGACCACAGACATTGCTATTGAAGTAGTTCTGAAGGGTACAGAGCCAACCCATTTATAAATAGTTCCACTCATTTGAGATTTCTTTAAGTTCAGGTCTAGTTTTTTTATGATTTCTTGGAAGTCTCTTTGATGGAGTTTTCTATCATAGGTCTGTGTATGCTTTACTGAGGCCTCAGAAGGATTCTTTGTAGAGATCATAGAAAGACGTTCATCTTCAGAGCCAAATCTTTGACTAGCATATGAATAGAAATCTAAGTCAAGTCTGGATTTGACCTGTGTTATACCCATTGGACTTGGCTTGTATTTAAGTTTTGATCCTTTAATAGAATCTGTGCTGCCCGTTCTTTCCAAGATGTGACTTCTAGGAGATTCTAGTGTGGGCTTTGATCGCATTTTTGAATCTAATGGACTTGGCTCGTCATCAATCTTATCTCGAGAAGTATCAGCACTTGGACGCCTTATCTTGAATGCATTGGTAGCTCTATTCCCTTGGATAATCATGTGAGCTCCTTTTGCTAGTGTACTACTCTCCTTTGGAACCAGCTGCTTTTTGTTCATTTCTTGCCTTCTTTTCTTTTCATTTTTCTTTAATAGAATTTCCATCTTGGCTTCTAGGCTTCTGGTGAATTTACTTACTTGCATCTGGTCTTCGATTTTCAGTTTGTTATCACCCAGCAAAAAATTCATGAATTCAACTTTCTCCCTATCATCATATCCTTTTTCAGCTGCTATATTATGCAATAGAGTTTCTCTTTCATCTATCTTTCTGATTTGTTCCCTCCAATTTTTCTGAGCAATCATCATACGCTTTGTAATTTCCATCTGTTTTAAAGACGGGCCTTGGATTTCATTTTGGTAAATGCTCTTCAAACTCTCGTACTGGAAGTCTCTGGGATCAAATTGGTCTTTCATAAGTAATATTTCTTTCTTCTTCTTAGGTGGCTCTTCATTCTCATTCTGGGTAATTAAAAAAGTTGATCTCTCACCTCCTAGTGCTTTGAGGAATTGATTTATGTTGATTTTCTTTTCTTCAGTAAAAAGCATATTATTACCATGTCTCTTGTAGATGTTCTCAATAACTTTCAAAGAATATAATATTTTGCTCTTATGATAGTTTGTTAGATCAAAGGTCATATCCCATCTTGTTGGCAAGGGATGATTAATATTCAATGCTCCCATAAGTTCTCCAGAAAGCTTCCAGATTTTGATATAATAGTCTTGTGAACTAGTTAATATTCTCTTCTCACCTGAAACCATGAAACTCAGTGTTGTTAAAAGTTCCTTGTGAGCTTTGAATTTTACAGATATTTTTTCAGAAAAATCAATTGTGTTGGATTCAAAAGTTCCAGGGAAGAACACTACAACTTTTTGATTGTTAATAGAGGTCATAAAATCCTCATCTGCGCTTCTTTCAGGGTTATAATTTATTCTCTTGTTGGCATGCTCCACAAGTTCAAGTTTATGGACTTTGAACAGATCGATTATATTATAACCAATCACATCCCCTTTATTTGTAGCAACATACAACTGACATTTTTTCACAAGACTACTTGTTTCCTTTTCATATTCTATATCAAGAAGGATTTTGTTCACATATGTAGATTGGGACTTTGGAATCCTAGAATTAGAAGAGAGCGACCCTAGATCCGTATGTAGTTCGATAACTCCAATTTTATGGAACTCAAAAGTAATATCCTTTCTGGAGAACTTAATAAAATGAACTCTTGAGAGACTGTCAGCAAGGATAATGATACCAAAGCCATTTATGAATTGAAGGCATGTTGGCTCAACATCATCTTCTAGTTCTAATTTTGCGACTAATTTAGCATACTCATAATCCCAGACATAGATGGTCTTTGTGTTTGTTGCTGTTAAGAAGATGTTATGATGGACAGAAACTGCAAGTAGGGTAACATCCTTCTGATAATGCATATTACGGATTTTTCTTTTGACCTCAAACTTTCTCTTTTCTTCTTTTTGGATAGCCACTGTTGAATCTGCACTGCTAGAGATAATTAGCTTATTTATATAATCATATTTTATGTTGGTGATTTCGTGGTTATGATGATGCAAGGGCTTGAGTAATTCCCCTGTTGCATATAAATAAAGTCCAAGATTTCCTCTATTGTCACCCAGAATGAACTTCTTATTTTGTTGAATTAATTTAAAGGCACAGATGTCAGAGTTTTCGTCATCATCATTCAATAATCCCGTATAAATCTTCTTGGTCCTTCCCGTAGAAGCATCCAAGAAACGAACATCTTTGGATGTACAAACAACAAGTTCATTCAAATTGAAATTATACTCTGTTTTAATGGGCCACACTTTTTCTTCCATTTTAGCTTTTGCAGTAGACTCTATTGGCTCATCAAACATTAGAAAGCTAATTCTAGATCCAACAATACAAATTCTGTCATCTTCGTAAATACTAATTATTCTGTTGATCATTATACGACTCCCTAACTCTACAGTCTGAAGACAATTCAGATTTCTTATGTCCCAAACTTTAATATTCCCTCCATCATCTGCACTGATAACCATGGGAGTTTTATCAACGGCTTCAACAGCGGTTACCATGCACGGATGCCCAATTAATCTTCCAATCAAAGCATGATCCAAGTATTCTGGATTAAGATCCCATAATTTAATAGTATTTTGATATCCTGCAGTAATAAGTATTTGATAAGTATTAGACCAAATCATAGTATGGATTCCTCCTTGAGTAAGGTCGATATGTGAAACACAAACTCTTTTTGAAAAATCCCAGATAGTTATCATCTTATCCATTGTTGAGATAACTACCAATTTCAGGACATCAATTTCTATAATGTCCACTATGCTCGATTTCAATTTTGGAGAGGTGAGACAAAACGCCTTTGACTCATTAAGAAGATCCCATCCATTAATGCATTGAGTTTTGTCTGTAGTGATCCAAAGATCTAAAAACTCGATATACCAGATATTCGTTTGATAGTCAGCAGCATGGTTTCCAACAGAAAAGGATTTTTCAAAGGTAAAATTATCACTGGCTTCCCAAAAGCACAAAGTAAAATCTTTTGTAGCGGCACCAATCTAGAGAACTAAATAACAATTTTTTAATAGTATACTCTATTCTGCTTATTGGACCATGCAAAGTCTAGAATAATATTCTCTTTTTTTTCGTCAATACTTTTTGGCCTGATTCTTTTTTCAAGTTCACACTCCAAATTATACACTGCAATATTTCCAGAAAGAGAATCCAGGGAGAATATCTTCTTAATTTCTTTTCCATATGCAACCCTTATATGTAATCCTTGATACTTTAATTATACCTCTTGATATTATTATTATTGTGATGATGACTGTCAGTGAATACTTTATTTCCCAATAATCTTCTGACTCCTTGGTTTGTATTCCCATGAATAATAGGAGCATTCTATGCATAAGCAAAATCAAAAGGAGTAATATACAATATCTATATTTCTGACTTTGGTGGTATTTTGAGAGAACCTATTTTTTTCTGGTAAGTGCTTCATAGGAACAACATGCTCTTGCGCATTCTCGTTTAGGAAGTGCTATTGTAATTATTTTGTGATGTGAAAGCTTACATCAACGACATAGTTTAATATATCCTGAGACTTAACCAGGTTTTTTAGATTATAGGTTTCGCAGATGTCTTTGAAAAGATCTATGAGCGATATGGCTAAATAAAGTGTTTCATCTTGTTCGTGGGAAAGTATATTCAAGAATATTCTCACAAAGTCGATAATATCTGCTCCCTTGGCATTAAACTCCCTGAAATTCTTCTGAATTAATTGAATTTCATCTTTTTCTTCTATTAATTCTCTGATGTAATCCTTTGTTATTCTATTGATCATTGGAACTGAAAACTTGCCCTTATAATTAAGTATCTTTTCTGCAAGGCTTTCAATTTCAGGCTGGCTTCCGCTCATTAACGTTTCTTTTATAAATTATTTGCAAATATATCAACAATATATTGACTTCCCACAATTGATATTCTGGAGGGTATCTCTAGTAAAAACAATATGCAGTGGTCTATTTGAGCATACAAATGGGAAAAAAATAAAGGATTGGATGTTTTTGTGGTAAGAAGAATTTTGGATCGTGGTTTTATCCATAGATTAAAATTTCATTTTCGATGGAACAGGGCATCAGATGGGAGGGCTATCTAAAAATAGAATATTACAGAAATAAATTTCCTTGGGGAATATCAGAACAAGTTCTCAATAAAGAGCTTCTTATTTTTTATTTTAATGTCAGGTTTTCAGTATAAAAAGAATATTGAAGAATCTGAGGAGGACAAAAACATGATAAGTGAAATATTCTTGCCCAAAGACAATTGGATTCCAGATGATCACGTTACAAAGTGTACTCTATGCGAGAAAGCCTTCGACATGATGAATAGAAGACATCATTGCAGAATGTGCGGGAATATCTTTGATAGCAAGTAAGTTTTTATCATATGTCTTTTACCATTCTAGGTGTTCCAATTACTTTGTTTCTCCGCCATACTTTGTTTACCTGAAAGAGAAGAAGATAAGACTCTGCAAGTCTTGTTATGAAGATTCACAAAATTATCTGAAGAGTAAGAAAAGGCAGGGAAAAATTGGATTCACATCATCTCACTTAATCAGTATCCCTCAAATGATGCAACTAGAAAGAAGGATGAACCAAACTCTTTCTGATAAAATGTATCTATTGATGGATCGGGTTCTGGCACAGAGTTTAAAGGATAATAAATGGTTTGAGAGGCTAGCACCCATTGTAAAAGATGCTATCGAATTAGTACAGCCAAGCACAATGAATAATGATAATCTCAACATTACCTATTACATCAAAATCAAAAAAGTTCTGTATCAGGATGCTTCCTTAACAAAACTAGTCAAAGGACTAGTCATTAGGAAGAATATTGTTCATAAGAAAATGGAATCTACAATCGAGCACCCAAAGATTCTAGTTATAAAAGGCAATCTAGAACCTCCCAGAACTGATGATAGTCCCATTATGGATATGTCATCAATTTCTAGAGAGGAAATGTTCTTGGAAGAAATTATTAAAAAGATCGCAAAGCTTGGACCAAATATAGTAGTTGTAGAGGGAAGTGTCAACAGATTCGCCCAAGAAAAACTGTTAGCAAACAAGCTTACCTTGGTGATGAAAATCAGAGAGAAACAGTTGAAAAAAATTCTCAGGTTCACTAACGCTAAATTAGTTGAGGACTTATCGCGCTTTGATCTAGTTGACGAGAAGTATCTAGGAACCTGCGAAAATTTCACTGTGATGAATTATAATAATAAGAAATATTACGAGTTGAATCGTGGGACTGCTCAACCAGTAGTTTGGGAGAGCTTTGATCCATCAATTATGTACTTTGATGGAAACAATCCAGAAGTCGGAGTGACAATAGTCATTAGTGGCCCTAATGAAGAAGAGCTTAAGCAGATCAAAAAGTCACTCCAGGCTGCAATAATAATATCAAGAAATTTAGTTATAGAGAGAGGTGTTATCATGCAAGATATCCTCCTGTATAACTCTAAAGACAAACTTTTCAATACACTCTTCTCTAAGAGAAAAGGGTCAGATGATGAGGGAAGCGAACCTGAGGCCAAGAAGGGAGTCGAAGATTTTAGAGATCAGTTAACTGTAGAAACTGACCCGAAGAATATTACAGAAGTTACCACTTCAACTTGCCTGTTAAATGAAAGTACAAGTGCAACAGCTGGATATTCTCTTAAATTTTATGCTGAAAAGCTTCCAATAGAGAAGCTTTTTACAAGTACTCATGTCAAATTAACAAAGCTTATATTGGTACCTCTGGACTATAGCACTTTTCCAGATTTAGCTAACCTAAATATTACAATCAAAGAACGCTTGAGTGATAATCTATATAAAACAGTACGATTCCATCGCGATTGCCTCTGTCAAATCGGAGATGAACCCAGAACAGTCACTATATCCTACTATGACAAAGGCGATATGAGTTTAGGTAACTTCTTGTTACATAAATGGGCCAAAGTTACAGAGAAATGCATGGAAAGCAACCGATTCTATTATAACCATATCACATTCTTCTTTTGCAACAAAGTTTTCGTCAAGATCACCTTAGAGCTTAAAGAGGGTGCTCGTCTTCAGATGATTCGTAAGGAAAGCAAGAAAACATCCTATACAGCAAAACCTACTGAATCTGGAGGATCAAATCCAGCTCCTAAAGATGGCTTCTTTGATTTCCTTGCTACAGTTGCTCCTATTGGAAATAAGAATAATCCGAAGGTTCAAACTTCTTCTTTACCATTTGAACCTCCCAAAAAAGACATCTACATGTACATAGAATGCGCAAAATGTCGAGCTAAGATTTCCGAGAGTGTCAAGCTAAAAAAGACTTTCTTGGAGTATTCTTTTGCCCAATATCTCAAGAGACTTATAGATGATTCAGAGCAATACTTGGATTATCTGATAAATTATGACACCATTTACGCGAGCAATACATTTACGAGCGATGCTGTTAAAAGACATACTCTTAAACCTTGCTGCGCTCTTGCTCCGAAAAATAGGGTTTTCATAGTTGACGATCTCCTTGTGAGAGTAAGAATTGGATATGCTTATCCTTACTCTCTCTATCAAATGCCTTATACTCAAGATAAAGCTATGAACTTAACCAAAGCTTCTCAGGAGAGGTTAATTAAGAACAAGAAGACAAACTTATTGGAAATGGCAAAGAGCTACCTGCATATGATTTTGAATAATCTCAAGTCAATGCTGAACTTTTTGATTGAAAAGAGTAAAGTAAATTTAACATTGGAGACTTTGGACAGAGCTGAACAAATCTTTAACAACAATAACCCACTCTCTAAAGATCCCTACAATAAATTGCTTTTGGGCTTAGCTGCAATATATAAGGACGTTCAATCCTTGAGAGGCTCAACCGATAAAATAATGGGTGCTGAAACCTCAAGTCACCTTGAAGTTGACTATTGGAGAAAGGAACTCTATGAAAAGCTTGCAAAGCTTGCAGAGATACTTGAAAAGAAAAAGGATGACTATAACAATGATATCAATGCAGAAAGGGCTCTGTTGATGAACAGTGTCTCTTCTCCAACAAAAACCAATCCAACGGGCGATTTTGAGCTTGATGATCTCAAGAGCAGACCCTACGATTCGACTCCAAGCCACAAATTAATGAGTCAATTTTCTGGAAGCATTGATAGTCTTGATGATGAGGCCAGTCCTACTAGACGTCATCATGGTGAAACTATTAAGGAGGATGAAGAACTCCAAAAGGAAAGTAAACTAGCAGAGTTAATGGCTGCAGGTATGGTTGGACACAACGAAATATTAGACCCAGAATGCCCTCAAAAATACGTAAGTTATTTTCTTTTTCCCTTATTTACCTTATAGAAATTTATTCCGATCTATGAGAATCAGCCCTCAACCATAGTCGCATTTACTTTGAATTCTCAATTATATATGAAGGAGATCTACATTCCTGGAAGTAAGATTTTTTAAAACAATTCAAATAACCTTGTAGGATTTTTAGAGATGGAGAAGTATACTATGTTGAAGAAAGAGGACGAAAAGCCTGAGGAATTTATTAAATTCCTTGAAAAGAAGCTTTCTAATATTGGGGCAGACCACAAAACATATAAGCATTTTAATATGAAAATTCCTCCAATTGATATTCAAATAAAATATTTCAATTGCTTGTTCTCGGAAATCTTGGATAAGAAAGGAGAGAGCTTGGATCCTAGAAGAAAGAAAAAGAAACAGAATTTAGATATCATTGAGGATATAGCAGGTTTAATTGACCTCGGAACCCGATCAGCCAGAAATTCAATCTTCTCTGAAAAGATGATAATTGCCCCAAAGTACAGTGTCACAGTCTATTTCCCCGCACAATTTGAAGCCATTCGTTTACTAAATAACATCGGCTTAGACTCATTTATAGACAGTATTTCTCAAAATGACAAGTTTGAGAATACTGGTGGCAAGACAGGAGCCAGTTTCACCAAATCTCATGATCAACGATTCATCTTCAAGGAGGTGGATAAAAGAGAGTTTTTCACTCTGATTCTCAAAGCACAAGATTATTTTAACTACATTTGGGAAACTTATTACAAAAGCAAGCCTTCCTTATTAGCCAAAATCTTCGGCATGTACGAGATTATTTCTGACAAGAAATCGACTTACTATATTGCTATGGAGAACCTATTCTTCGGATTAAATCCCAAAATAAAGGTCTATGACTTAAAAGGTTCAGAACTCAATCGATTTGTTTCCAAAGGCATTTTCGAAGAGAATAAAACTCTCCTAGACACAGATTTTAAAATAGAAAGGAACGGAGAACCACTTCCAGTTAAAGCAGAGTATTATGAGTTTTTGAATCAAGGGGTTATAAATGACACAAATCTGCTCTGCAAATTCGAAGTTGTCGATTATTCCCTGCTTTTGATAGTTGATGAGCATAGCTACTTAATCAGAGTAGGAATCATTGATTATCTTAGAAGGTACGACTTTGAGAAGCAGATGGAGTCTGTTGGTAAAATGATTATCAAAGGAGCAAAGCCCACAATTATTCCTCCTGAAGACTACCGTGATAGATTCCAAAAAGCAATGAGGAGGTATTTTATGAAGATTAATAGTGATTATTGATTCACTGTAATACATCTTTTCGTCAATAACATATTAAATTTAAAGTAGTGAATTCATCTATGAGTGATTATATATTCACGAAGTATTTATTTTATGTCTCTTAGTTCAGATCTCTTCAAAAAGCGTAGTTAATATTAAGAAGAAAGATATGAAATTTAAAATAAGTAACTCCAGATTAGAACACATGGAATAGATTTAAACCATTACATTATAAGCTCTTCCCTTTTCCGAGATCTAAACAAGCGGCTAAAGCGAAGCTTCAAATTAGATAAAAAGATCTTGAAATCCTCTCCAAAGCCCATTAGCTTTGTAAATTTTTTATATGTATCATATGAGTTTAGCTCTTTATTCAAGTCATAGTAATATAATTCTGACTCGTTTCCACTAATGCAGTTCTCAATGAACCTGTCGAGATCTCTAAATTGAGAAATATTCATTTTTTCAGATACGAACATATATTTTAGCTTTGGATCTCTGTCAAAGAGCTCTTGTAGATATTTCTCAATCAGATTTATTTTAGAATCATGATAATCATGATCAAGAAGATCGAACTTATTCCCAATTATGAACAAAGGAATAGCAATTGATTTTGATGGAGCTAAACTTTCCTCTTCACTTTCGTTTGTAACAGGTTTTTCTAATACTAATTTCAGGTATTTTGTCAGATTCATCAGGGTTTTTATATTGGTGATATCAAAGAAGAAGATTACTCCTTTGAAGGCACCAAGATTATTTTCGATAGCTTGTGTATAGACATTGACATAAGGAAGAAACTTTATGTCTCCTGAGATATCCCAGAACTCAATATATTGTTTAAGATTGACTCCTGCTTTGAAACGAGAAAATTCCTTAACATGGATTTCACAGCCAATAGTTTTCTTGAATTTTTTGTCACGTTTTTTAAGATTACAGTAATAATCCAAGAAGGTTGTCTTTCCACTATTCGAATCTCCTATTACGAGAAATTTATAGGAGGATTGCCCCCTATAGTAATCAGAACTCATATCCATTTCAATATCTCTTGCTTTCATTTTGAAATAAAACACGAATAAAACGCAATAATTATATTTCTGTAAATAAAAGACTATTTTGGGATTTCTACAGTACTCATAGGAATTATCCTTGTTAATGACTTAGAACTATGGGAGGATGTTTAGGCAGCGAAAGCTCTTCAAAAAAGAAATATAAACAGCAGCAGCAGCAACAGAAGCCAGTTACTCAAGTAAACCAATCACAAATCTCAGAACAAGATAAAGTCATTTTGAAACTCAAAGCACATAGAGACAAGATCCGGGACCAAAAGCGATCCCTAGAGCAAAATGCTAACAAAGCTCAAGAGGAAGCCAAGGTATATATACAAAAGAAACAAAAAGAGAGGGCATTATTTTGTCTTAAGAGGAAGAAACTATATGAAAATATATTACAAGACGTTGAGAATAAATATGTGATCATTGAAAAGACAATTATTGACGTAGAGTCAAAAGTCCAAATGGTTCAATTCACTCAAGTCTTGAAAGAATCAAACGATCTAATCAAGGAATTAGAAAAAGCTATTGAGTTAGATAAATTACAAGAGATTGCTCAGGATATTAAAGAAAGAGAAAGATCGACTAGAGAGTTTAATCAATTATTTGAGGCTCATCACGTGAATGACCAAGAAATTGATGACCTATTTGCTCAATTTGAAGCAGAGGTCAATGGAACTGAAGGAATACAACAGAAAAGTGTCGTAATGAATAAGAGCACCGCTAGCACAATGAAAAACACTCAGCGAATGTCAAATTCGATTGCTCAAAGTCAGATGAAGAAGTCAACCCAGCATGAGAAGGAAGAAGAGGAAGATGAAATACAAAATAAGCTTGCTGCATTAGCCTAACTCTTAGTTTCAAAGATCTAGACTTATATGTTTTTTGCAATTGTTCATATTTATATTTTATTTATTGCAATATCTGTATGGGATTTGGAATTTTCCCTTCACCTGGCCTCCACTATAGAGTCTATCTTACATATTATAGTTTAGGAGTATTTGCAGGTCTGGGTTTAGTGTTCATTCTGTTGGCTCGATTCCTAATCTGGTCGAGCAAAAGGAAATGTACTTGTTCAAAGAGAGGTAAAAAGATGAAAGTTGAAGAGGATGAAGTTGAAGTATTTCCCCTTCATCATAATTTGAGGCTTGGAGACTCATTTAGGGATTCTGGCATGCCTGTTCAAGAAGATGAGCTTAATGAAGATCCTATTGAGCATAAATGCTTATACATCACTGGAAAAATTGTTTCATGGTTGGGATGGATTTTATGCTGCATGGGAATCATAATGATCTCATCAATGGGATATCTCCTGATTGAATTAGTTATTTTGTTCTGCTTGATTATCATGTTTATCAAATTTATTCTGGAGTGCTACGAAAAGAGTTCATATTATCAGAAAAACAAGAAGCAAATTTATCAAGACTTTTTCTCTAAGCAAAATGTTATCAGACATTGTAAAATCTTTAGAGAAGTTTACAAGAAAAATTCAATGACTGTATTATCTCAGTTGCTTCTGATAGTTATCCTGATGTTCGTCCTTCCTATTTACATGTCTGGCAGTTGTATATGTTTCTTTAATGAAGGTTGGGGATTACCAATTGGGGGAGGAGGGATTAACTGGAGCTCGGCCATTTCTCGTTCATTGAGTCTAGACCCAGTTTGTCCTTCGGGAACAATTTGCCATGTTTATCCTACCTTGCCTGAGGCAGCTAATACCTCAGTGTTCATAAACATCCACTCAGCTTTGGACATCCAAGATATTACTGTTTCTTATGACACAGAATCAAACTTCATGCTCACACAGTCATTACAATCATCAGTAAAAACGAAATACTTTACACCAAAGGGTATTGAAACTAATGGACAAAGGAATGTTCACACAGCTTTGCTCACTGGATTGGTACCCGGAACCATGTATATAATACAAATTCAGTATAACCATAAAACAAAGACAGTGAAATATAAGACACCCCCAGATACTGATAAGCCACTTGTGGTTGCTTTAGGAGGAGATGTTGGAAACACCAAAACCTCTTCTCAAACGATTAATACAATGTCAGGAATGTTTGCACCCGATATCTACTATGTTGGTGGTGATATTGCTTATGATAATGACCTTAGACAGTGCTACTATGCATATGACTTATTTATCAAGCAGTTTGAGGATACATTCGGAAAGGTTGGATACATGGTCCCAATTATTCTGTCAGTGGGAAATCACGATGTTGGATACGATCCTAATCCAAAGTATTCTATTGTTAAGGATGAAAGCGGACCCTTCTACTTCCTCTATTTCCCTCAGCATACTACAGGAAATATGTCTGATTTGATTCCCAATCCCCCACAAAGACAATCTAATCACTATCATGTGTTAGGTAATGCACTTTTTATCAGCCTTGATACTGGATATGATAAATCATATTTCGAGCAGACTTCTTGGCTGGAAAACTTAGCTAAAAGTTATCCCCATCTACCAAAATTCGCTAATTATCACAATCCCATATTCACACCTTGTGGACAAGATTTCGAAGATCAATTCTATGCACTAGCAAGCTGGGCTCCTCTCTTTGATGAATATCGTTTTATGGCAATCTTTGAACATCATAAACATGTATTGTCCAGAAGTGTTCCTCTGAGAAATGGACAAAAGTCTGACGAAGGTTTATACTATCTTGGACAAGGAGCATGGGGTGTCATCCCACGCATGGGCTGCGGACCTCCGATTTTTAACTCTAGTGGAGTTTTCCAAGATTATGGAGATGTTAATAACTTCTGGATTATGAAAATTGATTCTAGTTCTGATACAGTCAGTTATACAGCTTATTCCCCAAGTGGTTCTGTATTGATTGAGACTTTTAATCAAACAATTAGTAAGTATGTGTCATCTGCATAGTTTTATATAGTAATAGACTCTGCTGATGAGGTTTAAAGATCCTGAAAGATAAAAAAATTAAATAGTTGTTGAGTAAAATTTAAATGAAACACTCCAAAAACCGAATTTCTGTTAACTTTAATTTGAAGTAACACAAATTAACAATCAAAAAAATTAAGAAATGTATCACACTAGCTCGAGTGTCCATAAGTACAGAGCTCAGAAAGACTCTCGTAGAGCTGACTCAAAAGATGTTATTCGTAATATTTCCAATTTTCATTAGTGAAATTGTATAGTCAAAGATAAACACAAGATATTGAATACATCCACTCCACATCAACAATATGAGCGCCAGTCAACCTATTCTCCTACCCACAAAACTAGCAATACAAGAAGCTCACTGAATTATCAGAATATTATTCAACAGTTGCACCCTGCCACAACCAAAAATTCAAAATCATCATCTCAGCCAAAGCAACTGTTCAATTCAAAGAAGAATGATTTGCTGAAGCAATACCTCAAGAATACAATAGGTCTCAAAAAGAGCGCATCTAGGAACAGTACTCATATCTTTATAAATCTCAATTTTTAGCCCTTGACAATAAGGAAAATAAGGATAGTTCAAACACAAGAGTGATTGACAAAGAGAATGAAACTCCTCACAGTCGTGCTAAGTATCACTCTAAAATAGAAGCTTATTTACAAAATGTAAAAGCTGCTAGACCACAAAGCGCTGGGAAGAATGTAAGAAATTCATTAACAAGACTAATTCAACCTAGACTCCCAAGGCAAATATCATTAATGCATTTATTTCTCCTAAGAATAACCCTCAATTCCAAAATCAATTCATGAAGCCCAGTAATTCCAATGTCTTTGGAGTCAGGGACCTCAATATCATGAATAATACCACAATTCGCTATACAACTGAATCGAGGGATACTAGCTTCATAAATCCTAACGAAAGAGGAAAATCAACTGAACCGACTGCTTTAAGAGCTGACTCTAGACGCCAATCCTCAAACAATAGGATCTTGCTTGAATTAGAAGAGAGTATGAATTACAGCCCAGAAAAGTATCAAAGAGCTATTACCTCAACCAACTCAAGAGCTAAGGAGGAATTCCGCAACTTGCTGGCTAACCACACAACAAAGCACATTAACGACGATAAATCCAAACAGAAATATTTCAAATTTAAGGTACCAACAAATTAATACAGTTTTTTATCCATTAGGAATTATCCCATGAAAGAGAGGCTTTTGAACCTGAGATGAGCCCAATCCAAAGGAAAAAGGATTTGAATATCACTGATCATTTGAATACTTCAAATAACAACATGAAAGATTCTTTGATGAGAATTTCTAAGAATCTCGCTAACCATCCATATCCCACCCTTATTAAACAAATTAACTTAACTTCCAATACTCCTACTTCTTCTGGAAAGCCTCCCCTTTATACTTTTAACCAACAAGAAACCCCATCTAATAAAAACTATCCTCAAGATAGCAAGAAGTTACTGGATTACTACAACACAAGAGCTCTCAATATCCAGACTACTAAGGAAAATAAGAAGATTGAATTTCCTACTTATTTACAAAACTACACATATGACAGATCCAAATCTAAGAAAGATCTTTCATTCAATTTGGAAGTCTACAACCAAGAACAAATCAAAGAAAAAATCCAGAAGATGTCATATGATGCACAAGAAAATATTACTTTAGAAATGCCAAAGAGGACCAGAGGACTCAGTGAAAATCACCATGACTCTAAAGAAAATATTGGAAGAAAGGTCTTAGAACCAGCTGATGTAAATAAATTAGAGATCAGTGTCCCACAAGGAAGATACAGCTCTGGAGGCTTAATGGGCTTCAACGACATTCTTCCTTCTAAAACTCCTAAGGCTACCTCTCATATTGATTTAACAAACCCAAGAAATTATGTTCCCAATGCCACCACTATTACCAGCCCAACTTACAACATTGGCAAGCAAATTGATACCAGCATCAAGAAAATTACCGATCTCTTCGCAAATAACAACATTTCAGCTACTCCAGCAAGTATTAAGGACACAAATGTTAATACTGAAAAGGTCTTGACTGAACAAGATATGGTCAAGGACAATGTCGATAAACCTATTCCTCAAGTTCCAGTTGTCGAAGCCTTTAAAAAGAATCCTTTAAATGAAAGTAGACCTGACTCAACAACCAGACAGCCCGCTTCAAATGAATGCATTATTCTTGATATGGATCCTGAAACCAAGGAGAGGAAGCAAAGACAGTTCAAAGAAGAATATGTTGTTGGTAAACAAATTGGACAGGGTGCCTATGCCTGTGTTAGACTTGCTATCTACAAACCCCAAAATAAAAAGGTTGCTATCAAGATCTATGAGAAATCCAAGATTATGGAGCCTATGAGAAGAAAGAGTGTCAAGAGAGAAATTAAGCTCATGCAGAGAATGAACCATCAGAATATTGTCAAGATTTATGACACTTTTGAAAGCAATAATCATGTCAACATCATCATGGAATACGTTAGTGGTATGAGTCTCCATGGATACCTGAAATCCCAGCCTAATAGAAGATTGAAGGAGGAAAATGCCTTTAAGATATTCAAGCAGATTGTATCTGCTCTACACTACTGCCACTCCCATTGTATTGCCCACAGAGATATTAAGCTTGAAAATATCCTCCTTGATCACAATGGAGTGGTTAAGATCATTGACTTCGGATTCAGTACCTGCATCCCTAATGATAAGAAGGTCAAGATGTTCTGTGGAACTCCCTCTTACATGGCTCCAGAAATCGTCCTTAAAAAGGAATACTGTGGCCCACCAGCTGATATCTGGGCTCTTGGTGTTTTGCTCTATGCACTTCTTTGTGGAGCTTTCCCATTCAAGGGTGAAAATGATAAGGATCTTTATAGAAAGATTGTTAAGGCTGAATTCGTGATTCCAGAATTTGTCTCGGACAATGCTGCTGCATTAATCAGAAGGATGATCACATTTGATCCTGAAAAGAGACCTACTGCTAAAGAAATTACAAATGATCCTTGGTACTTAATGCATGCCTTCCTTGAGAAGAAGAACGAAGCTCAAGCCCAAGGACACAGAAAGAGTCACTCTGTTGAAAGAGTCTCCTCTGAAGTCCCTGAGTACAAGGTCCTTAATCAAAACTATCCTCCACAAAAGCTCGAACTAACCACTCAGGTTAACAATTACATGAAGCCACCCACATCCAGCACACCTACTAATGCTCATACTAAGATTAACTTCAACTTAAAGACTGAGGGAAGTGCAAGCAAGTTGAATGACAAGCCTTCTACTCCTAAAAATATTAGCAATAGCACTTGTCAAACTCCATCTCATATCAGCCAGACCAACAACTACTTTATCAACAATAAAAATATCATCTACAACATCAACATAAAAGATAAGGCAGGCTCCTTGAATAAAGGTCCTAATGAAACCGACATCCTTGTTTTTGATGATGTTGAAAATGATATTAGCAAGCCAGCTGCAAAGAAGTCTCTCAATGAGACTGAAATCTGGGGCAACTGTCCAACTCTCTCCACAGAAAAGAGCTTCAAGAAGGATAACCTCAGAGGCAGTGTAGGAACCACTAACTATTTATATAACTTGAGCACCAGTGCTCACAAAGAACGTCATCCAACTCCTGCCCACCAAACTAACAGTGTATCTCATTATGATATTGAAATTATCAACAATATGGTAACTAAATAATTGAACATAATCTTATCTTTTAGTTCAAGATGGGCTACAAGGAAGAAGAAATTAACCAAGGCTTAAAGGAAAAATCTGGAATTGTCTTTTCAGTTTATTCAAGATTATTGAATGAGAAGAAAGCCCTTCAGCTTAATACCAGCAACTTGTTCCCCACTAATACATCTAATCTAAATAACTCATGTACTAGTTTCTGAGATTTTTTATTAATTTACTAGTCGTCTCTCCTTCACATATGGCATTAAAGAAGAGGGCTTTTGATTTCGCAAATGCTGGCTATGGAAAGAATAGTCTCTTGGACATCTCAGGAATCACCAATAAAGATAATTCAGCTGTTAACACATCTGAAATCTTGAAGGGAAGTTTCAATGGATTGAAGGACATGAATGTTTCGGATACAGATATTGTTCTTAAGATGGGCCATCATTAGAGACTATTAAGGATTCTCCTTAATTAGGCTTTCCGTTTAGATTGTCTTATACTTGATTTCAATTTTTTGATTGTTATGTGTAATTATGTTTATGCTTTAAGAAATACATCCAAAATACAAAAACGCTTTAATTTAAGCAAAATTATTCAACACAGTTTCTAATAAATTTAACAACTTGGCTAACATCTCCGTTTGCAACAGAAGCTTCACAAAAAGTGATAGGGAATTGGCCAAAAGTGAACTTTGAAAAATCTTGTTTCAAGAAATCTTCATCTTCTGTTTCTTCTTGGATAGCTCTCTTTGAGATCTTTATTTTTTCGCTAATCAATAAATATGCTATTGTATTAGGCATACATTTCATTTGCAATTTCTTCTTCAACTATAGGGATTTTTCTGGCGGTAGCAAGATCCTGCTTGTTCAACACGAGGAGAATCTTGATATCATTGTCACGGAAAACAGGGTGTATCAGGATCTTATATAAGAAATCAGAGACCCCAGCCAAAGATGGCCTAAAGAATATTGAAACAATTTGAAAATGAATACTTGTCAGCTGAGTCAATGACTAGAATTATTGCTCTGGCTTCTTCCATTCTGTCAAAGAGGATATTTCTCAAATGATGGTGACCTGGGACATCAACACATGGGACGGTGAGGTTTTCCTGAACAGTTATTTAAGAAAATATATCTATACTCCTTCAGCAGTCTTAATAGTAAGCTTAACTTCATTTTCCTTAATTGAAGAGACAGTTTTAGGTTGATTATTTGTTTCCAACTAACCGATTATTTAGATTTTAAGAAACTTACGAAGTAGAGAAGACTGGTCTTTCCACTTCCAGACTCTCCAATGAAGAAGAAGGTTGATCCTCTTTTCTTTGACTTTCCAGATGACTTTCTGAAGATAAGAACTATGGGATATAACAATTATACTCTATCCTTTACCTATGAGCAAGACTCCAACAACTAATAAGATAATAGTTGTAAGGAAAGAAGTGTTCAGTCCTTCGGAAGATTGAGCTTCTGGGATTCCAGCTGACTGTTGAAAAGTTGTATTTTGTGTCATGGATAAAAATGCAATAAATATATTAAAAGTCCAAGTGTATATACAAATTGAGTGTTATTGATACATTGGAAATGAAATAAATATTCGTTATCTCTTTTGTTTTAATTAGTTAATAATCCAAAATTCTTCGAGCTTGCCTTCACTGACAAAAGTCTTAGAGACAGAAATACTGTTTTCTTGTCCTTGATATTCAACAATCTAGCCTGTTAGTCAAATTATTTAAAATAATACATAGTTCCAAACATCTTGGCCATATCTTTCCAGGATGTTTGCTCTAATCTCATCCACAGATATTTGTTTTTTGAGCTAAAAATTAGCAAGTATAATAAAGTATATACCTCTAGTTCTTCCTTAATATTCTCAAATTCTCTTCTAGCAAGACTTCTAATTTGGTCCTAATTCTATCAGAATTGATTAGATAAATCTTACTTGTTGAGGATCAGAAATTGGAAGTTCTGGGTTAGAAATGTAGGTTCCATTTATAAAGGAGAAAGCGAAAAATGCAACCAAACCAAGGGTCAAGCCTATAACAAGACGAATGAAGAATCTTCTGAAAGAACCAGAAGACTTTTTAGTTTCGGTATTGTTAATAGAGTCCACTAAAGTGCTTTGTCCCATAAGAGTCTGAGTTTCTGGAAGTTCTTGGCTTTGGCAGAAATTATCTTGAGTTTGTGACACAGGAGGAATGACTGATTCAGAAAAATCTGGAAGTTGTTCCTCAGTCTTTTTATTGAGGATGTTTGATGATCTAAGGGAGGCTCTCAAAACTTGAGAGTCACTGAATCTACTATTAGCTCTAGAAATGGGCTCGGCAGTAGTATAGGCAAAGGAAGCAAAAGATTTTCTTTTAAATTCAAGATCAAGATTCTTATTTTCTTTATATTCCACAGGCTTTTCAACAATAGGTTGAGGTGCCAAACTTTGTCTCTTTTGGGCTTCTGGCTTGACAAATTCTTGAGAAGGTAGCATATTTTCCTTATCGCCTGCCAAGCTTTGTCTCTTGGAGGTAGCGGCTGAGATTTGTTCACTGTTCTCAAAAGAATCCAACTTTTCAGTGACTTTGGTATTCATAGATGAGGGTTTTCCACCCTTGATTCTATACTCTTAGAGGAAACTACAAAATGAAATTACATTTCGAGATAATTGGGTTCTTCTTTGGGGGACTGTTGGTTGGAAATCTCTTTGAAAGCTTGTCTATTTTCCTGGCTTGACTTTTTAGAGTTAGATTCGATAATTTTCTAACACGATTATACAAACTCATCTGATTGGTACTGTGACATGGCTTTTTAGGATCTGAAGTAAATATTCACGTGTTGGCTCCCTTCTTACCGAGTATCTGACTTGCAATTGATCTAAATGGCTCCTAATTTCTTCCTTGGTTAATCTATCAAGCTCAGAAGGTGAAACAAACTGCATTTGATCTTTCAAAATTCAAATTATCTCGAGTTAACGTGCTTAATGCATTCTAATTTTATACCTATGTTGAAATTTCTGTTTCTGAGCCAAGATTTAGCTGTTAAGGCTGGAGCACATGATGAGCAAGCCCACTGTTCTTGAGTAAATAATGTCGACTTCTTGAGAAAGTCATTTATTCCGGCCAGAAATGGGAGAGTTTGCTGCTTACATGTCTTGACCTGGGACATTCAAGGGTTTGGTATCATCAAACTTGGATGTGTTTGATAAGTAAGTGGAACTAGATACAGATTTTACCGCAGAGTCTTATTTAATATTAATCACTGACATTTAAGTGAGATCAAAATGGATCAAAGTGGCAATGAAACAACAGATAATTCTCACGTTAATGAAACTGGAAACACTGAGGAGATAAAAAAAGAACAGACAAGTAAAAACCAACCTAATGGAGAGGAAAGTAGAGAGAATGAGTCTTCTGTCCTAACAAAAAAACTTGGTATTATGGAAATTTTTCCTTATCTCAAAGTGTAGTCAAGAATCCTGCCACCACCAAGAGTGCCCTACATGGGGCATTCAAAAATCCCAATCCATCCGGCGCTACACGCTCAGAAGTCTTTCAGAATGAACTTCTAGAGGAAGTAATCACATTTTTCATTGCATTAATTCCGTAGGAAGCTGTGATGGTCAAATATACATTCTTTTGGGTTAGTTCAAAAGAAAACGACAAGGTTTATCAAATAGTCATAGAATTACCACATCTCGTTACTGTTTTCGAAGCAGTGAGAGAGGTTATCCCATATTTCAATCAAAGATTGGCTGAGGATGGATCTCAGTACACTCTGTCTGGAGACGCTAATCTTTACGACCTATATAAAGCCAAAAAATCAGGTCATGCAAAGATGGACTATCCTGGTAATTTTCAAGATATTTTCTCTTAATCTGAAAGCTCTTGATTCCCAACAAATCTTGAATCAAACAGGAATAGTCACAATCACTCTAGTTGAGAAGGACCCATCAGCAATAATATCTAAGAATGGGTCTCCAATAAAGAAACCAGTTGCTGAGAGAATAATCCCTAAAAATGACCCCTTAAAGTCATCGATTGAGGCAAGACTTCCAGCTGGTACAGTCACAGAACAAGTTGTTGAGGAGGAGTATGTTACAGAATATATTTGCTTTTGCATCCCCAGAAGAAGAAAGATTATAAGGAATGTCAATACCATAAGCCTTACAGATAATAGTCTCAGAGACAAATTGTTGAACAAATAATTTTCGATAATTGAGATTATAATTTACTACATCTATGTCTTTATCAATACACATACTTATCAAAATGATGTTATTCATTATCTGTACTCCTCAAATTAATTCAAAATTCCTGGTCCAAAGAGGGAGTCTAAGTAGTTAATAAAGAGCATCCTAATAAATTACCTCTTCTCTCTCTAGCTATCTTGTTCATGAAATCAACTAGATTAGATTGCAAGAACTGAACTTTATTCTTTTCAGAGAACTCCTTAATAATTTCGTAGTTGTATTGCTTGAAATTAGGATTTCCATGTTTTTGGAGAAATTCGAAGAAGTCAAGTAGATTTTCTTTGCAATTATAATCTCTATCAGGGTGGTATAATAAAGTAAGTGTTTTGTAGAAAATTTTTCTTGATGACTAGACTTTTCAATATCAAAAATCATCAACTTACCTCTAAGACCTTTTCTTGGATCATCTCGTAAGTGAAAAGCTTCTTGAGGACCTCTGTACAGAGTTGGCAGAGGTCTCTATCACAAAGTCCAATAAATATATAGCTCTTCAGACTTTCATAAATTCTGAACCAGGTTTCCCAGTCTTTTTCCTGGAGTGGTTGAACAAGGCATCCAGCTAAAATTTCCACATGGACTCTTTCGAAACTATCTAATCCTTGTTCTTGGACGTAATTTTCAAGAGCTTCAGCAACTCCGACAGAGTTCCAGAGTAGAGGAGCTCCAGTCAATTTATATCTACAATGTTATGTATTACTATTGAAGTGTACTTGAATGAGTTTTGAGTAATATATCCTTCCTCTGTTCCTGGGATGGGGTTGATATCGAGGACAGTATTTCTAATTTCATCAGAAACGGCCAAAAGAATTTCAAGGTATCTGTCACAAAGGGAAGGGTATTTATTCAAGGTGTTAGCAAGATAGATGAGACCTATTTTATCAATAATCAATCATCATGATTTTACCAATCTTAAGGATATTTTGGTTGCTTCCTTCGGTGAATAGATCCCTAATAAGCTCCAACAAGAACTTTTCTTCAGCATCATAATTACGAGATCTCAATTCTTCACTCATTTTAGCAATGTCTTGAAGATCTTCATTTTGATTCTCTTCATTCTTTTCTTGGATGATAGGATTCTCTCCGTCATCTAAACGATCTCCTGAAATATTATTTTCATCAATTTTATTTCTAGGGCTGAAGAGTTTTGGACTAGGAGCTTCCTTTTCTCTGGAGATGTATAACAATAAACTGCTGCAGACAATAATAATCAGAGCTCTGAGCTCCCACCAGGTATCCTTCGCTAAGTTATCGAATTTTCCAAGAATTTGAATGACAGGATTGAAGCTAATGTACACAATTTCTGACAAAATTTTCAATCCCTGAGTTCTTGTAATAGGTGAGGGGAAGTCCAGTGCGAGCATAGCATAATAGAAGTACATATTATAAAGCTCCTCAGTGAAGTCATCCTCATAATCAAATGAGACAACAATAGATAGAATTGAAATAAAGGTTTTTAGATTATGAGAAAGCTTCTCCTTGATCTTCTTCAAGAACCTGTGTCTTGAAACGCAATTCATGCTACAATAACTGAAGATAATTTGTGAGATGTCTTCTCTCTTATTTGGGCATGCAAGAATGATATCAACAAGTTCAGTGATAATAATAGCTTCAAACATCATTTCTGTAGTTGATGCATCCACCTTGATCAATTCAGCACCAATGGCCTTAAGGAAATCAACAAGGTCTGTTTGGTAAGTATTAAGAAAGAAAATTTTATACTTGAGAATGCAATAGATTTCCAATATAGTTCTGAGAGGGGCTTTTTGAATAGGTTAAAGAACCCTCTAAACTCAGAGAAGTTATTATTCAGTCTTTCAACTATTCCTGCAGCCTAGAAATTTAATCATTCGTGAAATATGCTATACTTGATTTTTCAAATTCTGGAAGACCATGCTGATTGAGTCTTCATTAAGATCTTTGGAGTTATTGAGGATAAATTGGATCATTGAAATTTCCTCAGGTTTTTTAACGTCTTCAAGTTCTCTGCTTTTAATTTCCTCAAGTAAATCCTTAAGTTGATCTCCAATAAATTCAAGAACTCCTTTAGCTTCAAGAATAATAGTCTGAGCTTCTTTATTTCTTTTGCCTGTTGATGTATGTAAACTGTTAAGCTTAATTTCTCTAATTTCAAGTGGCTAAAATGATTAAAATAACTTTTCTTTAGCCATACTTGAGATTCAACTTGAGGTCGCTTTGTTTTTTTCTTTGCTTCCTCAGTCTTTAAGGTCATGTATTTGGTCCTTTTTGATGCAATGAATTTATCCAATTCTAATAATATAAACTTGTTGAAATTTCATATATTACCCATCTTCTTGTGTTCAATTTTTTTAGTTTCTTGATGAACGGCTATTTGGTATAAGGTTTTACTTCTCTTTTCATCAACATCAACTATTCTCACAAGTTCAGTATCTTTAGATAAATATGATGCAGTTGGTCTCATCCAGTGAGGTGTTGGTTCCTTAGCGATCCTTGGTCTCTCAGGCCAACTTCTTTTTGTTAGGAACTCATATAACCTTCTCAAGACATGTTCTGCAGCTCCTTCACTGTAGTAAACGACGGGTTCATACTCTTCTTTTTTTAATTCAAAATCTTTCTTCTTGAGGAGCTTAGCTATTTGTTCCCAATTGTCAATTTTCCTTGCGATTTTCAGACCATTATCAAAACTGTAGATATTAATCTCCTTTGGAAAATATCTTGAAAGAATTTCAGCAACAACAAAACCATTTGATAAATCTCTATAAGAATAAGACCCTTTGACTGCTTTCAATTACCTTCTAAGGTTTCTTATCGAGTAGGCCAGATCTAAACTATCCAACCAGTGAATAACTTCTCTAGGAAGGAATGCCATTCCAAACGAAGACCTTTAAAAAATATTTCTTTAATTCTGGGAAGTTATATAAAGTCAATTTAAAGAACATAAATCTTTTCAAGAAGAAAACCTCCCGAATAGTATAGCCATAAGCTTGAGTGTCTTATTCTTATTTTTCTGGCGAAGAACCGCATTTCTTGACTGCCATTTTGAATCAATACATTAATTTGTAAGAGATACAAATTACAAATTATTAATTAGGAGACACATTCTACTTGGAAAAAATACCAATTAGCCAAAAGCAAGCTTTTTTCTTCCTCTTTGCCTCACTAAGATAATTATGTTTGGAAAAAACTGATTTACCTTCTTCGAGTCTGGCTAAATTTTTTTCTCCAGATTTACATTCTTTCTGATAGAAAGCAAGGATTTTATTAAACTAGATAGTTAACCAAAAAGATAGGGCCTTTACATCATCTTGATTTTCAGTGTGTGTACTGAGGAAAGCCTTTTCCAGCACATACAAATCAACAGCTTTTTCTTCAACATTTGCGCTTATTAAGCTCAATCCAAAATCGATGAAGTACTGGAATTGTTATTAACAAATTATAACTCATACGATGGTGTATTGGCCTTCTTCAAGTTCAAAAGGCTTTCTTTCAACAAACTTGGTGTACGCTTCAAATGAGCTAAAATGGATTATTTGTATTTCTACAGCGAGTTACTTGAACTTTAGCATGATATTTGATGTTGTTAGGTCTCCATGAATAATATCATTATTATGGAGTAAAGATATTCCTCTGCCAATTTCTTTTAACACATGATCAGGGACTATATGTTAAAAATCTCACACAATAATCCTACATTTCATGCCATTCTCCTGGAGCAAGGTGAAGTAATCCTTAACTTTCACGGCATTCTCTATCCATTGCATGTAAATTTTGCATGCCACTGTATCAACATATAATAAATGAGGTGTATTAACTCCAGCCTTTCTAGCTCTGGCGAGATTTCTGGCTTCCTATGACTTGAGAACTACTGTTAGTTCAGTTACTTGTATTGTCCTTTGGGGTCTAATCTTGTCATCTAAGACAGGATTTCGATATTCTTTCTTAAATCTCTCTTTAATGATGCACAGATCGCCTAAAAAATGGTCCTTATACACTTTCTACTATGTTAATGGCTTCTTAATTGAGATACCGCTTCAGCACCTTGACTTATCAGGATAGAATTTTCTTTTGATATATCCATGATTTTTGCAAAATCAAATAAACTTTAAACTCTTTGTCGAAGTACTAGAACTTAGAGACACTAGTAAACCGAGTCTTAATTATATATAATTCTTACCAAACATGACTGAGCTAATTATGAGACATCCAAACTACATATTCTTAGGTTTTTGGCCCAATTTTCATAGCAGATTGAAGTTGGAAAGTAAAGGATTTGTTTGGGTAAAGGGAAACAAAGGACTTTTCTAAAGTATTAGATAGCAATTAAAAAATTCTTTGGATATTTCCAATTTCTTTTAAATAGGGATTCGATAAATTAGCTAGATACGACTAATAATTTCAATTGTAGACCTTTAGACCTGATAAGAATAAGCCATTAGATAGAAGGGAGCAAGCTAAATATAGAAGTCTTAACAGCCTATCTGACATTATCAGATTTATGAAAACGTAGTTCTTAAATTTACTGATTAAAGTCTATAAAATAAAGATAATTAAAGATCTGACAATAAGAAAAATGAGTTTGTTCCGCTCAGACCCAATGGGCCTTTACAATTTAGTAATGCCCAGAGAAAACGCTTGGGAAATTCTCAATGAATTGGGAGAATTGGATGCCCTCCAATTCATTGATTTAAATGCCCATGAAACTGCTTTTAATAGACCATATGCAAATTATATCAAAAGATGCGAGGAACTTGAAGCCAAAGTCCAAGGCATAGAAAAAGAAATTACAAGGTTTGGAAGAAGAGTTGAAAGATGCGAGGATATTAAAGTATTCATGAGAGGATTAAAAGACTTCCTCGCAACAAGAAATAAAGCAGAGCATACATATTTTGAAGAAGTTGAAACTGAGTTGGATGAAAGACTCAATGGGCTCAACGAACAAATAAGAACTTTTGATAATCTTATAGACAAGTATAACCATTTGATTGAATTCAAGCAAGTATTGCTTAAGACTAGACCATTTATCGGAGACGATTTCAGGTAAAGCCATAGTAATTAATATAACTTTTCAGAGCCATGAATGTTGGTGAAGGTCTAGCTGGAGTCGGAGAAGAATCAAAGACCGATTACGTTGCATCCAAAGATATTAAATTCAACTATCTTGCAGGAGTCATTAACAAAGAAGATAGTCTAAGATTCAAGAGAATTCTTTTCAGAGTTACCAGAGGAATGACTTGGACAACCTTGGTTGATATTGAAAAGGCTGAGAACGAAGCTGAACAAGAAGACCTTAACCACTTGATGGGCTCCCCAACAGACACTCAACAAAAAACTGTCTTCTTGATTGTTTATCAAGGAGGCTCTTATGATATGATGAGAGGAAAATTGAATAAGATCTGTGACTCTTTCGGTGCTTCCAAGTATAGTTAAAGTACTTCTTTTTTAATCGACAGGTACGGTATTCCCGAAGACTATCCAAGCTATCAAAGGAAGATCCAAGAAGTCGAAGCCCAGCTTAGAGATGCTCAAAACATCATCAGAGTTACCAAGAACCACATTGAGAACATTTTGGATTATTTCTGCAACCCTAGAAATCCTGGAGGCCACTACTCTTTGGTTGAAGAGCTCAGATTATTCATTTTGAAGGAGAAAACCATCTACCATAACCTTAATATGCTTAGACTTCAGGGAACTATCTATCAGGGTAGATGCTGGTGTCCCCTTGATGCTCAAGAAAAAGTCCAAAACACAATTCAAGAATTAAAGAGAAAGAAGTCCAGTATTGCTGGATGTGAGTTTTCTCCTGCTGGAGAAACTAAAGACTTGAAGCCCCCCACATACTTCAGACTTAATGACTTGACTGCTCCCTTCCAAGAAATCGTCAACACATACGGTGTCCCAAGATATCGTGAAATTAACCCTGGTCTATTTACTATTGCTACTTTCCCATTCTTATTTGGTGTTATGTTTGGTGATATCGGTCACGGTGCTCTCCTCCTCGCTTTTGGTGTTTATCTTGTTTGGAAGAAAGAAGAAATTGAGAAGAGCAAGGGTTTGTTAGCTGGGGTCCTTCCTGCTAGATATTTATTCCTTCTTCAAGGATTTTTCGCTTTCTATGCAGGTATTATCTATAACGATTTCATGGCTGTACCTTTTAACTTATTTGGCTCATGTTACCCTCGCCCAGAAGAGGGACACCATGGGCCTCTCATGAAGGAAGACCGTGATTGTAACTATCCTCTCGGTGTTGATCCTGGTTGGTATGGTACTAACAATGAACTTACCTTCTTGAACTCTCTGAAAATGAAGCTTTCTATTGTTTTGGGTGTAGCTCATATGACTTTCGGTAATTTCTTTGATGAATGAAATGACCATTTAGGTATTCTACTTAAGGGAGTAAACACTATCAACTTCGGTCTCTGGGTTGACTTCATCTTTGAATTCATTCCTCAGCTTGTTTTCATGTGTTTGACTTTCGGGTAAAATGAGGGAGAAATTAGCCTGATATTTTAGTTACATGGTCATCTTGATCTTCTTCAAGTGGGCCATTCCTTGGCAATATGACGGAAATGATACTCGTACTGCCCCAAGTATCATTGGTATTTTCATCAAGATGGCTTTGAGCCCTGGAAAGTATCTTGATGTAAGATTTATATTTTGCAACATAACATATTAGGGTGCTGTTTCTCTCTATGGTGACAAAGAAGGTGATTATCAAGCCCAGCTCCAATATGAATTTTTGGTTGTTGCTCTCATTTGTGTCCCCATCATTTTGATCCCTAAGCCTATCATCAATTATCTCAAGAGTAGTGGAAGTTCCCATAGTCACGGAAATGAGGATGCTTCAATGAGACAGAGACTCCTTGACGAATCTCAAAACGAAGAAAGCAGAGAAGTGGTTGTTAGACCACATGCTGAAGCTGCTGGTCATGACGAAGAACATGGTTTCAGTGAACTCTTCGTCCACCAGGTTATCGAAACTATTGAATTTGTCCTCGGTAAGACTTGAGATTGCTGAAATTGATTTCTAAGGTACTATCTCTAATACTGCCAGTTATCTTCGTCTTTGGGCCTTGTCATTAGCTCACTCTCAATTGGCTAAGGTCTTCTTCGACAATACTATCGGTTCAGCCATTGTCTCTGGAAGCTTCTTTGGTGTATGTTAGAATAGTATTTAAATAATTGGATAGGCATTCTTCGGATTCTACATTTTCGCATTGGTTACTTTGGGTGTCCTCCTCCTGATGGATCAAATGGAATGCTTCTTGCATGCTCTTCGTCTCCATTGGTAGAAATGAATTAGGCTTATTTAATAATGATAGGGTCGAGTTCCAGAGCAAATTCTATAAAGCTGATGGTTACCTATTTGAACCTTTCTCCTTTGAAAAATCTTTGAAGGCTGCTGCTGTTACTTCTTCTGCATAGGCAAGAAAGGATTTAGGAAACAATTAATATATCTATTAGAAGAATAATGAATGTTTTAGAGGATTATGACAAGTTATTGCGTGATAAAAGATTGCTTGTATATGAATTATAATTGATCAATTAGAAGAAAATAACATCAATGTGTCTCGATAGGTTGTTCGCACTGAATAAAAAGCCCTACCTCCTCTTTGTGTAAATAAAACTCTCGGAGAAATATGATAGAATGGAGCTCAATAAAATTTTAATTACAAGATTAAAGCGTTTTATATCTTGACTTATGCTTAACAATTCTTCTCCTAAAAAGTCGCCAAGAGAGCGGTTTCTCTTGTTGCCCATTAAATCGCCAAAAACGCCCTCCACCAGTGGTTCCATAAAGCTTCAGTCAACAGTCTCAGAGAAAAATCGCAAATCAATTGATAAGAAGGAAACTGCAAAAAGTAATACGAGCAGACGAAACATAGACATTAGTTCCCTGGCTCCAGAACTACAGGAAGTCAAACTTCCTCCTTTTTTCTTTGCTCCACCATCTACATCCAGAACTGCTAGAACTATGCTAACTTTGAATTCCATTTCCAAAGATAAATCAGAGATGACCCCTAGTACAAATTATAAGTCCTTATCTCCTGATGCAAATTATTCTAGTGTTCTATCTAGTTCGATGAAAAATATCAAAGAATTTAGTTTAGTCGGGAGCTCCCCTAGTCTCGGAGATGAAATAGACGAAAATGAAGAATTTACTACCCCTAAAAGGAGTACCAAAGCTAACAAATTGAAAGAAATGTTACAACCCTGTTCCCCAAGATTGAAGAGAATTGGCCCTACTAATCGATTCCAGAAGACATTTCATGTCAATACAGAGAGATCAAGTGACAAATATTATAAGATGATTTTGAACTCTCCCGAGCCTAAAGCAGATCGAAAACTTGTTAACTTTAACCATTCTCATATTCAACACTTCGAAGAGTATAAATATGTAGAGAGACTAAAAGAAGTGGGGTATAATGAAACCCGCAGAAATCCGGTTACAGCCATGATAACTACAAGCTATGAGAAAGGGCTCTTACCTAGAAATTTTAGAACTTTTGAAAAGCTAGAACAGAATAGGAATAAGTTTCAGATAAGGTACTATTATAAAAATCTTATTCATCTTTTAGCCACTATAATATCCGTGATGATTATGCGGAAGTCGTAGCTGAAGGTATGAAGCTGATGCCATATGTGGAACAGGCTGACTTTTGCAATAATGGTGTTAGTCCACGAGGTGCGATCACCCTATTTCCCTCTTTTCATAGAAACCTAAGAGTGCTTGACTTTTCAATGAATAAGCTGGGATCGAAGGGAACTCAGATTTTGACGGAGGCTTTCCTCGAGAATAAGAATAGGTATAAAATAATATTTTTGAATTAAATATTTCTAGTCTTGAGCAGTTGAATTTAGAAGGAAATAATATTGGTGATGTTGGAGCTATTGAGCTTTTTGGTTCTCTTAAGACGAACACATATCTGAAAAAGCTTAATCTATCAAAGAATAAGTTAACAAATGCATGCACCCCTGCACTTTCAGAAATGCTTATGAAAAATGACACTCTTGAGGAACTCTATTTGTATATGAATGTAATTCAGTCTGAAGGGGCAATTACCTTATTCAATGGTCTGAAGAAAAATAATAGTATCAGGGTACTTGATCTTTCTTGGAACACAATCGGAGCCAATGAACGAGGACTTGGAAAAGCCTTTTTTGAACTTTTCAGTACAAATAATAGCCTGGTTCATTGTGACTTCTCATTTAACAAAATTTCTTATCAGACGACAGAGCAAGCTGCAAAAGGGCTTGAGGAAAATCATACTATTTATGGCCTTCATTGGTTAGGCAATGAAGGTTATATTGATACTGAAGGGTTTCTTATACCGAGTAAGAGGTTTGGTCCAGAGTATATTACTCTACATCCAACCATTTCAAAGCCAAGAATCGATGGATTCAAATGTGTTATCAATCCTAAGCATTACGATAAAGCTACCCCTAAAGAAAATTGTTGGATTTGTGAGGGATGGCAAGAAATTACTGTCACTTATTTTCCAGGTATTCTCACTGAAATTATTTCATTCTCTAGGTAAATCAGGCAACATTTTCGAAGGCCCTATCTATACTCATTTTGACTTTGAGAATTATATTGGAAGAGTTATGCAGAAAACTGATGAGACGGACTTTGAAATTTCTAAAATGGTTCCTCCAGGCACTAGAAAATATTTCTTCACACATCAAGGGAAAGCAACACTTGCTCGTGACCATCCAGTGATGGAGAACATCACCCCCAAAATCAAGGTAAAGTCAAATATTTTATTCTCATAAGGTAGGGCGTAAGTGTAAATAAGAAGAAATTTGATGTTGAACTAAATGAAGTTAATTATCACATTGTTAAGGTTGAGCCTGTTGAGGATGATGATGACTATTTCTCAACACCAGGTGTGAAACCCAGAATAAAGATTGCAAAAGCTGATAATCAAAAACCATGGTCAGTTAAAGACTCCGTCTTCCGTGATTATAAAAAGGAAGATGAAGAGCTTTGGGAGAAGTGCTTCAAGTTCGATTGGAACTCATCGAGGATACCCCGTTTCATTAAAGATGAAAGGGAACTACAAATTATCCATGATCATCTTAGATCTTTGTATCGTGCAATAAAGGACACTTATAAGTATTTTGCAGCTATAGGTGTCTCAGGAGATTTATTCTCTGTTCCTATAAATGCCTTCACAGAATTTCTGAATCAAGCAGGAATAGTCGACGGAAAGCTAATCAAGCTTTCAGAAATAGATATTCTATTTATTACCACAAATGCTGTGTCTGTCAAGCAACCTTTCAACCCAGATAGAGCTCTTGTAAGATACCAATTTATGGAAATATTGGTCAGAATTGCAGTGGATAAGTACGTAAAACAAAAAGTTTGTGCAACACCGTCTGAAGCTCTCAAATTGCTATTAGATGGTGATGTCCTCAAAGTCTTAAGTGTATACAACACCCAAGATTGGAGAGAGACAAAACTCTGGAATCATAAATGTGATCTAGTTTTTAAGTCTTATATGCCTATTTTGAAAGACATTTATCATCGATATTCCGGACAAAAGACAAAACCAGGCATGAGAAGGTTTATGTGTCTCGAAGAACTTAGAAGATTTTGTAATGATTGCGAATTGTTTGGAGAAACATTCCAAGACAGAGAAGTAACTCTAGCTTACAACTTCTCCATTATGCTGCAAATTGATGAGCTGAATTCTGATAGACATATGCAAATGTATTTCACAGAATTCATAGAAGCTTTTGCAAGAATAGCTGACAAGTGTGCCTTGGCTCCATACTTCCCTAAGGTAGACGATTTAGACTTTTTCTAAACATTTGTAGGAATTTAATACAAAAGAAACCTATCAGAGAAGACTACAGCTTGGTCTCCATTACAAAATTGAAGGATTATTTGAAAGAGCATTCAATACTTGTGTTAGCCAAGATTGCAAAGATTCCTTCTTAATGCCTGATAGCTCAATCTTTGGGCAGCCAACCATATAGTAATAAATAGTCATTATCAACTACCTATCCAGTGTTTTTTTATATCTAAGCTTTACGCTTTTTGTAGACTTGTATTACTTTCTATATGTTATCATTTTAATTTAGCTGAAACCTTTCAATTAGAGGAAAGTCATACTTATATTAAATTGAGTAATACCAATTAATGAAGTGGATTTCCATACAAAAGATATTTCAAAATTTTCAAAGCACCTGGTCTTTCCCACTGTGGAACCATATGGCCAACTCCTTTCACTGTGACAAAGGCAAGACCTTGATAAACAGTATAATATCCTCCGATTTGATTATTATTGTATTGTGTGTCTGGAAGGTACCATTGGGTTTGTGGCACCTCAATTATTAAATTGAATTGGTTTACAAGCTTTTGAATCCATCTTGCAGTACCAGTGGTTGGAACAGCTCCGTCTGTATCGCCACTATACACCAGAATCTTGTAGTCTCTGTATTTTAAGAGATATTGATAGATCCATAGAGATCCAGTGATATTGGTAACGTAGTTGATCTAAATATTGATATATTGAAAAGAAAAATTTTACGTTTGCACACATGTACCATTGTTGTGTGACGTTGATGTGAAAAGCATCTCTTACAGCTTGTAAATTCAACCATGCATCAGCTCCAGAAGAATCAACGCATGGGGGAGTACATCCCTAATTGTTGTTAATCACTATTTAGATTCTATTACCATGATATTATCCTGATCATTTCCTCTACGAGGTCGATGGAGATCAAAATAATTAGCTGTGAGATTGGTACAAATTTTTGAAGGATCAGTAGTATTCCAGCAAGTTCTGTAGAAGTCATAGATGTTAAGATTTGCCAGTAATCCATCAAATATTTTGTTCTGTAGATTAAGACAGTCCTTATTTGTATAATTTTTTGCACAAGCAGTTTGGAATTGGGCATATGTTTGAGGAGAGTAAAAGTTGTGATAGTAGAAGGAGTCGATTTGAGCGGGTGTTAAATCAACGGAATAATCTGTAACACCATTTCCGACCATGAAACCCTTAAGACGGATTCTCTGAGCTGGTTTAGTTTTTGGATTGAAGTTGAATTGATCAATGGCAAAAGCCAAATAAGGTACGTAAACTCCAGCATAACTCTCTCCAGCAAGATAAAGGTCATTTTGGAAGAGAGTTGGAAACTTTTCATAAAAAGATTGAAGGGCCAAAAGATTGTTCAACGCTGTTTGGTAATCATAGAAAGTAGCATATGGATTCTCGCAGTAACTGTAGCCTACACAAGATGGGGATTCCAAATATAAGACATTAGCAACTGTATTCCAGCTATAATTATTCCATTGGAATGTTGTTTCACCATCAGGAAAGACAAATGGGCCATGTTCATAAAGAAAGCCCAGCATACTTGAACACCCGGGTCCTCCATTCAGCCAAAGCACAAGAGGATCTGTTTGAGGGGATCTTTGACTTTGGAAAAATACATAATGAAGGCTGACATTTGGGCCTCCATACAAATATCCAGAATAGATTTTAGCAGAATAGTTACTGGCATAAACAGACCATTGTGGTACAGAAGTCAAATCAACAAGATCCTCTGCAGGCCCTTGAGCTTGAGTTGAAATTATACTGAAAAATAGCAAGGAAAATACAAAAAGAGGTACTTTCATCTTGTTAAATTTATTGCAATTTGACTAAAAAATATTAGATATAGTTTAGTAATTACATATAAAAGGGAGTATTACATATCTTAGACATATTATAAACTACACACAATAATAAGAAAGAATATATATCCAGCTAATATATCATCAGATAACTTGGTGATTAAAAATTAATACACAATTGGCTAAATTAGGAAGAGAATCTATAAGCTGCTTTTTGTACATTTGAGCTTTTTCATGTGAGATTTCAACTTCTCCTTCATTCTTCCTAATATAAATTAACATTGAAATCTATCAGTCTCTTACGAATAAGGATTTATGACAATCTCAACTTGAAATAGCTCTTTGAGTTGGCAAACATTATTAATTAGGTGAGTAAGCCCTTTTTCACTGATTTTTTTATTCTTCATACTTAAAGATTAGCAAAGAAATTGTTTTTAATATACCAACCAATATTAAGCAAGAGAGATGTCAATGAAGTGAGCGTGGTCAATGCACGACTAATAGCTTTTAAACCAAAATCGCTAATCATTCCAGCCGTCTTGAAATGGAAGGACTTCAGATGCGAAAAGTAAGAGAATCCATCAGCAAGCTTCAAGTATATTTCATCATAAACATTCCAGCTAACGATTTAATAGAAGTTCAAGCTAGAGTTACCATCGAAAATCAAAGGTTTCTATATTAGACACCTTTTTAGATTTTAACCAGCTGGCCACAAACTCTACTTCATCTTTGCAGTCATGCCAGTCATTACCCCTGTCATTGTAAGTAGAAGCTAATATTTTACCATTTGGTTTCTATGGTTAAATTTTTGTGTGAGAGTTCAAATTTATGTATTTTTTCCTTAGCAGATTGAGCAATATAACTAATTTCTTACCTTCAATTGATTGTTAAGATCCTTCTCTTCTTCTGGTGAGAGATCAATTGACACTCTTCGACCAAATAACAAATTATTCTCTTCAAAGGAGTTTCCGGGAGTTGAGTGTTTTTCTTCTTCTTTTCCACCTTTCGAGCTCGGTAATCGTAGCTCGTTAGGTTTTCTATTGGAATTGCTTCTAGGAAGAATAGCCTCAAAAGATGAGTTTTGTGTGTCTATTAATGAATCTCCCTTGGTGGAAGCTGGCTTTGACCTGCTTTCTATACTAGCTGACATTGCCGATAATTGGGATTTGATGTTGCTTTGTGAATGAGATTTTTGAGCATACTCTTCTTGAATCTGTTTTATAGCGCTTGTCTCCTCTTTCGACTTCAAAGACATTCTATGTTTGATCTTTACGTTTTCCATTTTCAGATTACGCAGCAAAAATTCAAGCTGTTGTATATCAGACTTACTATCTTCAAGCTTTTTGGCCAGGTCTTTAGCCTCTTGTTTATAATTTTCTACTTCATTTCTGAGAGCAATAGAGTTTGTTAGAATATCTATCTTGGGGATGAGAGGAGACATAACTTTCATTTTATTCATCCTAAGAGCTAACTCTTCAAAATCTGACCTCATAAAAGGATTATAATTCAACATTGAAGCTACTATGCCTTCCAATGCGAATGAATTATATCTTTCTCTAATTGCTGAGGTCCATTCCTGAACTTGTTTCATTTCACTATCCCCACTTCTTACTACAGTAACTCCTGATGAAGAGTTTTTCCTCAGAGTAAAATGCTTTTTATTTGCTGCCCATAATAAAACCAATCCCGCAGAGAATAGGTCAGATCTGAAATCTTCTTGATTATTTTTTTGCAAAATTTCTGTGTAGAGTGCCACAAATTCACTTGGTGCACAATATTCAAAGGAATATTTCTTATTCATTGGACTTTGAGAATTAGATAGAACGATCTCTGGAGCTTTAAAAGCTAAGGAATTAAAATAATGTGAACTGTTCATCTCTCCATCTTCATCATAAAAAGAAAGTTTGAATTTGGGGGATGATTTAGTCAATTGATTTTCATTCAAATAGACCCCAATATTTTGTGGGTGTATATGCTTGTGTGGAATATTCAACTCCGCTTGAAAAGCATAATTTGCACTAATTATACACTGTAATAATTCTATAAAATCAGAAGATGGTAAAGGTCCATGAGCCTTAACATAGTTATACAAGTCAGAGTCAGCAGGTTCGTATATGAGATAGAGATTTTCGGTGACTTTATTGTCTTCGTATTCTTTTTCAATTATATAATCGTAATATTCCACAAAGTAAGGATTTTTGAAATTGCGGTCAATGATCTGTACTTCTATAAAGTCCTGAGGCTTAACTCCATCACCGAGTGGAAGTTTCTTGTATAAATATAATTTATCGTTAATTGTCAGAAGTAAATCGTGTTTATTTTTATGAAAGATGTCCTCTGGGTTTTTATCACCCAGAAGCCCTCTTTTCGAAGTATAAGTCCTCTTTATCATGATTTATTTCCGGGGCAATTTGAGGTCGCAGTGATCTTAAATAAAATTTTGATTCTTAAAAATCAATATTTTAAGATACAATTGCAATCTTTTCTGATCTAGTTATCTACAGAGATTAAATATGGGAGATTAGGAATCAGGAAAAGATTGGTAAAAATGAAATCTATGTATCTAAATGATTCAATTTCAAAAATGTTAACAGTATTCTTTTTTTGGTGCGGAAACTAGTAGGAGAAATCCAAATAACAAACGAAGTGTTTTGTATTGTTAACAAATTTTATTACTTTCTTAGAAACAAATTATAGAGAAAGTAGTAAATAAGATTCTTAGACATAACGCTCCAGGATCGAACGAATTATTCATACAAATTTCAACGAAGGTGCCATTGAAAGTGTAAGCAAATTATTGATTAAACACCCAGAGTGTTAGATGTGATGATGAAGATTGAGGAGTTTTATAGTACATTTATTTAGAACCAATACGGTAGCTCTTGTCATCACCCTTAGATGCTACCAACGAAAAGTTATTTTTTTCTCCTGTAACTTCCTTCTTCTTCTCATCAGTGCCCTATCAAAGTTAAGAGAGAATAACCTTTCTAAGTACCTGAGTATTTTTTTGGAGGGAGTTCTTTGAAATGTCCATTTCAACATTCATTGTCTCTTCTTCCTTACCTTCTGAAAATAACTAACGGAAAATTAAATTTTACCTTTCTTTTCTTCCTTCTTCTTTTTGGCAATGATGTTCCAATCATATTGGTAATCCCATTCGTATCCGGACTTGACAAATAAGTCCTTGAGCAATCCTTTAAGATAAGCATAGTCAGGCTTATCTTCGAACTTGAGATTTCTGCAGTAGGAAAGGTAAGTAACGAATTCATTAGGGAATCCCTTGCAGAGGATTTCAATGGGAGTTCCAAGCTTCTTCTCCATAATCTTTTCATATTTCTCTTTTTTATTGTTGGCTTTCATGTTTTGCCAAGGAAGACTTCCTCTAAGGAAGTAAAGCATGACATAACCAAGTGATTCCAAGTCATCTCTTCTGGATTGTTCAATACCAAGATGAGTATTGATACTAGCGTATCTGGCGGTACCCGTTAAACTCTTGCCCTCTCTATAAGGAATATGTTTGCCATCCTTTCCGATGTACTTCTTAGCTAGACCAAAATCGATGACGTAAACTTTATGTTGTTTCTTTCCTTGGCCGATAACAAAATTATCTGGCTTGATATCTCTGTGAAGGATATATCTTGAATGAATATACTCTATTCTTGAAAGCATCTGCTCACCAAGCATCAGCACGGTCTTAAGGCTGAATTTTCTGTTACAGACATTAAAGAGATCTTCCAAGCTTGGCCCGAGAAGATCCATAACCATTATGTTATGCTCTCCTTCAGTGGCACAGTAATATACATGAGGAATACCTTTGTCTGGTGTGTTGGGATCCCTTAAGAGGTATTGATAAAGCTTAGCTTCGTAAAAGAGTTGAGGGTGTTTGGAGTTGACGCTTTCAAATTTAATAGCAACTTCCTGGTTGGTTTTGGGGTTTATACCTTGAAAAATCTCTCCGAAGGCGCCTGAGCCCAATCTGCGAACTAGTTTGAAGTTGGTGTTAATCTTGTAATCAACCATGGCTCGTTCTCTTTCTCACTTGATTTCTGATAATTTCTTTATCGAATATAATAATTAAATTCAGAAACAAAGTATTTTACATAAACAAATTAAGCCAGTTAGTAGAAACGAACAAAAAACACCTAGACCGATCATCCCCTTTTCTCAAAGAATTCATGAAGAAACTGTACTAAATATCGTTGGTAATCTATCTTTCTGTTAATTAGACCCTTCAGATGCAATATTCCTTCAAAACAAAAAGTTATAACTTATCTTTCTGCTAGATTTTATAAAATGGGTTTCAAAAAAATCAACAAAAAGGCCCTATTGAAGGTTCAAGATATTCATATGTCACCTCCTAAAGCGTCTCGGCCAGTAGATGCCCCATGATTCCCCTAAATCACACATGACCACAGAAATAATGTTGGATCTGCTATTCGATGTTTCCAAAATTCATTATCTTCTCATCCTATAACTATCCGTAAAGGATCCTGACATCAATCATCATAGATTAGCCCCGAAAAACGATATGTTTTAAACAAGAAATGTGATTGATATTCTCAAAGCATGTTCCCATTTTATCCTTTAAAACGGGAATATAAGCACATTTTCTCTTGCTCATTTTCTTTTTAACTTCATTTGTTGATTAGATATGCAAGAAAGCCAGCTAGATCTTTCCCGGCTTTCAAAATTTTGTATATATATATCCTTTATTTGATATATTTAAAATGCTCTCAAGTAAGCTTGTAGTCATAACAGGTGCCAACAGAGGAATTGGTAAGAAAATTGTAGAAACATTGCTGGAGCACAGCCAAAAACCAAAAGTATTGTTGACAGCCAGAAATGAAGAATTAGGAATGGAGGCATTTAATGAATTAGCTAAGAAATATTCAGAAGAGAAGGATAGGCTATATTTTCATCAATTAGATATCACTTCCAATGAAAGTACTGATAAGTTTGTATCTTGGCTCTCTGAGAATTTCAAGACTTTTGATGTCTTAGTAAACAATGCAGGAACTAATGATAGACAAGATTGGGATGAAAATTGGATTATGCCAAACGATACTAAGAAGATCATTATTGACACAAACTTTTATTCCACTGTTTCTTTTACTGAGAAGATGTTGCCTTATCTTTCGTCAGATGGAAAAATTATAATGATCAGCTCAAATCTTGCAAAGTTAGAATTCCAAGGAGAGCCAGTTAGAAAGTTTCTCCAAAACTCGGAAATGACTTTGGAAGATTTATTGAAAGAAATGAAAGATTTCGAAGAAAAAGCTTATAAAAATGAACATATAAAGGCAGGATATTCAAAACAGATTTATCACGTTACAAAAGCTTTTCTGAATGCTTATACCAGATGGATTCTTCCTAAAAAGTTGAAAGAAGGTCAAACCGCTTTTAATGTTCATCCAGGTTGGATTAAGACCCGACTGGGAGGCTACGATGCTGCTCCTCAACCTATTGAGGAAAGTGTCATTAGCACTCTAAGAGTGTTCAACCTTGATCATGAAGAGAGCCTAAAATGGAATGGAAAATTCATTGATGAGAAAGGAGAGCCTTTTGAATACTAAGCCTTTTGGTTGTATGTATCAGCAAAATTTTATGTTGGTATATAAAGGTTAGCATGCATCAGAATTGCTAAGTCAATAATTATTTAAATAAAATGGAAACTAACAAAACGGAATTATTGTCTCCTTCTATCCAGGATGATAGAGAAAACCCTGCTGAAGATGAAAAAGTGAACGAAAATGAGGGAAGTGACTCAGAAGATACTATACAAAGAGATTCCAAGCCCAAAAAGTTACCAAAGATTATAATCAATACATCAAAAACGAGAAGTGAATTGACATTGATTCAGCATTTGGTCGAAAAGTATAAAAAATTTGGGTGGGCCACTTGTAAAGGCAGGAATGGGAATATATTATGGTCTGGGCTAGAAATTCCTTTCGAGGAATGTAGCATTGCTACAGAAATTCGGGTAAACAGGATTCCTGGAATTAGAAATATTGCTGAAAAGAAAGAAACAGGATTTTATTTAAATAAGTTTAGAGAATACTACCCTGATGACTTCGACTTCTTCCCTAGAACATTCCTTTACCCAGAAGAAGCTGAACAATTTGAGAAACATTTACAAAAATATCCAAAGAGACTCTATATCGCAAAACCTACTTCAGGTAGCCACGGAGATGGAATTACCTTAGTAAGATCAATTAAGGACCTTCCAATCTCAAAGTATGCAACAAACGTAAAAGATATGGTCATTCAAGAATACATTGACAGACCACTTCTTATTGATGGGAAAAAGTTTGATCTTAGGCTTTATGTCCTAATATCCAGCGTCAAACCGATGATAGCCTTCTTGAATGAAGAAGGCCTTGCTAGGTTTTGTACTGAAGATTATCAGCCTCCCACCAAAGAAAATCTTAAGAATTATTATATGCATCTGACTAACTATAATTTGAACAAATTAAGCCCAAACTATAAATACACAGAAGAATACATTGAAATTAATGATGGAAGTAAAAGAACACTCACTTCCTTATGGAAGAGCGTTGAAAAGGCTGGATACTCAAAGGAAACAATTATGAAGCAGATCAGAGACCTTGTTCAAAAGTTATTAGTCAGCATTCAACCTATTATCCAGTTCAACTACAACACTGCTTTTGAAGGAAAAGATAATGGAAAATGCTTTCATGTTCTTGGTATTGATGTTCTGATAGATCAGGATTTAAAACCATGGCTAATAGAGATCAATGGAAATCCAAGTTTAAATATTGAACATGAACTAGAGCAAACTATGGATAAAAGGAAAGCTCCAACAATAATAAGTCCTGTCGACAAGTTCGTCAAAGAGAAAGTTATGGAAGATGCTATATTAATTTCTAGGAAGAAACCAGAAAAACAGGCAAGAATTCAGAAGTATGGAAGTTATGAAATTGTGTATAATAGCGAGGATTCAGCATATAAAGAAAAGCAGCTTTTCAAAGATATTCTCACAATCTTTGGAAAGCTGTCAGGAACTAGGTACAAGACTCATTTAGTCTCAGGAAAGTTTGTTAAACTAGCCTCTTTACCTGGAATGGTCTCTGATAAATTGTGCAAGGCAGATTACGATATCTTGTATAAGAAAATTGTCCAGCAATCAGAGGACAAACAAATGAGCTTTGCAACTTTTATTATGGCTATTGAGACACTTGCAACGAAATTGATTGATGACTTAGATCCAGAAAATAAGAAAGATGCTGTCGAGGCTTTAGTAGGCCGAATTTTATCTGGCTTTGATTCCTAATTTCATATACATCACTTTGAGAGTACTTTTCTTTACTGATAATAAAAATTATTCGAGTAGAAAAGTGTTTTCACAATATATTTTTCAATGAAGCAAACGAGCTTAGATAGATTCTTCATGAACCCGAAAAAGAAGGTCGAGCCTACAAAGGTTCAGGTTCTTAAAGATGATCCTGTTTCTAAAAATAATGAACAAAATGATGAAGAACAAATTATGGCATCTGAGTAATAATACGGGAATTTCATCTAAGAGAAACTAGGAGAGAGGACTTGGACAAAGAAGAGGTTTCTCCTTTGACCAATGAGGAATTTGCATTGCTTAAAAAGAGAGAAAAAATAAAGAATAACACAACAGTAATGGAATCAGCGCGCTATCTTTACGACTATTTATATGCTGACCCTCAGACTCAACTGATAAAGGAGAATCCAGCCCCTAAGAAAGAAGAGAAACACCCTGAAAAAATTGCATCAACTACATCTCAAGTCGAAAAAAGAAGTAAAAAATCTTTTATTAAGATGAGATAATAAGATGTTCAATCAGGAAAAAAACTTCCGCCTACCTTTCCACCAAGAGAGAACCTGAATAAAGTGATAACGAGTGCCCTTGAAAAAATATTAAAAGAATATCAGGCTAATAATGACCAAGGAAGAGTGTATGTTTAGTATCAACAACACAATAAATCTTAGATTTGGATATCGAAGGGCTATCATGGCTATTGCTACTCATCCTAAAAAGATAGAATCTGTAGAAGACGTAAAAAATATTTATGGGGTTGGCAAGAAAATCCAAGAAAGAATAAAAGAAATTCTCACTAATGCTAACTCAAATTGATCTCAGTTTAGACTTATTCTTCTAACTTTTTCATTAACTTTCTTGTACTATAACTAGTTATTGTAAACTCAAGATGATCTATTTGTAAAAACCATTATCAACAAGATAATTAGGGTTATTCTATAGTGATTGCTTCCTCTTTTGATGAATATTTACACTTAAGTAGAATACAAAACCCTCAAGTGTAAAATTTAGACATGAAGAAAAAACTTAAGAAT
>Ga0065720_1002903_pt1 | contig 59803 bp, 51 predicted proteins | sample Thericmetagenome_FD_59107 | JGI IMG/M metagenome (GOLD analysis project Ga0065720, IMG submission 59107) | Thermophilic microbial communities from the Joint Bioenergy Institute, California, USA of rice/straw/compost enrichment - eDNA_2 v2... | ecosystem: Engineered > Solid waste > Grass >...
CGTCAGTCGCGGTACGTCGGGGGCGGGATGGTCGGGAGGGGATCGAGGACCTCACCCAGCCACGCCCGCCTGCTCGCCTCCAGCGACCCGTCCGCGCGCGCCCGCTCCAGCACCCCGTTGACGAACCGCACCATGTCGTCGGCCCCCTTCGGCACGGCGACGGCGTAGCGGGCGGAGTCGAGGGCGCGGCCGACGACCTCGGTCTGCGGGTCCTGGGCGGCGAGGCCGGCGAGGACGACGTCGTCGCTCGACACCGCCTGCACCCGCCCGGCCTGCAGCTCGACGACGCAGTCGGGGATGCCGGGCAGCGCGACGACCCGCACGCCCTCGGTCCGCCCCAGCACGTCGACGGTGACCGAGCCCGCCGACGTGCACACCGTCCGCCCGGCGAGGTCCTCGATCTCCCGGATCCCGCTCCCCCGCGGCACGAGCAGCCGCTGCGTCGCCGTCAAGTACGGCGCGGAGAACGACACCACCTGCTGGCGCGCGCACGTCACCGTGAACGTGTTGACGGTGACGTCGGCCTGCCCCGACGCGACGACGGACGCCCGGTCGGCGATGTCGACCACGACGAACTGGATCCGGTCCGGGTCACCGAAGATCGCCTGGGCGATGGCTCGGGCGACGTCGATGTCGAAACCCTCCAGCTCGCCCGTCGCGGGGTTGCGGAAGCCGACCCGGTACTTGCCCTGGTCGACGGCGGCCCGCAGCCGCCCGCGCTCGGCGATCGCCGCCATCGTCGACCCGACCGGCATCGCCCCCGGCGGCGGCAGCGGCCCGGGCCGCAGGCTGTCCTCCACCTCCGTGCACGGCGCCGGCGACGGCGCGCCCACACCGGGAACCGCCTGCGCCGGGGGCTCCGCCGCACCGCCCGCGGCCGGCCTCGAGGCCGGCACGAGCGAGCCGGCCAGCGCCAGCACCGCACCGACGATCACGTACAGCAGCGGCCGGCGGACGTTCACCGACGAGACCGTGGCCCGGCTCATCGGTACTCCCCGATCCGTCGCCCCAGCCCGGCGACGGCCCCCACCGCGGCGACGAGCGCGAGCACCGCGGGCCCGCCGCTGATCCCGGTCAGCGCGGTCCCCGCGGTGCCCGTCGCATCGGCGAACGCCACCCGCTCGGCGGCGAGGGCCTCCGACAGCTCGGCGTCGAGCCGGTCGAACCGACTGCCCGACGTCGTGGGTCCGGTCCCCACCGCGGACGCGACGGCCTCGGCGTAGCGCCCCTCGTCGTCCAGCGCACGCACGGTCCGGTGCGCCGTCTGCCAGGCTTCGGCCGCCGCGCGGATCTCGTCGATCCCGGCCGTCGCCCCGGGATCGGCCGCGGCCGCGGCGGCGGCGAGCAACCCGCCCCGCCCGTGCGGGCCGAGCACCTTCTCCATCTGCTCGACGTAGCCCGCGTCGGCGGTGCCGCTGTTGCGCGCCACCAGCACCAGGCTCTCGTTGCTGCGCGCCTGCAGCACCGCGGTCCCCGCGTCCTCGAGCGCGTCCGCGACGCTCACGTGCCGGTCCGCGTCGGCCAGTTCCGCCCGGCAGACGACGGCTGCCCCGGCCCACCACACCAGCGCCACGACGAGCGCCCCGCCGGCGACGGCGAGCCCCGGGCTGAACACCCGGTTCGTGCGCCGGCTCTCCCGCACCGACACGTCCACGACGGCGGCGAGCGCGGCCACCAGCGTGATCACCGGCGCCCACGGGACGTCCCCTGCGGACGCGAGCCGGTCCCGCAGCAGCGCGGTCTGCAGCTCCCGCAGCGTGTCCGCGGCCGGCAGCAGCTCCGCCGTCATCAGCCTCGACGCCGTCGTCAGGTACGACTGCCCGAGCGGCAGGTTCTGCCGGTTGTGCACCCGCGCCGTCTCGACGAGCGCGGTGTAGACGGGCAGCTCCTCCGCCAGCGTGGTCACCGCGGCGGCGGCCGGATCACCCGCCGGGAGCTTGGCCGCGGCGTCGACGAGGAGGGCCGACGCACGGGCGATGTCGGCGTCGTAGCGGGCGCGCACGGCCGGGGGCTCCTGCCCACCGGAGACGAACCCGCTGGTGGCCATCGCGTCGGCGTCGGCGAGCAGGCGGTAGACCGCGCCGGCGTCGGCGACGATGCCGCCGATGCGGTCGCCGCCGTCGGCGACCGCGCGGGCCCGCTCGATGCCGGCCACCAGGCTCGCGACGCCTGCGATCAGGCAACCGAGCACGAGGACCGCGCACACCCGGCGCAGCCGGTCGGGGGTGGCGTCGCCGCGGGCGATCTCGCGCAGCCGGTCGCGCAGCCCGTCCGAGTGGGTGTCGGGCGGTCGCGTCGGTACGTCGATGCTCACGTGACGACCCCCCGCTCCGCGAGGAGCCGAGGTTAGCTCAGCAGACGCTCCGCCACGACCAGATCGTGCGGGTACGTGACCTTGATGTTGCGCGCGCTGCCGGACACCCACCGCACCGGGAGGCCGCGCGCGTAGCGGGCGACGCAGGCGGCGGTGTCGGTGCCGCTGAACCCGTCCGCGGCGGCGGCCTCGTACGCGTCGAGCAGCTCCGACGCCCGGAAGCCCTGCGGGGTCTGCACAGCGACGAGCCCATCGGCCGCAGCGGTGAGCGTGTCCCCCGGCCCGGCGACGGCGAGCCCCGGCCGCGGCAGGCCGGGCACGGCCCCGCCGTCGGCCCGCGCGACCCGCAGCACCTCACGCACCAGGTCCGTCCCGACCAGCGGCCGGGCCCCGTCGTGGATCAGCACGACGTCGATCTGCCCGGCCCGGATCTCCGCGGCCAGCGCACGCAGCGCCGCGAGCTCGGAGTGCTGGCGGTCCTTCCCGCCGGCGACGATGCGCGGCCCGGGCCCGACGGCGGCGCGGGCCTGTTCCTGTTCCCCGTCCCGGACGACGAGGACGACGGTGCGGAACTCGGGCAGCGCGGTGAACGCGGAGACCGACCAGGCGATCATCGGGCGCCCGCGCAGCGGGAGGAGCACCTTGTTGCCGGCGGCGCCGACACGGGATCCGGTACCGCCGGCCAGGACGACGGCGGCAGCGCCAGGAGCGGGAGGCACGGGCCCAGTCTGCCGGGCGAACCGGACGTCCCGGACACGGACCGTATCCGGCGACGGCCGCAGGGCTCCGGTCCGTATCGTCGAAGCATGTCCTCGTCCGCCTGGAGCGCCGCGGAGATCCCGGACCAAACGGGCCGGCGGATCGTCGTCACCGGGGCGAACAGCGGTCTCGGTCTGGCCACCGCGCAGGCGCTGGCGGCCGCGGGCGCGCACGTCGTCATGGCCTGCCGCGACACCGCCAAGGGCGCGGCGGCCGCGGCCGGACTGCGCGGCTCGGTCGAGGTCCGCGCACTGGACCTGGCCGACCTGTCCGCCGTGCGCGCGTTCGCCGACGCGCTCGACGGACCGGTCGACGTGCTGGTCAACAACGCCGGGGTGATGGGGGTACCGTTCCGGCGCACCGCCGACGGGTTCGAGATCCAGTTCGGCACGAACCACCTCGGCCACTTCGCCCTGACGGGGCTGCTGCTCGACCGCCTGACCGACCGGGTCGTCACGGTGACGAGCCTCATGCACCGCTTCGGCCGGATCCGGCTCGACGACCCGAACTGGGAGCGCCGCCGCTACCGCACGTGGGAGGCGTACGCGCAGTCGAAGCTGGCGAACCTGGTGTTCGCGCTCGAGCTGGAGCGCCGGTTCGTGGCGGCCGGGTCGCGGTTGCGCTCGCTCGCCGCGCACCCCGGGTACGCGGCGACGAACCTTCAGGCGCACACCGATCCGGTCATGAGCCGGCTGCTGGGCTGGGGCAACCGGCTGCTCGCCCAGCCGGCCGCGGACGGGGCGCTGCCGACCCTGTACGCCGCCACGGTCCCGGACCTGCCCGGCGGCACCGTGGTCGGCCCGGGCGGCCCGGCGCAGCTGCGCGGCGCGCCGCGGCCGGTCGGGTGCAGCGCCGCCGCACACGATCGCGCGGTGGCCCGGCGGCTGTTCGAGCTGTCCGCCGAGCTCACCGGGGTGGACCTCAGCGTGCCCCGGACGTCGGCATGACACCGCCGCCGACGCAACGGCCCGTGACCGTGATCACTGCGCGTAGGATCCCGCCATTCTCGACGACGAGTCACGAACGGGTCGGCGTTCGAGGACACGGGAGGTGAGCGGCGTGGACGACGCACCGCGTCAACCGCGACGCCCCGATCCCGAGCCGTGGCCGCGCCGCGCCGAGCGGACGGCGCAGCAGGACGGACCCCGCCGGCGCACCGCGGGCTGGCCGGCGGGCCGCGGGCCCGACCGCGGATCGGGCCCCGAGGAACGGCCGGGCGGTCCGCTGCGCCGCCGCCCCGAGCCGCCCCGTCGCCCGGCGCAGGGTCGCCCGGGCGGGCCGTCGCCGACCGAACCCGCCACCCAGCCGGTCGGCCCCCGGCGCGCCGCACCCATGCGCGTCGAGCCGGCCACGCGCCCGGTGAAGCAGACCCCCGCCGACGCCCCCGCCGATGCCGACAAGCGCACCGACAAGGTGCCGCGGGTCGCCGACCAGGCCGAGCCGAAGACCGCGCGCGTGGTCTCCCCCGCCCGCACCGACCGCGCCGCGCCCGTGCGCAGCAGCCCGGTCACCCGCCCGCGCACGTTCGGCCGTGCCCTGCTCGCGACGGCCGCTGCGACCCTCGTGCCCGGCGTCGGGCACCTCATGCTGCGCAGGCGCCGCAGCGGCACGCTCATCGTCGGCGTGTTCGTACTGCTCGTGCTGTCGGCGGTCCTGCTGGTCACGACGGCGAGCCGCGCCACGCTGCTGGCGAACCTGCTCTCGACGCGCGTGCTGGTGCTGCTCGCCGTCGGGGCGCTGGTGGCGGGTGCCGCGTGGATCGCGGTCATCGTCCGCACGTACCTGCTCGCCCGCCCCCGCCCGCTCGGCTTCGGCAAGCAGCTCGTGGGCGTGGTGGTCACCGCCGCGCTGTGCCTGGTGATCGCCGCCCCGTTCGGCTACGCGGCCAACCTCGCGAACGCGCAGCGGACCTTCATCGAGGACCTGTTCGGCGGCGACACCGGCGGCACCGCCGCGGCGGAGGCGATCGGGAAGCCGCGGCTGAACGTGCTGCTCGTCGGCAGCGACGCCGGCCCGGACCGCGAGGGCACCCGCACCGACACGATGATGGTGGCGAGCATCGACACCCGCTCGGGGCGCACCATCCTGTTCGGGCTGCCGCGCAACCTCGGGCACGTGCCGTTCCCGCCCGAGTCGCCGATGGGCAAGAAGTTCCCCGACGGGTTCNACAACCGGGCCGATCCGCTCTCCGGCGACTACCTGCTCAACGCCGTCTACGCGTGGGGGCGCGACCACCCGCAGGACGCACCGGCCACCCCGACCACCGATCCCGGCCTGAACCTGCTGCACCAGACGATCAGCTACATGCTCGGCCTGGAGCTGGACTACTACGTCGAGGTCAACATGGCCGGGTTCGCCGCGCTCATCGACGCGCTCGGCGGGCTGTGGGTCGACACCGGCCCCAACCCGGTCCCGGTCGGCGGCATCCTGCCCGACGGGCGGCGGGTCAAGCCGGACCGCTACATCCCGGCCGGCCGCCAGCTGCTCAACGGCGAGGATGCACTGGCGTTCGCCCGCTCGCGCACCGACTCCACCGACTACGCCCGCATGGGCCGGCAGCGGTGCCTNCTGCAGAACCTGCTGACCCAGAAGAGCCCGACGGACATCCTGGTGAACTTCCAGGCGGTCGCGAACGCCACCACCGACAGCGTCTCGACGAACATCCCGCAGGCAGTGCTGCCGTCCTTGGCGGCGTTGGCCGGGGAGGACACGGTGCGCCTGGAGAGCATCGCGTTCGACCCGAGCCTGCCGGACCCGAGCCGCCCGGACGGCAAGTTCTCCACGGCGCGGGTGAACACCGAGTACATGCGCGAGGTGGTGCAGCGGGCGATCAACGGCCAGCCGCTGCCGACCGTGGAGCCGACGGCCACGCCGCGCGCGTCGGCCTCGGCGAGCGTCACCCCGACCCCGCCGCCGACCGGGCCGCAGTCGCTCGCCGAGGTCTGTGGCTGATCAGCACGGCTGATCAGCACGGCTGATCAGCACGGCTGATCGACACCGGCTGATCGACACCGGCTGATCAGCCCCGCCAGACGTACTCGACCTGCGGCCGGCCCTGGCTCCCGTAGCGGGACTGCCGGGTGGCCACGCCGATGTCAGCGAGGTGCTCGAGGTAGCGGCGGGCCGTGACCCGGGAGGCGCCTAGCCGCTCAGCCACCTCCGCGGCGGTGAGCGGAGCACCCGCCGCCTCCAGCACGCCCGAGACGGCGTCGAGCGACTCCCGGCTGATCCCCGGTGGCAGGCCGGGATCGGGGCCGGGCGCGCGCAGCGCGTCGAACAGCTCGTCCACGTCGCCCTGGGCCAGCACCGGCTCAGCCCGCAGCCGCTCGACGTAGGCGCGGTGGCTCGCGAGCTTCGCCGCCACGGCGCTGAACGTGAACGGCTTGACCAGGTACTGGGTGGCACCGAAGGCGACGGCAGCCCGCACGACCTCGACGTCCCGCGCACGGGTCACCATGATCACGTCAGCGGTCCGGCCCTCCGCCCGCATGCGGCGCAGCAGTTCCAGGCCGCTGGTGTCGGGCAGGTGCACGTCGAGGAGCACGAGATCGACGCCGGTGCTCGCGAGCAGGCGCAGCGCCTCCGCGCCGGTGCCGGCCGCCCCGGCCACCGTGAACCCGGGGACGCGCCGCACGTAGGCCACGTGGGCCTCGCGGGCCACCGGGTCGTCCTCGACGACGAGCGTGCGGATCACGCCGGCACCCGCCGGCCGGCCCGCAGCGGCAGCCGCACGGTGAACACCGCGCCCCGCTCGTGGTTGGCCGCGACCGCGCGGCCCCCGTTGCGGTGCGCGGCCTGCGACACCAGGGCCAGGCCGAGTCCGCGGCCCGGCCCGGCCGCGGCCTTCGTCGAGAACCCGCGGACGAACAGCCGGTCGGCGACGGCGGGATCGATGCCGGGCCCGGAGTCCTGCACCGCCAGCACCAGCTCGCCGTCGCCGGCCTGCGCGTCGAACCGGACCCAGCGCGGCGCCCCGCCCTCGAGCGCGGCGTCGATGGCGTTGTCGAGCAGGTTCCCCACGATCGTCACGAGGTCGCGGGGATCGGCGGCCCCCGCAGGCACGTGCGCGGTGTCGGCGACGGTGAGCTCCACGCCCCGCTCTGCGGCCTGCGCGGCCTTGCCGACGACGAGCGCGGCCAGCTCGGGCACCTCGACGGCGGCCAGCACCGCGTCGGTGAGCTGCTGGGCGACCGCCAGCTCCTTCTCGGCGTAGGCGAGGGCCTCGTCGGCGCGGCCCAGCTCGATGAGCGCGACGACGGTGTGCAGCCGGTTGGCCGCCTCGTGGGCCTGGGCGTTGAGGGAGTCGGCGAAGCCGCGGATGGTCTGCAGCTCGTCGGTGAGCGCGCGCAGCTCGGTGTGGTCGCGCAGGGTCACGACGGTGCCGAGATCGCGTCCGTCGCGGACGGCGGGCTGCTGGTTGACCACGACGATGTGCTCGGCGGTCAGGTGGATCTCGTCGGCGGCGACGGCGCGTTCGGCGAGCGCGGGCCCGAGCGGGGCGCCGACGGCCTCGGTCACCGGCCGGCCGACGACCTCGCCGGACAGCCCGAGCAACCGCCGCGCCTCGTCGTTGACCAGCTGCACCCGCCCCGCGGGGTCGAGCAGCAGCATGCCCTCGCGCACCGAGTGCAGCACCGCGCCGTAGTAGGCGTACATCCGCGACAGCTCCGCTGGACCCAGGTCGTGGGTGGTGCGGCGCAGCCAGCGGCTGATCAGCCACGTCCCGGCCGCGGCGACCACCAGCGCGAGCGCGGCGATGCCCAGCACCAGCGACAGCGACTCGCCCAGCGCCGCCGCCACCGCCGTGACGCGGCGGCCCACCGACACCAGCGCGACCACCTGCCCGTCCACCTCGACCGGCACGACGGCGCGCACGGATGGCCCCAGCGTGCCGGTGAAGGTCTCGGTGATGGGCCGCCCCTGCGCGGCCGGGGCGATCGTGCCCAGGAACCGCCGGCCGACCTCGGTGGGCGTGGGGTGGGTGTAGCGGATGCCCTCGGACGTCATGACGACGACGAAGTCGGTGGCGGTCCGCCGGCGCACGTCCTCGGCCAGCGGCTGCAGCAGCTCCGTCGGGTTCGGGGCGGCCAGCGCCGCCGCGACCGCGGGATCGGCGGCCAGGGTGTGCGCGATCCCGAGCATCTCGCGGGCCGCGGCCTCGTCGTTGGCGCTGCCGAACTCCGCCGACGCCCCCGCCGTCACGCCCGTGAGCACGAGCGCCACGACGGCGGCCTGGAGGACGAAGACGCGGCGGGCGAGGCTCCACGACCGGGCGAACGCAATGAACGAAACCGTGGCTGCCATCACACCTCCCCCCATGCTGTGGCGCATGGTCGTCGGCTGAGGTCCGCCGACGCAAACCCGACGGACTGGGGAGCACCGTGGCATCCACACAACCAGGTACCGGCACCGCCCCGCGCGAGCGCGACCGGACCCACTACCTGTACCTCGCCGTCATCGCAGCTGTGCTGCTCGGCATCGCGGTGGGCTTCGCCTTCCCCGGGGTGGGCAAGAGCCTCAAGCCGCTCGGTGACGGGTTCGTCGCCCTGATCAAGATGATGATCAGCCCGATCATCTTCTGCACGATCGTGCTGGGCATCGGCTCGATCCGGGAGGCCGCCAAGGTCGGCAAGGTGGGCGGGCTGGCGATCGGCTACTTCCTGCTGATGTCGACGTTCGCGCTGGCCATCGGGCTGGTCGTGGGCAACGTGCTGGAGCCGGGCACCGGGCTGGACGTGTCGCAGATCGGCGGCACGGTGCCCAGCACCGAGCAGGAGGGCACCGTCGAGTTCCTGCTGGGCATCATCCCGACCACCCTGTTCTCGCCGCTGGTCGGCGACAGCGTGCTGTCGACGCTGTTCGTCGCGCTGTTGGTCGGGTTCGCGCTGCAGGCGATGGGCGAGGCGGGCAAGCCCGTCCTGCGCGGGCTCAAGCACGTCGAGAAGCTGGTGTTCCGCGTGCTGGCGATGATCATGTGGGTGGCGCCGGTCGGCGCGTTCGGCGCGATCGCGGCGGTCGTCGGGGCCACCGGGGCGGCCGCACTCGTCGCGCTCGCCCAGATCATGATCGGGTTCTACCTGACCTGCTTGATCTTCGTGTTCGTGGTGCTCGGGCTGGTCCTGCGGTTCGGCACCGGACTGTCGATCTTCGCCCTGGTGCGCTACCTGGCGCGCGAGTTCCTGCTGATCGTGTCCACGTCGTCGTCGGAGTCGGCGCTGCCGCGGCTGATCGCGAAGATGGAGCACGTCGGCATCTCACGGCCGGTCGTGGGCATCACGGTGCCGACGGGCTACTCGTTCAACCTCGACGGCACCGCGATCTACCTGACGATGGCGTCGATCTTCATCGCGGACGCCCTCGGCACCCCGCTCTCGATCGGCGACCAGATCGCGCTGCTCATCTTCATGATCATCGCGTCGAAGGGGGCGGCGGGCGTGTCCGGAGCCGGGCTGGCCACGCTGGCCGGCGGCCTGTCCTCGCACCGGCCCGACCTGGTCGACGGCGTCGGCCTGATCGTCGGCATCGACCGGTTCATGTCCGAGGCCCGCGCCCTGACCAACTTCGCCGGCAACGCGGTCGCGACCGTGCTGATCGGCAACTGGGTGGGCGAGCTCGACCGCGCGAAGGCCGAGCGGGTGCTGGCCGGCCAGGAGCCGTTCGACGAGGCGACCATGCTCGACGACCACCCGACCGCCGAGCAGACACCGGTCTTGGCAGCGAGCTCGCCCCGCGCGTGACGGCCGAGCCGTGGGCCGCCCCGGCGTGTCGCGCGCCGGGGCGGTTCCGCGCCCGCTCGACGAGGTCCGCACCGCGCCGCGACCGTGCGCGGCCACCTCTCGACACACCCGCCCCTACCAGGAGGAACTACCTCACGTGATCGGGGAATTCACCCTCCGGATCGACGCCGCACGGTGATCGTGTCGTGACCACCGGGAGATCCTCATCGCCTCGAAAACCCGGCCCGAGCAGCGGACCGTCAGTGGCTTCTGCCACTCTTGGCCCGAAGTGACCTGCGCAGACATCCGTTCGGGGTCTGCCTGGAGAGGGAAAGGAACCGACATGGCTCTGCCCACGCTCACCCCTGAGCAGCGCGCCGAGGCCCTGAAGAAGGCCGCGGCCGCCCGCACCGCACGCAAGGAGCTGCGCGAGGCCATCGCGTCGGGCAAGGAGACGATCCCCGACGTCCTCGGGCGCGCCAAGACCGACCAGATCGTCGGCAAGACCAAGGTGGCCGACCTGCTCAAGAGCCTGCCCGGCTACGGCCCCGCCAAGGTCTCCGCGCTCCTGGAGGCCACCGGGATCGACGCCTCCCGCCGCGCCGCCGGCCTCGGCGAGCGCCAGCGCCAGGCGCTGATCGACGCCCTCAAGTAGGTCCCGCACCGGCAGTCCGGGCGCCCGGTCCCGCCATGAGCGGGGCCGGGCGGGTCCGGACCGGTGATCAGAACCTCGTGGACGCGGCGGGCGCTGGACGGCAGTCTGTGGCCGTGGAGCGCTACGTCGACGTCGCACCGGGTGTCCGGCTATGGGCCGAGTACCTCCCGGCCACCGGGCCCACCCCGGGCGCCCCGATCCTGCTGATCATGGGCGCCAACACCAGCGGGCTCGCCTGGCCGGACGAGCTGGTCACCCGGCTCGCCGAGCACCACCCCGTGATCCGCTACGACCACCGCGACACCGGGCGCAGCACCTGGTCGGAGGACGATCCCGACTACGGACCGATCGAGCTCGCCCAGGACGCGATCGCCGTGCTCGACGCGTTCGACGTGCCGCAGGCGCACCTCGTCGGCATGAGCCTCGGCGGCATCCTCGTCCAACTGCTCCTGCTGGACCATCCTGAGCGCATCGCCACCGCCACGGTGTTCTGCACGGGCCCGCTGCCGCTGCCGGGCGTGGAGCTGCCCGGCCCGGCGGAGCCGCTGCTGCGGATGTGGGCCGAGCTGGACGACCCCCGCGACGCGGAGGGCGAGCTGACCTGGCGCGTCGAGCACTGGCGACTGCTGAACGGCACCGGCACCCCGTTCGACCCGGCCGAGTTCCGCGCCCTCGAGGAGCGGATCATCGCCCACACCGGTCACATCGACGCCCCCAGCGCGCACGCGCGGATGGTCATCGAGGGTCTCGACCGCGGCGCCGAGCTGGCCGGCGTCGACGTCCCGACGCTGGTGATCGAGGCACCCGACGACCCCGCCTATCCCCCGCCCAACCACGGCACGCTCGCCCGCGCGCTCGGCGCGGGGCGGCTCGTGCGGATCCCGGGCATGGGGCACGCGATCAACCGCACGGTGATCCCGCCGCTGGCCGCGGCCATCCTCACGCAGACGCAGCAGCGCACACCCAGCCACGCCTGACGGGCCGGGACGCAACGAACGGCACTTTCGTGCACCTGGAGTGGACGAAAGTGCCGTTCGTTGCTCTAGCCGGGCCTGAGCCGGGGCCTTGACCGGGGCCTGAGCCGGGGCCTTGACCGGTGCGGCGGCCGGGGCGGGTCAGGGCTCAGGAGGCGAACCGCTCCTGGGCGTCGGCCCAGTTCACGACGTTCCACCAGGCCTTGACGTAGTCCGGCTTGACGTTCTTGTACTGCAGGTAGAACGCGTGCTCCCACATGTCGAGCATCACGATGGGGGTGATGCCGACCGGGATGTTGGCCTGCTGGTCGTAGAGCTGGAAGATCAGCAGCTTGTTCGCGATCGGGTCCTTGCCCAGGATCGCCCAGCCGGAGCCCTGGATGGTGGTGGCGGCGGCGGTGAACTGGGCCTGGAAGGCGTCGAACGAACCGAACTGGTCATCGATCGCCGCGGCGAGCTCGCCGGTGGGCTTGCCGCCGCCGTCCGGGGAGAGGTTCTTCCAGAAGATCGAGTGGTTGATGTGACCACCGAGGTTGAACGCGAGGGTCTTCTCCAGCCCGGCGATGGCGCCGAAGTCGTTCTTCTCCCGTGCCGCGGCGAGCTTCTCGAGGGTGTCGTTGAGCGCGGTCACGTAGGTGTTGTGGTGCTTGGAGTGGTGCAGCTCCATGATCTCCGGCGCGATGTGCGGCGCAAGCGCACCGTAGTCGTAGGGAAGATCGGGCAGCGTGTACTCAGCCATGCCCCCATCCTCGAACCTGCACCCGGGTGGAGATCAATGGGGCGTGACCAAGCAGACCGTCACGATCTTCGTGCGGCGATGCGCCGCCCGCCGGGGCAGGGCAGCCGGGTAAGGCAACTGTCACCGCCCGGTGATACCCACGACCCCGGCTCCGCGGCGACCCTCGGTGGCCTGGGCACNGTGGGGTGCCGGACGGGAGACGATCGTGCGGGGATCATCCATCGGCCGGATCGCCGTGNCGCTGGGCGCCGCCGCNGTGCTNGTGGGGGACGACCCTCGGGTGCGCGGCCGCGCCGACCGCCGCCGGTGACGGAACCGGCCCGGCGCCGCCGGCCCTCGAGCGCTTCTACGCCCAGCAGCTGGCGTGGGGTCCGTGCGACGGGTTCGCCAGCACCCCGGACGAGGCACAGCTCTACGCCGACCCCGCGCTCGAGTGCGCGCGCATGGAGGTGCCGCTGGACTACGCGCAGCCCGACGGCCGCACCGCCCAGATCGCCGTGCTGCGCCGTGCCACCGACCGGCCGCGCATCGGCTCGCTCGTGATCAACCCGGGTGGCCCGGGCGGCTCGGGCGTGCAGGCCGCAGCGGTCATGAGCGCCACGTTCGGCGGCGGCCCGTTCGACGTCGTCGGGTTCGATCCGCGCGGCATCGGGGCGAGCACGCCGCGGCTGGACTGCCTCACGCCGGCCGAGACCGCCGCCGAACGGGCCGCGCCGATGGACATCGACCCATCCCCCGCCGGGGTCGCCCAGGTGGAGGCGGAGGTGCGCGAGTTCGTGGCGAAGTGCGTCGAGCGCTCCGGCGGCGTCGACGTGCTGGCCAACGCCGGCACCCGCGACGTGGCCCGGGACATGGACGTGCTGCGCGCCGTCCTCGGCGACGCCGAGCTGACCTACCTCGGCTACTCCTACGGCACGTTCCTCGGCTCGACCTACGCCGAGATGTTCCCGCGCAACGTCCGCGCGATGGTGCTGGACGGGGCGATCGATCCCGCCGCGCCGAGCGCGGCCGAGGAGATCGCCCAGATGACGGCGTTCCAGCGCGCGTTCGAGGTCTACGCGGCCGATTGTGCGCAGCGCCCACCGTGCCCGCTCGGGGCGGACCCGGCCGCGGCGACCGCCGCGTTCCAGGAGCTCGCCCGCCCGCTCGTGGCCGACCCTGCGCCGGCCGGGCCGGGCCGGACCCTGTCGTTCGGCGACGCGGTGACCGCCGTGACCGCCTCGCTCTACCACCCGTCGGGGTGGACGGAGCTGACCGCGGGACTCGCCGAGCTGCGCACCGGGTCCGGAGCGAAGCTGCTGGCGATCGCGGACCGCTACCACGAACTGGACCAGGACGCGTTCACGATCGTGCACTGCGCCGACGACGAGCGGACCGGCGACCGCGACGCCAACGCCGCGCTGGCCGCACGGGTGCGCGCCGCGGCGCCGTTCCTCGACCCGGGTGTCCCGGTGGTCCCCGCGCTCGGCGTGTGCGACATGTGGCCCGCATCGCCGACGAGCACCCCGCACGTCCCGCACGCGCCAGGGCTGCCGCCCGTTCTGGTCGTGGCGACGACCGGGGATCCGGCCACCCCGTTCGCCGCGGGGATCGCGCTCGCCGAGGCGCTCGGCGGGCGACTGCTGACCGTCGAGGGCACCCAGCACGGCGCCGTCGGCCAGGGCTGGTCGTGCATCGACGACATCGCCGCGGACTACCTCGTCGAGCTGACGCTGCCGCCCGAGGGCACCACCTGCTCGACGACCCCGGCGACGGGGGTGGCGCGGTGACGACGATCGAGCTGACCGGTCTCACGAAGCGGTTCGGCGAGAAGCTCGCCGTGGACGGCCTGACGGCCACCGTCCGGCCCGGCGCCGTCACGGGCTTCCTCGGCCCGAACGGGTCAGGCAAGACGACGACGATGCGGATGCTGCTCGGACTCGATGCGCCGACCGCCGGGACCGCCCGCATCGGCGGCCGGACCTACGCCGAGCTGACCGACCCGATGCGCACGGTCGGAGCGCTGCTCGACCCGAGCTGGATGCACCCGAACCGCTCCGCGCGGGCGCACCTGCGCTGGACGGCCGCTGCCGCGGGGATCCCCTGCGCCCGCGTCGACGCGGTGCTGGAGCTGGTCGGCCTGGCACCGGTCGCCGGGAAGCCGGTGCGGATGTTCTCGCTCGGCATGCGCCAGCGGCTCGCGCTGGCCGGGGCGCTGCTCGGCGAGCCCGAGGTGCTGGTGCTGGACGAGCCGGCCAACGGGCTCGACCCCGCCGGGATCGTCTGGCTGCGCGGGCACCTGCAGCGGCAGGCCGCCGAGGGCCGCACGGTGCTGGTGTCCAGCCACCTGCTCGCCGAGACGGCGCTGACCGCCACCGAGCTGCTGGTGATCGGCAACGGGCGGCTGCTGGCGCAGGGCCCGACCGCCGAGGTGCTCGGCGGCCGGGCCCGGACGGTGCGGGTGCAGGCCGCCGCCCCGGAGGCGTTCACGGCGGCGCTGCGGGCCGCGGGCCACACCGTCCGGGGGCTCCCGGGCGAGCGCGCGGTGCTGGTGCCGGAGGCGACGACCGCCCAGGTGGGGGAGATCGCGGCGCGGCACGGGCTCGCGCTGCTCGAGTTGACCGCACAGCCCGCGTCACTGGAGGAGACCTTCATGGAGCTCACGACCGACGCCGCCGCGGAGGTGGCGTCGTGACCGCGGTGATCGGGGTGACGCCCGGCGACGCGCAGCGGATGGCGTCCGCCTCAGCGCCGCCCACTGGGCGGGTGCGCCGGTTCGTGCGGCTGCTCGCCGCCGAGCGGATCAAGCTGCTGTCCACCCGCTCGCCGTGGTGGTGCGGGGCGATCGTCGTGGCGCTGCTGGTCGGTCTGACCGCGCTGGCCGCGTCGTTCATCGAGCCGGGCGACGGCTCGCCGTGGTGGTCGATCTCCGGGATCGGGACGCTGCCGACGGCCGTGGTGGCCGTGCTGGGGGCGCTGGCCGCCACCGGCGAGTACCGCACCGGGACCGTGCGGACGACGTTCCTCGCGGCACCTGGCAGGGTCTGCCCGCTGGTGGCGAAGGCGGTGGTGCTCGCGGTCGCGGCGGCGGTGCTGGGCTGGATCGCGTCGTTCGCGGCGTGGGGGCTCGCCCGCGTCGTCGCACCGCAGGCTGACCTGGCGCTGGCCGGGTCCGCGCAGTGGCGGGCCGTCGCCGGGGTCGGCGCGGTGTACGCGGTGGTGGCGGTCCTCGCCGTCGCCGTCGGGATCGCGCTGCGGCACACCGGCGGGGCGATCACGCTGCTGATGGCGTGGATCTTCGCCGGCGAGCCGGTACTGGCGACGCTGCCGCGGGTGGGCACGGACATCGCGATCTGGCTGCCGATGCGCAACCTGACGCGGTTCCTCGTCGTCGGCGTCGCCGAGCCGGACCCCACGCGTTCGTTCTTCGGCGAGCGGGAGTACCTCGGTCCGTGGGCCGCGTTGGGGTGTTCGGCGGCGGTCGCGCTCGTCCTTCTGGCGATCGCGATCGGGGTGTCCCGGCGGCGCGACGCCTGACCACCGGTCAGGCCCGTTGCCCGATCGTGGAACGCCGATCACCCTGTGTGATCGAAGGTGTTCTCGGTCGGGCGGCGGCGTGACACCCCCTTTCGGGCGACCTACCGGCGCGGACGAAGATCCCTACCGGAACGCCCGAGTGGGGCGGATCACGTCGTCGCAGGTAGGAAAGATGACTGATGATCACGCTCCGCACTGGGCCGAACGGGAGGATTTTCTCACTCACTTGGAGTAGTCCCCCTCCACGATGACTCCACTCGGCGGTATGGCATCGTTCGGCGCGGCGAACCCAGGAGGAAACCACGGTGCAGGTCGTCGCAGTCATCAATCACAAGGGTGGCGTGGGCAAGACCACGCTCACCGCCAACCTCGGCGCCGGGCTCGCCGCCCGGGGGCAGAAGGTGCTGCTGATCGATCTCGATTCGCAGGGCAGCCTCTCCGTCTCGTTCTTCACGCAGACGGAGTGGATGAACGATCTGATGCCCAGTCGGACGATCAAGCACTGGTTCGACGGCATCGGGACCCCCGACGAGGTGGAGAGCCCGCGTGAGCTGATCAGCACCCCGCCGCGGGTGGCCGAGAAGCTCGCCCGCAGCAGCGGCCGACTCGACCTCATCGCCGCCCACCGCGACATCGCCGATGTCGAGACGCAGCTGGCGGCGGATCTGCTGGCCGACCCGGAACGGTTCGCGCAGCTGCACGGACGGCTGCGGGCCGGGCTCGCCCACAAGGACATGGCCGAGTACGACACGGTGCTCATCGACTGCGCGCCCAACTTCGGGCTCGTGGCGAAGAACGCCGTCGCCGCTGCGACCATGCTCCTCATCCCCACGAAGCCGGACTACCTGTCGACCAACGGGATCGACTCGCTGGGGCTGAAGATCCGCGAGTTCATCGAGGAGTTCAACGCCACCGGCGCCGAACCGATCCAGCGGCCGCCCGCCGCGGTGATCTTCACGATGGTGCAGAGCCACGACGGTGTGCCCATCGAGGCGCAGCGCAGCGTGATCAGCCGGATCGAGGCCCGCAAGGTGCCGACGTTCGAGACCACGATGCGCGACTCCAAGGCCGTGTACGGGCCCGCCCCCGAGCACGGGGTCCCGGTCATCCTCGCCGGCACCGGCCGTGCGGCGACGCGCGAACTGCGCGAGATGGTCTCGGAGCTCTCCGGCCGGCTCGAGGGCCTGCACGGCCTCGCTGCTTGATCGACGCTGCTTGATCGACGCTGCTTGATCAGCACCGCCTGACCGTCGCTGCCTGACCGAAGAAACTGCCCGAACCCGCTCACCCCCGAGAGCGGAGTGAAGGAGCCACCGCATGAGCGCTCCCACGGTTCCCGCGACAGTGCCCTCCCCCGGCACCGCCCCGCTCCCCGACACCGTGCTGCCCGACCAGGCGGAGCTCGCGCAGCTGCGCCGGCTGCTCCCCGTTCCGCCTGCGGTGCGCGAGCAGGCGCTGGCCCGTGCGGCCGAGCTGATCGACTCGCTCTCCCCGCAGGAGCTCGAAGACCTCGCCGCGGGCCGCGGCCGGCTGGTCTACCAGGCCGGCGAGACCGGCGCCCGCCCCGAGCGGCACACGCCGGACCCGCGGGCCCACCGGGCCGCTCGCCGGTCCGCCCGCCGCGCGCTGAACATCGACATCGGCGCCGTGGTGGAGCGGATCAACGCGTGCACCAGTGCGGCCGAGGTCGCCGCCTACCTGGACGGGCTCGACTCGCGGTTCACGGTGCCCGTGCTGCGGGAGATCGCCCGTGCGCTGGGCCCGACCGTCAACGCCACGGGCCGCACCAAGGCCCAACTGCACCGCGACATCGTGGAGGGCACGATCGGCTTCCGCGAGCGCACCGCGGCGATGTCGGGCGGCGCCTGGAGCTGAGAAGGCCGCGATCTGGCCCGGAGACCGGCGCCTGCTGAGCACACAACGGTGCAGGAGGGCCGCAGCGTCGATCACGCCCGGCTCCTTCGTCGCCGAGCGCGGGCTCGCACGCCTTCGGATCGACGACGGCTCCCCCGGTGCTCACACCCTCGTCCCTCGGGCGCTGCGCGCCTCCCCCGCCGCCGTCGACGCGCGCGAGCTCTGTGCGGGATTGCTCGCGCGCCCTCTGTGTCGACGACGGCTCCCCCGGTGCTCACACCCTCGTCCCTCGGGCGCTGCGCGCCTCCTCCGCCGCCGTCGACGCGCGCGAGCTGTGCGGGGTCTGCGCCGTGGTCACCCGTCCGGTGGTGCTCCGCCAGGCGCCAGCAGGCCGGAGCACGCGGCCCCGGGCACAGCGGACGCCAAGAGGACGGGACCGCCCGCCACGATCATCCAGTCGCCACCGCGGGCTCGGCGCCCGGGCGGCTCAGACCCGTTCCCCGGCCTCGACGGCCACGTCGAGCACGTTGCCCGGCGGAACCTCGGTGCGGGTCGCGAACGGGGTGAACGCCCACGGCGGGTTGATCACCCGGTTCAGGTCCACGGTGAGCACGGGGCCCACCGGCCGGGGCACGACGAGCTCGCGCCCACCGGCGAACGTGCTCACGCCCGAGGTGCGGTCGCGGAAGTGCAGCACCAGCGCGTCGTCCGTGCCTGCGAACGCGACGAGCGAGTGCTCGCGGCCGTCGATCTCCAGCCGCACCTCCCCCACCGCGGTGCGCACGCACGGGATGCCGTGGGCGTCACCGAGCGACGCATCGACGGTGCACCGCCGCGGCTGCGGATAGGGCACGAAGAGCGCGGGCACCAGCCAGCGCGCGTCCACGGGGAAAGCAGGCACCCCGGTGAACGCCGCGCGGGCGGGCGCCTCCGGGTCGCGCACCCGCAGCGCGTGCACCGCGCCGCGGCGGACCACCTCGATCGTGCGCCGGCCGGCGCCGACCATCGTGCCGGGGCGTCCGTCGACGGGGTGCAGGCGGACGGTGCCGTCGATCAGCCTGGCCTCGCGCACCGTGGGCACGACGAGCTCGTCCGCCGCGGACGCGGTCAGCACCACACCGTCCTCCGTGGCGCTCCAGCGGCCCGGCACGTCCGGGAACTCGCCGGGCTGCTCGGTGAGCCGATGCAGGGCGGTGATGCTGAGCCAGCCGTGCGGGGCGGCGAGCTCCTGCTCGCGGCGCGCGTGCCACTCGCGCCACTCCCCGGCCAGGTCGGGGATCGTGCTCGTCATGTGACGTGCAACGCGATCCGCCGTCCGAACCATCCCGCGGGTTGACTGCGCGGCGTGAGTCCAGCACCGTGGCCGCGTGACTGCGCGCGATCTGACTCGTCGACGCCACGTCGACCTGCTGCGCGTGAACTCCTCCGCCTGTCGCTGACTCCGCAGCACTGAGCAGCCGCACACCCATCCCTGGACCGTCGACCGTCGTGTCGCCGTGTCCTTCGATTCCTCTCCCGAGCAACGTCCGGAAGGCAGCTTCCATGGCCGACGACGCCCGTCCTGCTCCGCTCGAGTTCGCCTACTGGGTGCCGAACGTGAGCGGTGGACTGGTCACGAGCACCATCGAGCAGCGCACCGACTGGGGCTTCGACTACAACAAGAAGCTCGCGCAGACCGCCGAGAAGAACGGGTTCTCGTACGCGCTCTCGCAGGTCCGCTACATGGCCTCCTACGGTGCGGACCACCAGCACGAACCGACCAGCTTCTCGCTCGCCCTGCTGCTGGCCACCGAGCGGCTCAAGCTCATCGCCGCGGTCCACCCCGGCCTGTGGCAGCCCGCCGTCCTCGCCAAGTGGGTGGCGACCGCCGACCACCTGTCGAACGGCCGCATCGCGGTCAACGTCGTCTCCGGCTGGTTCAAGCAGGAGTTCATCGCGATGGGCGAGCCGTGGCTGGAGCACGACGAGCGCTACCGCCGCGCCGCCGAGTTCATGCAGGTCCTGCGCGAGATCTGGACGAAGGACGAGGCCAACTTCTCCGGCGACTTCTACCGGGTGCACGACTTCAGCCTGAAGCCGAAGCCGCTGCAGCTGCCCGGCCGGCCGCACCCGGAGATCTTCCAGGGCGGCAACTCCACCGCGGCCCGCTACAACGGCGGCTACTACGCCGACTGGTACTTCTCCAACGGCAAGGACTACGACGGCTTCTCCGAGCAGGTCACCGAGGTCCTCGCGCACGCGCGCGACGCCGGCCGCACGACCCCGCCGAAGTTCGCCCTCAACGGGTTCATGATCGCCCGGGACTCGGCGGAGGAGGCCCGCGAGACGCTGCGCGAGATCATCGCGAAGGCGGACAGGGCGGCCGTCGAGGGCTTCCGCGACGCCGTCCAGCAGGCGGGCGCGTCCACCCGCGACAAGCGGGGCATGTGGGCGGACTCCACCTTCGAAGACCTCGTCCAGTACAACGACGGCTTCCGCACGAAGCTGATCGGCACGCCGGAGCAGATCGCCGACCGCGCCATCGAGTACAAGCGCCGCGGTGCCAGCCTGCTCCTGCTCGGCTTCCTGCACTTCCAGGAGGAGGTCGAGTACTTCGGCAAGCACGTGCTGCCGATCATCCGCGAGAAGGAGGCGGAGCTCGACGAGAAGGAGCCCGTGGGCGCGGGCGTGCGCTGATCCGTGCAGATCGCGGCTCGCGCGCGCGTCCTCGGGGCGACGACGCGCGCGAGCCGCTGCGGTCCCCCAGCGAGCGTCCTCGATCGAACCGAGCTCGGCGAGTCCGCACCTCCGGGTCTGCGTGTTCGGTGTACGGCGGCACACGCCGACCGGCCGGCGCGCTCCGCCCCAGCGGGCCACGTCCGGCCGGTCGTCGGCGTTCGGCCGGGCGCGGGCCCCGCCGTTTCGCTCAACCCACGCGCTGGTGCGCCCGGCCCGGCAGGCCCGGCGGCGGCTCCACCGCGAACCGCGGCAGGAACCGCCCCGTGCGGGCGACCCACTCCGCGTACGCGGGCCCGTAGAGCCGCGCGAAGCCCGGTTCCCGCACCGCCCGCACCTGCACCTGCACCGCCACGATCACCAGCACCGCAGCGAGCACCCCGACGAGCGTCGGCACCATCACCAGCGTGCCCGCGGTGACGATGACGAGCCCCGTGAGGCCCGGGTGCCGCACCCGGGCGTACAGCCCGCGGGTGACCTGCGGCAGCGCCTCGCCGCGGGCGCGCACCGCTGCCCCCTCCAGCTGGGTCGCCAGCAGCAGCGCGACGCCGAGCAGCGCGAGCCCCGCCCCGACCACGGCGACGCCCGGCTGGGCGAACACCGCGATCGGCTGGAGCACGTCGAGCGCGACGAGCAGCGGCGCGGCGAACCCGAGCAGCAGCGCGAGCGTGAACAGCGCCCGCGACAGCAGCACGCTGGACCGCGGCACGACCGTGTGCAGCCTGCGCTTGCCCATCCGGCGCAGCATCATCCGGGCGAACCCGACGAGCACGGCGGCGCCGGCCCCGATGCCCAGCGCGATCCAGCCGGCGACGTGGTGGTCGATCGCGGACTCGACGGCCGCCGCGATCGTGGTGCCGGCGAACCCGGCCGCGGCCTCGGCGGCCAGCCACAGCCCGAACACGACGAACAGCGCGGCCGAGCCGATCCGCACCGCGTCCTCGGGCAGGAAGCGGGCCATGCGCCGACCGGCGACGATCGCGATCGCGTCGGCCCCGACCATGCCGAGCGTGGAGCCGAGCCACACGCCGAACCAGCCGTGCTGGGTGGCGAGGGTGATCGTGGCGAGCATCGTCTTGTCGCCCAGTTCGGCGAGGAAGAACGCCCCCGACGCGGCGACGACCGCCGAGCCGCGGGCCCGCTGCGCCTTGGCCTGCTCCTCCTCGGAGAGCGAGTCGCCGCGCAGGGTCCACGCTCCGAACCCGAGGAACGCCAGCGCCGCGACCAGCGTGATCCAGTCGGTGGGCAGGGCGGCACCCAGCCCGTACCCGACGGCGACGGAGATCAGGTGCACCACGGAGGTGGCGATCGTGATGCCGGCCAGCACCGGCAGCGCGCGGTAGCGGGCCGCGAACGTCAACGCCATGAGCTGCGACTTGTCGCCCAGCTCGGCGACGAACACGACCCAGAAGCTGATCGCGAACGCGATCCCGAACGACTCCATGCGCCATCCGTCCTCGATCTCGGGCCGGATCGAGGCGGAGACCACTCGACCCGGCACCTGCCGGATCGAAGGTCTCGCTCGCCTGGTGGCGCAGGCCACCGCGGCCGGGGCCATCCGTTCTGGCCCAGTATGTCGACCGCGATGTTGGGAGCTACTCCCCTTCGCTCCGACGGACTCTACCGGACGGATCCGATGTCGTCTGCGTCACTCCCGTCACAGCCGACCGGGTGGACGCTCGCGGTGCACCCCGGGTTCGGTCCGACCTGATATACCAATGGACCATGAGCGCACCGGCGGCCGAGACCGACAAGCAGCGCGAACTGCGCCGGCGGCTCGAGGAGATGATCGCGACGATGGCGCCCGGCGAGCCGCTGCCCGCCGAGCGCGACCTCGCCCGCGACCTCGGCGTCGCCCGCATGACGCTGCGCCGGGCCGTGGACGCCCTCGTCGACCGGCAGGTACTGGTGCGCAGGCAGGGCGCGGGCACGTTCGTCGCCGCGCCGAAGCCCGCCCACCGCCTCGCCGCGAACTCGTTCTCGGCCGACATGCGCGCCCGCGGCCTGCGCCCGGGCAGCCGCACGCTGTCCTCCGAGCGCAGGCCCGCCGGCGTCGTGCTCGCCGCACTGCTGGAGNTCCCGCCCGGCGCTGCAGTGCTGCACGTGCGCCGGCTNCGNCTGGCCGATGACGAGCCGATGGCGCTGGAGGACCTGCACGTGCCGGCCGACCTCGTCCCCGGCCTGACCGGCGAGGACCTCCAGGACCGCTCGTACTACGAGCTGCTGGACCAGCGGTACGGACACCGCATCGTCTCCGGGACGCAGACCGCCGAGGCGGCCCTGACCAGCGCGGAGGAGGCCGAGCTGCTGGGGGTTGCGGCCGGCAGCCCGGCGTTCTGCTTCGAACGGACCTGCCGGGTCGAGAACGGCCGGATGGCCGAGTTCGTGCGATCGGTCTACCGCGGCGATCGCTACCGGATCATGGTGGACATCTTCCCTTCCTGAGCACGACCGGGCTACAGTTCCGCGAACTAGACCTCTGGTCTCACTTCATGGTCTGCCGGGGAAGGGAACCTCATGCGGTGGTGGACGGGATCGAGAGGACCGCGCCGGATCGGCGTGCCCGCACTGGCGGCCACGGCACTCCTCGTGACCGCTTGCGGCGGAGCGGCGGCGAGCAGGCAGCGGGTGGCGCGAGCCGCACTCTGTCCCTGTGGATCATGAAGGGCACCGACCCGAGCTCCGACAGCTACCTCGCGCAGCTCAAGGCGGCCTTCCAGGAGCGGACCGGAGCGACGCTGGACGTGCAGGAGGTCCAGTGGAAGGGACGCGCGCAGACCAAGGTCAACAACGCGATCGCCGGTGGCACCACCCCTGACGTGGCCGAGCTGGGCACGACGTTCGTCGCCCAGTACGGCGAGGCCGGCGCCCTGGCCGACGTGACCGACCAGGTGGCCGCCGCGGGGCTCGCCGACGGCCTGGTGGCCGGCCTGGAGGAGGCCCGGGAGCTGGACGGCGAGCTCTACGGCTTGCCCTGGTACGCCGGGGTCTGCGTGTTCGCATCCAACGTCGGCCCGGCGATCGGCGAGCTGGCCGACCGCGGGGCTGCTCGTCGCCTCCGACGAGGAGGGCGGCTCGGTCACCCGGCTCGACCACGCCACCGGCTCGACGATCCCGCCGTCACCGAGGAGGTGGGCGCGGGGATCGGGGCCGCGGGCCCGCGCCGCCGGCGTCGGGCTGGTGCTCGCCCCCGTCGCCGACGTCAACGCTGCCCCGGACAACCCGGTGATCGGCGTGCGCGCGTACGGCACCGAGCCCGCGCTGGTCTCCCGGCACACCGCGGCGTTCGTGCGCGGCGTGCAGTCGGCGGGGGCTGCGGCGTGCGCGAAGCACTGGCCGCAGCACGGCTGCACGACCGTCGATTCGCACGTCGACCTGCCGACCGTCGCCGTCGACCTGGCCACCCTGCGCGCCCGGGACCTGCCGCCGTTCGCCGCGGCCGTCGAGGCGGGGTGACAGCGGTGCTGACGGCGCACGTGTGCTTCCCCGCGCTCGACGAGCGGCCCGCCACGATGAGCGCGCCCGCGCTCGACCTGCTGCGCGTCGAGCTGGGGTTCACCGGCGTGATCGTGAGCGATGCGCTGGACATGCACGGGATCGGGCGCGGACCGGGCGCGGTGGCCGCCCTCGCCGCCGGCGTGGACCTGCTGTGCACCGGCAACCCGGCATTCCCCGACCCGTACGACGACGAGGCGGGCTACCTCGAGGTGCGGAACGCCGTCGTGGCGGCCAGGGTGGACGGGGTCCTCGACCGCCGCCGCGTCGAGGAGGCCGGGGACCGCGTCGCGCAGCTGCCGGTGGGCCGCGAGGGCGCCGATCCCGCCGAGGTGACCGTCGGCGCCGACGTGGCACGGCGGGTGCTGGACGTGGCCGGGGACGTGCAGATCGATGGGGGGCCGCACGTCCTCGACCTCACGGCCGGGGCCGGCCTGGCCGCCGGCCCCGGCCACGACCGGCTGGAGCTCGCGCTGGACGCCGCGCCCGACCAGGACGGACCGCTGGTCGTGGTGGCGGACCGGCCGTCGCCGGAGCTCCCCGCGCTGCGGGCACGGCGGCCAGATGCCGTGCTCGTCGTGCCGGGGCTGTTGGACCCGCGGTGGTCGCCCGAGCCGCCGGTGATCAGGATGTGGGGCGCGGGCCGCGTGCACGCCGACGCGGTCGCCGCCGCGATGAGGGGAGACGCGTGAGCGAGCTCGACCGGCTGAGCACCGAAGGCGTGCAGCCCGGGCTGGAGGACCTCAACGAGCGCCCACCTGCGGCGATCGTGGACGTGCTGCTGGCGGCGGAGGCGCGGGTGCCTGCGGTGCTCGCGGCGGCGGCCGCGCAGCTCGGAACCGCGGTCGAGGTGGTCGAGCGGGGGTTGCGCGCGGGCGGACGGTTGATCTACGTCGGCGCCGGCACCCCGGGCCGGCTGGCCGCGCTCGACGCCGCCGAGTGCGTCCCCACGTTCGGTGTGCCGCCGGGGCTGGTCGTGGCCGTGCTGGCCGGTGGCGCGGAGGCGGCCGCGCGCGCCGTCGAGGGTGCCGAGGACGACGCCGCCGCCGGGGCCGCCGACCTGCGCACACTCGCCCCCGGCCCGGCCGACACGGTCGTGGGGATCACCGCCTCGGGCCGCACCCCGTTCGTGCTCGGCGCGCTGGGCGCGGCCCGGGCCGCGGGAGCGGCGACGATCGCGATCGTGAACAACCCGGGCAGCGCCGCGGCCGCCGCGGCCGATGTCGCGGTGGAGCTGCTCACCGGCCCCGAGGTGATCGCCGGCTCGACCCGGCTCACCGCAGGAACCAGCCAGAAGATCGCCCTCAACGTGCTCTCCACAGCGGCGATGGTGCGCATCGGGCGCACCCACGGCCCGTGGATGATCGACGTCCGGGCCACCAACCAGAAGCTGCGCAGGCGGGCGCAGCGTACGCTGGTGCAGATCACCGGGGAGAGCGAGGAACGGGTCGCGGAGGCCCTTCGTTCCACCGGCGGGGACACGCGCGAGGCCCTCGCGCTGTTGCGTGCCCGGCAACCATGGAGTCAGTGCCCGTAGCGTCAGTGCCCGCAGAGTGAGCGCTGAATTCCCAGCACGCACTCAGCGTTTTCCCAGACAGCCGGTTCATCTTGGGGTCATGAGCGACGAGCCGAAGGAGGCCGGTCGGGACGCAGGCATCCTGGCCGCCGACTCCCGTAACGTTTTCGACGACCGCACCGAGGCCACCGGTGCAGCAGCACAGCATGGCCCGTCCTGGGGCCCGCACCAGATCCCCGGGCCGGCGGCTCCCCCCGCCGCCGGCTCGGCCTGGACGCACACCCCGCCGCCCCACGGGGGCTACCCGACCGCCCCGCTCGCCGTCGGCGGACAGCCGCCGCAGAGGCAGCGGCGCGGCATGGGCGCCGTGATCACCGCCGCGATCCTCGCCGGCGTGGTCGGTGGGGCCGCCGGCTTCGGCGGCGCGTACGCGCTGCTGGACTCGCCGTCCTCCGGCACCACTCTGGTCCAGCAGCCCGGCTCCGCGGCGTCGACCGACTACGTCCCGGGTTCGGTCACCGCTGCTGCCGCCAAGGCGATGCCGAGCACCGTCGACATCAAGGTCCGCACCGCGGGCGGCACCTCCGAGGGCAGCGGCGTGATCCTCACCGCCGACGGCGACGTGCTCACCAACAACCACGTCGTCGCCGGCGCGAACGGCCGGATCACCGTCACCCTCGCCGACGGCAGCGAGCACCCCGCCACCGTCGTGGGCACCTCGCCGAGCTACGACCTCGCCGTCATCAAGATCACCGACGCGCAGAACCTCACGCCCGCGGTGCTCGGTCAGTCGAGCACCCTGCAGGTCGGCCAGCCGGTGGTGGCGATCGGCTCACCGCGGGGCCTGACCGGCACGGTGACGTCGGGCATCATCAGCGCCTTCAACCGCACGGTCGTGACCCAGGGCGAGACCCGCGGCCAGGCCGTCGTCTACAACGGCCTGCAGACCGACACGCCGATCAACCCCGGCAACTCCGGCGGCCCGCTGATCAACCTGGACGGCCAGGTCATCGGCATCAACTCCGCGATCGTCGGCCAGGACTCGACCGGGCTGGGCTTCGCCATCCCGATCGACCAGGCCAAGCGCGTGGCCGAGGAGATCATGCGGACCGGCTCGGCCACCAAGCCGCTGCTCGGCGTGCAGGGCAACACCGCGTCGACCAACCCCGCCTCGGACACCTCGGGCGCTCGGATCGACGTCGTGCAGCCCGGCTCGCCCGCGGAGGCGGCGGGCATCACCGCCGGCGACACCGTCACGAAGGTCGGCGACGAGAAGGTCGAGGACTTCACCGACCTGATCGCCCGCATCGGCTCCTACGCCCCGGGCGCCCAGGTCCAGCTGACCGTCGTCACCAGCGGCGGCGAGACCAAGACCGTCACCGTCACCCTCGGCAGCCAGCCCGACCGGTCGGCCACGACCACCGGCGGCAGCCAGGTCCCGGGCAACGCCGGCCCCTTCGGCCGCGGCCCGTTCGGCGGGGGCAACTGACCGCCGGATCGGGACGGCCCGGGCAGGGCAGGGTCGCCAGCACGTCCGCTGCCCGGGCCGACCGGTGTTCAGGCGGTGCTCAGGGGCACGGAGACTCAGAGCAGCTCGAAGATGGTGGCGTTGGCCTGCCCGCCGCCCTCGCACATGGTCTGCAGCCCGTAGCGGATGCCGTTGTCCTTCATGTGGTGGATCAGCGTGGTGGCCAGCCGCGCCCCGGAGCAGCCGAGCGGGTGGCCCAGCGCGATGGCGCCGCCGTTGGGGTTGAGCGCCTTGGGGTCGGCACCGATGTCGGCCAGCCACGCCATCGGCACGGGCGCGAAGGCCTCGTTCACCTCGAACGCGCCGATCTCGTCGAGCCTGAGCCCGCTCTTGGCGAGCGCCTTCTGGGTAGCCGGGATGGGCGCAGTGAGCATGATGACCGGGTCGGACCCGGCGAGCACCGTCGTGTGCACGCGCGCGATCGGGGTGAGGCCGAGCTCCTCGGCCTTCTCCGAGGTGGTCATGAGCAGCGCGGCGGACCCGTCGGAGATCTGCGACGAGTTGCCCGCGGTGATCACGCCGTCCTCCTTGAAGACGGTGCGCAGGTTGCCCAGCGTCTCGAGGGTGGACGGACGGATGCCCTCGTCGTGCTCGACGACGGTGCCGTCGGGCAGGGTCACCGGGGCGATCTGGCCGGCGAACCGGCCCTCGTCGCGGGCCGCGGCGGCCTTCTCGTGGGAGGCGACGGAGAATTCGTCGACCTGGGTGCGGGAGAAGCCCCACCGCTCGGCGATCATCTCGGCGCCGATGCCCTGGTTCGGGACTCCGTACTTCTCCCGGAACGTCGCCGGGTAGGGGTGGGTCTCCTCGCTGACCGAGGAGCCCATCGGCATCCGCGACATCGACTCGACGCCGCCCGCGACCACCACGTCGTACTGCCCGGAGATGAGCCCGGCCGCGGCGAACGCGATCGCCTGCTGGCTGGACCCGCACTGCCGGTCGATGGTCACGCCGGTGACCGACTCGGGCCAGCCCGCGGTGAGGACCGCCGTGCGGGCGATGTCGAAGGTCTGCTCACCGACCTGGGTGACGCAGCCCCAGATGACGTCGTCGACGACCGCCGGGTCGATGCCCGAGCGCTGCGCGAGGCTGTTGAGCACGTGCGCGGACAGCTCGGCGGGGTGGATCCCCGACAGTGCCCCGTTGCGCTTGCCGACCGGCGTACGGACGGCCTCCACGATCACTGCGTCGCGCATGCGCGAACTCCCTCGTCCGGATTCTGCGGGATCAATAGCAGTCAGCTCTGCCTGTTTCAGGATAGGCTCCTGGCACCGTTCGCGGGGAGGCGAGCGGCGTCACATCGTGCGGAGGTGACCGCCTGATGGCAGAAGAGGTCCTGACCAGCCGCGAGGGCGGCGTGCTGATCATCACGATGAACCGCCCGGATGCGCGCAACGCGGTCGACTCCAGACTGGCCGAGGGGCTCGCGGCGGCCGCCGACGAGCTCGACGCCGACCGATCGCTCTCGGTCGGCGTGCTCACCGGCGCCGGCGGCACGTTCTGCTCGGGGATGGACCTGAAGGCGTTCCTCAAGGGCGAGGTGCCCACCGTGGGTGACCGCGGGTTCGGCGGCATCACCCGGCGCGGCCCGGCCAAGCCGCTGATCGCCGCCGTCGAGGGCTACGCGCTGGCCGGTGGCTGCGAGATCGCGCTGGCCTGCGACCTGATCGTCGCCTCCCGGGAGGCGAAGTTCGGGCTCCCCGAGGTCAAGCGCGCGCTCGTCGCCGGCGCGGGCGGGCTGTTCCGGCTGCCCGAGCGGATCCCCCGCAACATCGCGATGGAGTACGCGCTGACCGGCGAGTTCTTCACAGCCGAGCAGGCGCACGGGTGGGGGCTGGTCAACCGGGTCACCGAGCCCGGTGGTGCGCTGGCCGCGGCGCTGGAGCTGGCGGGCGCGATCGCGCAGAACGGGCCACTCGCGATCACCGCCACGAAGAAGATCGTCAACGAGGCCCCGGGCTGGCCCGCCGAACAGCGCTGGCAGCGGCAGGGCGAGATCATGGACCCGATCTTCGCGTCCGCCGACGCCCGCGAGGGTGCCGCCGCGTTCGCCGAGAAGCGCAAGCCGGTCTGGAAGGGCGAGTAGCCCCGGTCCCACCCCACCGAGTCCCCGCGGAGGCCACCGATGTCCATCGCGATCACCGACGACCACCGCGAGCTGGGCCGGGTCGCCCGCGCCTACCTCGACGGCCGGCTCGCCGCGGCGCGGGCCACCCTGCCGTCGGCCGGCGGCGAGCTGCCGCCGGAGGAGCTGCCCACCGACTGGGCGAAGCTCGCCGAGCTGGGCTGGCTCGGACTGCACGTGCCCGAGGAGCACGGCGGACAGGGCGCCGGGCTGCCCGAGCTGGCGGTCGTGCTGGAGGAGCTGGGGCGGGTCATCGCGCCCGGCCCGTTCCTGCCGACCGTGCTCGCCGCCGCGGTGATCGCCGAGGCCGGGACCGTCGAGCAGCGGGCTGAGCTGCTGCCCGGGCTGGCCGGCGGGACCCGCACCGCGGGCGTCGGCCTGCGCGCGCAGGAGGCGGACGGCACGGTCACCGACGAGATGGTGCTCGGCGGCGGGCTCGCCGACCTGGTGCTGCTGGTGAGCGGCGACGACGTGCTGGTTTTCGAGGCGTCGTCGGTCGAGCGCAGCGTGCCCGACGGTGGGTTGGACACCACTCGGCGCAGTGCCCGGGTGAGTGCGCAGGTCACCGCGGCCCGGTTCCGGCTGGCCGGGGCCGCGGCGGCGGCGCGCCGGCTGGTGCGGGTGCTCGCCGCGGCCGAAGCGTCCGGCATCGCGTCGGCGTGCCTGGACACCGCAGTGGCGTACGCGAAGGAGCGCCGCCAGTTCGGGCGCACGATCGGCACGTTCCAGGCGGTGAAGCACCACACCGCGAACATGCTGCTGGACGCGGAACTGGCCACCGCGGCGGCGTGGGACGCCGCGCGGGCCGCGCACGACGACGCCGGCGCCGAGCTGGCGGCGGCCGTCGCGGCGGTGCGGGCGCTGCCGGCAGCGGTGCGCACCGCCGAGCAGAACATCCAGATCCTCGGCGGAATCGGCTTCACCTGGGAGCACGACGCGCACCTGTGGCTGCGCCGCGCGCTCACCCTCCAGGGGTGGGTGCGGCGCACCGGCGACCCGGCGCTCGACGTCGCCCGGCTGGTCGCCGCCGGGGTGCGCCGGGGCCCGGACCTGGATCTGCCGGAGGAGGCGCAGACCCACCGCGAGCAGGTGCGGGCGTTCATCGCGTCCCTGGAGAGCAGGGACGAGCAGGAGCGGCGGAAGGCGTTCGTCGAGTCCGGGTACCTGGTGCCGCACTGGCCGCCGCCGTGGGGCCGCGGCGCGTCGGCCACCGAGCAGCTGGTGATCGAGCAGGAGTTCGCCGCCGCGGGGATCACGCCGCCGAGCCTGGGCATCACCGGCTGGAACATCCTCACGATCAACCAGTTCGGCACCGACGAGCAGCGCGAACGCTGGGTGGGGCCGACGCTCGCGGGTGAGCTGGAGTGGTGCCAGCTGTTCTCCGAGCCGGGCGCCGGGTCGGACGCGGCCGCGATCTCCACGCGCGGGGTGAAGGTCGACGGCGGCTGGCGCGTCACCGGGCAGAAGGTGTGGACCACCCGCGCGCACGAGTGCCAGTGGGGGTTCGCGACCGTGCGCACCGACTCGTCCGGCTCGAAGCACTCCGGCATCACGATGATGGCGATCGACATGTCGGCCGAGGGCGTCACCGTGCGGCCGCTGCGGCAGATCACCGGCGACGCCACGTTCAACGAGGTGTTCCTCGACGACGTGTTCGTGCCGGACTCCGACGTCGTCGGCGAGGTCGGGCAGGGCTGGCGGGTCGCGCGGGCGACGCTGGGCAACGAACGGATCTCCATCGGCGGCGGTGCCGGGACGGCGGGCCGGCTGCCGTTCCGGGCGAAGGACCTGCTGCCGCTGGCCGACGCCGTGGCCGAGGACGACCCGGGGGCGCGGCAGGAGGCCGGGGCGTTGATCGCCGATGAGCTGATCCTGCGGCTGCTGGTGCTGCGGCAGGCCGCGCGGGCGGTCGGCGGGAGCGAGCCGGGGCCGGAGGGCAACGTGTCGAAGCTGTTCTCCTCCGAGCACGCCCAGCAGACCCTGCGGCTGGCGATGCGCCTGGCCGGAGCGGCGGCGGTGACCGGGCAGAACCCCCTCGTCACCCAGTCGTACCTGTGGTCGCGGTGCATCACGATCGCGGGCGGCACCTCGGAGATCGCGCGGAACCAGATCGCCGAGCGCATCCTCGGCCTCCCCCGGGACCCGCTGCTGAACTGACCATCACCCTGAGTGACCAGCCGAGGGGCAGCCTCCGCGTCGAGAACGAACTCGTGGTGATCAACATGGCCTTTTGATCACCACAACCTCGTTCTCGACGCGGGCCACCTCCAGGAACGGTCACCGCAGGTGGTGGGGTCAGGCGCGCAGCGCACGGGCCATCCGCACCACGGCCTCGGTGAGGATCTCCGGCGAGGTGGCGAGGTTGAGCCGGGCGTGCCCGGCCCCGCTCGTGCCGAACGCCGGACCGGGCACCAGCGCCACCCGGCCCCGCTCCAGGAACACCGCGGCCGGGTCGTCGCCCAGCCCGGTGCCGCGGCAGTCCAGCCACGCCAGGTACGTGGCGGGCGCCGGCCGGTGGACGACACCGGGCAGGTGCTCGGCGATCAGCTCGGCGAGCAGCGCGCGGTTGCGCTCCACCGCAGCCACCAGGTCGTCGAGCCAGCCCGTGGCCTCGGCGAACGCTGCGGTGTGCGCGAGCACCGCGATGTGGCTCGCGCCGTCGAGGACCGTGCTCGGCAGCGCGGCGAGCTCGTCGACGGCGGCGGGCCCGGCGACGGCGAGCGCCGCCTTCAGCCCGGCCAGGTTCCAGCCCTTCGACGCCGAGTGCAGCGCGACCGCGTCGGCGGTGCCGGGCACCGTGAGGTACGGGACGTACTCCCCCGTCACCAGGGGTGCGTGGATCTCGTCGGCGACCACCCGCACCTCGTGCGCGGCGGCGAGCTCGGCCAGCGCCGTCAGCTCGGCGCGGGTGTGCACGGTGCCGGTCGGGTTCTGCGGGTTGCACAGCAGGTGCGCCACCCGGCCGCCGCTGGCCCGCAGCCGCGCGTACGCCGCCTCGAGCGCGGCGAGATCGAGCCGGTGCTCCGGCGTGAGCGGCACCTCGACGACCGTGCGGCCCAGGTGCCGGATCATCTCGAAGAACGGCGGGTAGACCGGGTCGTTCACGACGATCGGATCGCCCGGTCCGGTCGCCGCGCGCAGCACCTCGGCGAGCCCGGCCATCACGTCGGGCACGAGGAGGGTGGCCTCGACGGGCGGCTTCCAGGCCCAGCGCCGCCCGGCGAACACGGCGAACGCCTCGGCGTAGCCGGTGCCGATCGGGTAGCCGCAGTCGCCGCGGGCCACGGCCTCGGTCACCGCGCGCACCACCGGCTCGGCGAGGCCGGTGTCCATCTCCGCGACGAACAGCGGCAGCACGTCCGGCGGGTACGTGCGCCACTTCTGCGTCGTCCGGGTGCGCAGCTCGGCCAGGGGCAGCCACGGGTCGGTCACGGCGCGGTGCGCTCCTCCCGCTCGGTCAGCTCCTCGATCGACCGCACGCGGTCGCACTGCTCGGGCGACAACCGGTTGATCCTCGCCTTCACCGCCTGCGCCTCGGCCGTCGTGGGCAGCGCGCCCTCGATCAGGTCGGGCAGCAGCAGCTCATAGCCGGCCCGGGCCCGCGGCGAGTAGCGGTCCCGCGTGCGGGCGACGGCGGAGGCGACCCGGATCGCGTGCTCGTTGCCCGCAGGCACCCCGGGCCGGTCGATCTCGCGAGCGGCGAAGCGGAACCCGTCGGCGCGGTCGCAGGGCGGGCAGCCGCGCGGGCCGGCGCCCGGCTGCGCCCCGCACTCCGGGCAGACCGAGCGGGCCAGCGCGGCGTCGACGATCCGCCACTCGTGCCGGTTCGGCTCGGCGAGGACGAGCTCGGCCAGTTCGGCGTCGGTGAACCCCTCGCCCGCCTCGGCGCTCAGCGCGGCCCACGCGGCGTCCAGCTCCACCTCGATGCGGGCCGCCGCCGCGGCCAGCCGCTCGGACCGCCACACGCGGCCAACCTACGCGGCGGCGCCGGTCCGATCGAGCGCTCAGCCGAACCGGACCGGCTGCCCGGTGGACTCCAGCACCGCCATCCACAGGTCGCCGTGCGGATCGACGGTGTTGCGCTTGCTGACCGCCGCAGCCATCGGTACGTGCACGAACCGGCGCCGGTAGCGGCCCACGACCATCCCGGTGCGCCCGGACATCGCCGCGTGCACGGCGGCCTGCGACAGCCGCACGCAGTACACGCTGTCGTACGGGTTGGCGGGCACCGAGCGGATCGCGTAGCTGGGGTCGATGTAGCGGATCGAGGTCTCGATGCCGGCGTCGGCGAAGTGGTCGGCGATGCGGCGGCGCAGGTAGAGGCCGATGTCGCCGAGGCGGGCGTTGCCGGACGCGTCGCGCGCCTCACCGGAGTTGCCGAGCAGGTCCTGGCCCGCGCCCTCGGCCACGACGACCACGGCGTGCCCGCGATCGGACACCAGCCTGCGCAGGTGCGCGAGCAGCCCGTTGTCCCCGTCGAGCGCGAACGGGACCTCCGGGATCAGCACGACGTCGGCCCCGCTGCGGGCCAGCGCCGCGTAGCAGGCGATGAAGCCGGAGTGCCGGCCCATCAGCTTGACCAGGCCGATCCCGTTCGCGGTGGCGGTCGCCTCCACGCGGGCGGCCCGGATGGCGTCGCTGGCGTGCGAGAACGCGGTCTGGAAGCCGAAGCTCTGGTCGATGTACGGGATGTCGTTGTCGATCGTCTTGGGGACGCCGACGACGGCGATGTAGAGCCCCCGCTCGGCGATCGTCTCCACGATCCGCATGGCGCCGCGCATCGTCCCGTCGCCCCCGATGACGAACAGGATGTTGATGTTCAGGCGTTCGAGGCAGTCGACGATCTCGTCGGGGTCCTGCGGCCCGCGCGAGGTGCCGAGCACGGTGCCGCCGTCGGTGGCGATGTCGCGCACCGCCTCCGGGGTCAGCTCGACGACGTCGTGCCCGTAGCGCGGGATGAAGCCCTGGTAGCCGTTGCGGATGCCGACCACGCGACGCACCCGGTAGTGGTAGGTGAGGGTGCGCACCAGCCCGGCGATCACGTCGTTGAGCCCGGGGCACAGGCCGCCGCAGGTCACGATGGCGGCGCGGGTCTTCGCCGGGTCGAAGAAGATCTTGCGCCGGGGCCCGCACGGTTCCATCGCGGGCAGCTGGTCACGCGGCACGCCGCGCGCGGTGATCCCGGCCAGCGTGTCGTCCAGCAGCACCCGGTCGTCCTCGTCGACGTAGTGCTCGCTGGTGCGACGGGCGTCGAGCAGCCCGGCCATCGGCGAGTCGATGCGCGCCGGCCCGAGCGTGGTGATGCGCATGTCCGGTGCAGGCGGCACCGGCCGGGGGAACTCGACGACGGTGTGCTCGGTCGAGGCGTCGGCAGCACTGCTCATGGGCGCGTTCTCCTGTGGAGATCGGGCGGAGCGGCCGGCCGCGACGATGGGACCCTGGCCTCTGAACCGTTCCAGTCTGCACCGTGGCCCGCGTGGGATCCAGTGGTTTCTCGCCGGGCGACGCCGCCGCGACGAGATGCTCGACGGAATCTGCTTGCATGACGCAAGTCGACTTCGTACCGTCTGATGCACTTTCATCACGCAAGCAACAGAGGGGCCCACCGATGCCGGACGAGAAGCACCTGACCGTGACGATCACCGTCGACGCACCGCCCCGGACGGTCTACGAAGCCGTTCTCGACGTGCGTGGATGGTGGTCGGCCGCGCTCGTGGGCGAGTCCCGGGCCGTCGGCGACGTGTTCGAGTTCGAGGTCCCGGGCGTCCACTGGTCGAGGCACCGCGTCACGGAGATCGTCCCCGGCGAGCGCGTCGCCTGGCGCACTCTCGACGCCCGGATGACCTTCCTCGACGACGAAGCGGAGTGGGCCGGCACGGACATCGAGTTCGCGATCTCCGAGCGCGCGGGGCGCACCGAGCTGCGCTTCACCCACCACGGGGTCACCCCGGGGAGCGAATGCTTCGACGGCTGCTCGGACGGTTGGGGCTTCTACATCGGCACGAGCCTGCGCGAGCTCGTCACCTCAGGTACCGGGCGGCCGAACGGGCTTCCGGCGGAGGCCGCCCTCGCCGAGGAAGCAGGCCGGTGAGGGCTCCGGCGGGCCATCCCCGCCGGATCGAGCCCCGGCGTGCCGATCCGGCGAGGTCAACGGGTGCGGCCCCGGCGGGCGAGCGCCTTCTCCATCGCCGGTGTGCGACGAGCGACGATGTCCTCGACCGGCGGCGATCCGCCGCAGGTGTCGCAGCACGTGACGAGGCGAACCGTGCCGGTACAACCCTCGTGGCCGTACTCGATCGGCGGTCCGTCCGGCGCGGCCCAGCGGTCACCCCACTCGGTGAGCGCGAGCACGACCTTCACGAGCTCTCGCCCCTTCGGGGTCAGCGCATAGCGCGGATGCCCCTCGTCGCGATCGACGGTCATCAGCCCGCTGGCCACGAAGTGCTCGAGCCTCGCCGAGAGCACGTTGGGTGCGATGCCGAGCGCCTCCTGCAGCTGCGAGAAGCGGGTGAGGCCGCGGAACGCCGCATCGCGCAGGATGAGCAGGCTCCAGCGCTCGCCGACGACCTCCAGAGCGCGCGCCGCCGAGCACACCTCGCGGTCGTAGGTCCGTCCGAGCACACGGCCAGCCTAGGTGTCCGACCCGCCGACTTGCATGACACAAGCGCGGAGGTCCCACTATGAGCCGCGCCGACGTCGACCGCTTCCTCGCCGAGCTCGGCCACGGCCGGGCCGCCGAGATCGAGCTGCTGCGCGACACCATCCGCAGCGCGCGCCCCGACCTCACCGAACGGCTGAAGTGGAAGGCACCGAGCTTCGCCGTCGACGGTGACGACCGCATCACGTTCCGGCTCCGGCCAGGGGACCGGGTGGAGCTCGTGTTCCACCGGGGCGCCGCCACCCGGGAGGACGTCGCGTCCTTCGACTTCATCGATCCGTTCGGGCTCATCAGCTGGCGCAGCCCCGACCGGGGCGTCATCGCCTTCGCCGACGAAGCCGCGGTCCGCGACCACCTCCCGGCGGTCGCCGAACTGGTCGACCGCTGGATCGAAGCCACTCGCTGACCCCGCTGCGACCGCGGGTCCCGGCGGGAGGCGCCGGTGACGGAGCCCCGCACGGCGTCAGCGGAAGTCAGCGGCGTGCCGGCGGGCCCAGTCGAGGAAGGGACCGGCCGACCGCCCGAGCATGCGCGGGATGTCGTCCCGACCTCTTGCTCGACGGGCAGGGGCTCACCGAGGACGGCGAGCGTGCCGTCGGCCACCACCGCGGGCATGATCGCCAGCAGCTGCTCACGGGCAGCCTCCCGGGACAGCTCGACGAAGCGCACGGGCTCGCCGATCGCCGATCCGATGGCCGCGACCCGCTGGCGAGGACTCACCGCCTCGGGCCCGGTCAGCACGTAGGTCCGGCCGGCGTGGCCGTCGCCGCGCAGCGCGGCGGCGGCCATCGCGGCGATATCAGCCGGATCCACCCAGGGAAGGGCGACGTCCCCGAACGGCGCGGCGATCGTCCGCGCCGACCGGACCGACGGCGCCCACATCAGCGCGTTGGAGTGGAATCCGCTGGGCCGCAGGATCGTCCACTCGAGCCCTGATCCCTGCACGGCGGCCTCGAACCTGCGGAGGTGCTCGTGCGACGGCGCCGTTGGCCGCGTTCCGGCCAGCTGGGACGACACGAGCACGATCCGGTGCGCACCCGACGCGGCGACGACCTCGACCAGCCCGTCGGGGTCGACACCCTCGCCGCCACCGGCGACCAGCAGGAAGACCGCGTCGGCGCCGTCGAGGGCAGGGGCGAGCGAGGCCGGATCGGTCAGGTCGGCGGGGACGTGCCGGGCCCGCCCCACCCCGGTTCGGGTACCGCGGGAGACGGCCCCCACCTCGTCGGGGCCGCGGGACAGCAGCTCGACCAGAGGCCGTCCGATGTTGCCGGTGGCCCCGGTGACCACGATCGTCGCCATGCCGGTTCGCTCCTTTCGAGAGCAGCTGGAGGACAGAAGCAGCTGGGGTCGGAAGCGCTGAAGAACGCNGAGAGGAGTCGTACCANTTGCGGATAGTAGGTACCTAGGAGATAGTGACTATCCGTGGAGCCAGCGAGGTCGGGATGCAAGATCAGCCCGGTCGTCGACATCGTCTTCAGCCGGTGGACGACGCCGATCCTCTGGGCGCTGAACGCCGAAGGGCCGCTGCGCTTCGTCGAGCTGCAGCGCCGCCTCGGCTCGATCACCCCGAAGGTCCTCACCCAGCGGCTGCGCCAGCTGGAACGGGACGGGCTCGTGCGCCGGACCCAGCACCTCGAGGTGCCGCCCCGCGTGGAGTACGAGATCACCGACCTCGGGCGCAGCCTCGCCCCGGCCTTCCACACGCTCGCGGAGTGGGTCGATCGACACCTCGCCGACGTGGAGGCGGCCCGCAAGAGCTACGACGACGCAGGTCTCCCGATGCCGTAACGCCGGCCGGACGAGCTCGACCAACGCAGCGCAGTGCGAACTGCGTCTAATGTGCTTGCGTATGCGAACTAATCGTGGTGGCCTCGAAACGTGCCGCCATCCACGATCCGCCGTCCGCGCCTGGTCATCACCGTGCTCGCGGCGAGCGGTCTGGTGGTCTCGCTCATGCACACGCTCGTCGTGCCGCTGCTGCCCCGGTTCCCGCAGCTGCTGAACACGACCGCGGCCACCGCGACCTGGCTCGTCACCGCGACGCTGATCGCGGGCGCCGTCGCCGCGCCGCTGCTCGGCCGGCTCGGCGACATGTACGGCAAGCGCCGGATGCTGCTGGTCTCCCTCGGTCTCATCACGGCGGGCTCCGCGCTCGGCGCGGTCGCGCACGACATCGGCACGCTGATCGTCGCCCGGTCCCTGCAGGGCGCCGCGCTCGGTGTGGTCCCGCTGGGGATCAGCATCATGCGCGACGTCCTGCCCCCGGGCCGGGTCGGCGCCGGCATCGCGCTGATGAGCTCGTCGCTGGGCATCGGCGGGGCCATCGGGCTGCCGGTCACCGGGGTGATCGCCCAGGTGTCCGACTGGCGCTGGCTCTTCGCCGGGGCCGCCGCCCTGGCGCTGCTCCTCGTCGTGCTGGTCGCGCGCCTGGTCCCGGAGTCCGTCCCCGGCACCGGCGGCCGCTTCGACCTGCTCGGCGGCATCGGGCTCGCCGCGGCGCTCACCTGCCTGCTGCTGGCGATCTCCAAGGGCAGCGAGTGGGGCTGGACCTCGGCCGTCGTGCTCGGCCTGTTCGGCGCGGCGATCGTGCTGTTCACCCTGTGGGGCAAGCGGGAGTGGCGCATCCCCGAGCCGCTGGTCGACCTGCGGGTGACCAGCCGGCCGGCGGTCCTGTGGACCAACGTGGCCACGGTGCTCATCGGCTTCTCGATGTTCGCCGGGTTCCTCGTCACCACCCAGGTCCTGCAGGCGCCGACCAGCAGCGGGTACGGGTTCGGCCTCTCGCTCGTCGCCGCGGGCCTCGTGCTGCTGCCCAACGGCGCCGTCATGACCGTGCTGTCCCCGATCTCCGCGCGGATCTCGCGGCGCCGCGGCGCCCGCACCACGGTGCAGCTGGGCATCGCCCTGCTCGCCGCCGGCAACATCGGCATGGCGTTCCTGCCGCACTCGCTGCCGCTGCTGATCCTCGCGATGGTCGTCACCTCCACCGGCGCGACACTGGCCTACTCGACCCTGCCGCTGATCATCATGAGCGCGGTGCCCCCCACCGAGACCGCGTCGGCGAACAGCCTCAACGCACTGGCGCGGATGCTCGGCACGTCGTCGTGCAGCGCCTTCGCGGCCGCGGTGTGCTCCGCGTTGGTGATTCAGGTGGACGGGCGGGTGCTGCCGTCCGCCGGCGCCTACGCGGTGGTCTACGGCGGTGCGGCCGTCGCGGCCGGGTTCGCGGCGGCGCTCGTCCGGCGCACGTCGGCCGGGCGGGTGCCGGCGGACGCCCGTACCGCACAGCCCGCGCAGTCCGTGACGGCGTAACCCCTCAGCGTCCGCCCCCACCCCGCTCCCTGACGGCAACGAACGGCACTCTCGTCCACTCCGGGTGGACGAGAGTGCCGTTCGTTGTCTTCCCGCCGGGTCTCACGGACCCTTTCGGCAGACGTGCAGAACCGTGCAGACCCGGGTGCGATGTTCGTCCAACTTCCTTGCGGCCGGGAACGACCGCGTGGTCGGCTGATCCGGTGCCGCCGCCCGCCCGACGCCGACCCATGCTGGTGATCGGCGTCCTCGCGGCGTGCGGCCTCACCGTCTCGCTGATGCAGACGCTCGTGGTGCCGCTGCTCCCGCGGTTCCCCGTGCTGCTGGACACCACCCCGGCCACGGTGACCTGGCTGGTCACGGCGACGCTGATCGCCGGCGCGGTCTGCACGCCGCTGCTCGGCCGGCTCGGCGACATGTACGGCAAGCGGCGCTTGCTGCTGGTCGCGCTCGGGCTCGTCGCGCTCGGTTCGGCCGTCGGGACCGCGGCGCCCGACGTCGGCACGCTCATCGCCGGCCGCGTTCTGCAGGGCGCCGCGATGGGGGCGATCCCGCTCGGGATCAGCATCATGCGCGACGTCCTGCCCCCGGGCCGGGTCGGCGCCGGCATCGGGCTCATGAGCTCGTCGCTGGGCATCGGCGGGGCGCTCGCCCTGCCCCTGGGTGGACTGGTCGCCCAGGAGGCCAGCTGGCGCTGGCTCTTCGCCGCCACCGGCGTGCTCGCGCTCGGGCTGCTCGGCGCCGTGGCGGGTCTGGTGCCGGAGTCCGCCCTCCGCACGGGTGGCCGGTTCGACCTGCTCGGCGCCGCCGGCCTCGCCGCAGCGCTCACCTGCCTGCTGCTGGCGATCTCCAAGGGCAGCGAGTGGGGCTGGACCGCCCCGGCGGTGCTCGGTCTGCTCGCCGCCGCGGCCGTGCTGTCCGCGGCCTGGGGAGCCTGGGAGTGGCGCACCCCCCGCCCACTCGTCGATCTGCGCATCAGCGCCCGGCCCGCGGTGCTGTGGACGAACGTGGCCTCGGCACTCGTCGGGTTCGCGATGTTCGCCGGGTTCCTGCTGGCCACCCAGCAGCTGCAGGCACCGCCCGCCACCGGCTACGGCTTCGGCCTCTCGCTCGTGGCCACCGGGCTGGTGCTGCTGCCCACCGGCGTCGCCATGATGGTCTTCTCCCCGCTCTCGGCGCGCATCTCCCGGGCCCGCGGGCCGCGGACGACGGTCGTGCTGGGCACTGCTGTGCTCGGTGTGGGCAACGCGGCACTGGCGTGCATGCTGCCCTCGGCCGGGCTCGTCGCGTTCGCGATGGTCCTCACCGCCGTCGGGACGGCGCTCGCCTACGCCGCGGTTCCCCTCATGATCATGAACGTGGTGCCGGCCACCGAGACCGCCTCCGCGAACGGCCTCAACGCGCTCATGCGCTCGCTCGGCACGTCGTCATGCAGCGCGTTCGTCGCGGCGGTCACCTCGGCGCTGGTGACGCGCACGGAGGGGCTGGTGCTCCCCTCGGCCACCGCGATCGTCGTGGTCTACTCCGCGGGCGCGGCGGCGGCCCTCGCCGCGGCGCTGATCGTGTGGTGCACCGACGCCGGACGCCGCCGCTCCGATCCGGCGGACGTGCGCGATCCGCAGCGCGTCGAGGGCCGACCCAGCCGTTCGTCGTGATCCACCCGAGCGACCTTCGCCCACCTTCCTTGCGATTGCGAACTATCCCGTGGTGATCTGAGGCGGTGCCGCGGCCCGCCGATCACCGTCCCCTGCTCGTGGTCGGCGTCCTCGCGACGTGCGGTCTGACCGTCTCGCTGATGCAGACCCTGGTCGTACCGCTGCTGCCGCGGTTCCCGCAGCTGCTCGCGACCACCCCGGCCACGGTCTCCTGGCTGCTCACCGCCAACCTGATCGCCGGTGCGGTCACCACTCCCCTGCTCGGTCGCCTCGGCGACATGTACGGCAAGCGGCGCATGCTGCTGGTCGCGCTCGGGTTCCTCGTGCTGGGCTCCGGCCTGGCCGCCACCGCGCCCGACATCGGCACGCTCATCGCCGCCCGCGCGCTGCAGGGCGCCGGGTTCGGAGTCATCTCGCTCGGCATGAGCATCATCCGCGACGTCCTGCCGCCCGCCCGCGTCGGCGCCGGCGTCGGGCTGATGAGCTCGTCGCTCGGCGTCGGCGGCGCCGTCGGGCTGCCGATCACCGGCGTGGTCGCGCACGTGGCCAGCTGGCGGCCGCTCTTCGCCGCCGCAGCGCTGTTCGGCCTGTTCCTGGTGGTGCTGGTGGCGCTGGTGGTGCCCGAGTCGGCGGTGCGCACGGGCGGCCGGTTCGACCTGATCGGCGCGGCCGGCCTCGCCGCAGCGCTCACCTGCGTGCTGTTGGCGATCTCGAAGGGCAACGAGTGGGGCTGGGCCTCCCCGGCCGTGCTGTGCCTGTTCGGCGGCGCCCTCGTGCTGTTCCCCGTCTGGGGTGCGTGGGAGTGGCGCGCCCGGCGGCCGCTGGTCGACCTGCGCGTCAACGCCCGGCCCGCGGTGCTGTGGACCAACGTGTCGGCCGTGCTCGCCGGGTTCTCGATGTTCGCCTGCTTCGTCGTCATCACTCAGCTGCTGCAGGCCCCGCCCGGCACCGGGTACGGCTTCGGCCTCCCGCTCGCCGTCGCCGGGGCGGTGCTGGTGCCCGTCGGCGTTGCGATGACGGTCTTCTCCCCGCTGTCCGCGCGGCTGTCCCGGGCCCGCGGCGCCCGCACGACGGTGCTCACCGGCGTCGCCCTGATGATCGGCGGCAACCTCGGCCTGGCGAGCGTGCCGCGTTCGGTCGTGCTGCTCATGGTCGCCACGACCGTCACCGCGTCCGGGACCGCGCTGGTCTACGCGGCGCTCCCGCTGATGATCATGGATGCGGTGCCGGCCACGGAGACCGGATCGGCCAACGGCCTCAACACGCTGGCGCGCATGCTCGGCACCTCCACGTGCAGCGCGTTCATCGCAGCCGTCAGCTCCGGGCTGGTCACGGACGTGGGCGGGCAGGTGTGGCCGGCCACGGCCGCGTACACCGCGATCTTCGCCACCGCCGCCGCGGCAGCGCTGGTGGCCGGGCTGATCGTGGCGGTCAGCCCCGCCGGGCGGACCCCGGTCGACGCCCCGCGGCCGGCGGAGCAGCAGGTGCCGGCCTGAGATCAGTCCTTCGCCGTGCGCGTGTCAGTGCGCAGCGGGTGTCCCGGCGGCACCTCCACGAGCACGATCCGCGTGCCCTCGGGGTCGGCGATCCACATCTCGTACAGCCCCCACGGCTCCAGCCGGGGCTCGCGGACCACGTACTGCTTGACCTGCTCCTGCGCGGCCGCGAGGTCGCGCACCTGCAGCCACAGCGCCCCCGGCGAGGGCGGGCCGGGCTCGTGCCCGTGCCCCGAGACCTCCAGCAACCCGTTGCCCAGGAAGAACACGGTGCCGCCGGGGAACTCGCGAGCGATCGCGAGCCCCAGCACGTCGCGGTAGAACGCCACGCTGCGCTCGTAGTCGGCGGGCCGCAGCAGGACCCGGCTGGCGAGAATCTCCATCAGGTGCTCATCTTGATCGCTCCGAGCGCCGATGGCTCGTCTGGATCGATGCGCAGCGCGCTCATCACCCGCGCCAGCCCCAGGTACGCGCCCGTGACCAGGCACAGCTCGACGATCTCCCGGTCGCCGAGCTGCTCGGCGAGCGCGGCGTAGCGGTCGTCGGGCACCTCGCCGTCGCGGACGAGGTCGGCCGCGAACTCCAGCACCGCCCGCTCCCGCGGCGGGAACGGGGAGAGATCACCCCGCTCCAGCGCGGCGAGCTGCTCCTCGGTCGCGCCGCACGCCCGCGCGACCGGCGCGTGCTGGTCCCACTCGTAGCGAGCGGCGAGCCGACCCACCTGCAGGATCGCCAGCTCGCGCAGCAGCGGGTCGAGCGCCAGGTCGTTCAGCAGCGCACCGGAGTACCGCAGCCACGGCACCAGCGCGGTCTCGGCGTGCGCCAGGAGCTTGAAGACGTTCAGGTCGGGCAGCCGGGACAGGGCCTTCGCCGTGGCCGGAGAGGCGGTGGCGGGATCGACGTAGGGGACGCGGGCCATACCCCGATCGTTGCAGGCGCTCAGGCCGGGTGGTTCTTCGCGTGGGTCGCGACGATCTCGGCGAGCTGCTCGGGCACCTCGTCGGGGATCCAGTGGCTCACCCCGGGCAGCTCGACGAACTCGTACGGACCGGTCACCTCGGCCTGCGCGTGCAGGGTCGACTGCCGGGTCAGCGCCGTGTCGCCCGTGCTCCACACGAACCGGGTCGGCACGCTCACCTTCGCCCCGAACGACGGCGGGGCGAGGAACAGCGCGCGGTACCAGTTGAGCGCCGCGGTGAGCCGATCCGGATCGGCGAGCGCGGCGGCGTCCCGGTCGGCCGCGGCGGGCGGCAGCCCGGTGCGGCGCAGCAGCGCACGCAGCCGCCCCGGCGCGCCCAGCAGCCGCTCGGGCAGTCGCGGCAGCTGGAACACGTACATGTACCAGGACGCGAGCCCTTGCCGGCTGGTCAGCAACGAGCGCAGGAACGCCCGCGGCGGCGGCACGCTCACGGCCGTGAGGGTGGCCACGCGTTCGGGATCGCGGGCCGCGAGCGACCACGCCACCGCGGCGCCCCAGTCGTGCCCCACCACGTGCGCCCTGCTGCCCGGGCCCACGACGTCGTCGAGCACGGCGATCGCGTCCGCGACCAGCTCCGGCAGCACGTAGTCGCGCCGCCGCGGCGGCCGGGCACCCGGCGAGTAGCCGCGCTGGTCGGGGGCGATGCAGCGGAACCCGTCTGCGGCCAGCAGCGTCGCGACCGCCTCCCACGACCGGCCGGTCTGCGGGAAGCCGTGCAGGAGCAGCACGGGGACCCCGTCGTCGGGCCCCCAGGTGTGGACGTCGAACCGGAGCGCACCGCGCGTTGCCGTCACCACGTGACCATGATGGCCCCCACATCACTTGCACCCCGGCCCCGGGCCAGATTGGGTGTCCGACGTGACCTCCCCTACGCGCGACCCGTGGATCACTGCCCCGCACCGGCCCGGCATGGAACGATGCACGACGGTTTCGGGGCAGGGAGGAGCACGGTGACGGGCCAGGAGCCGGTAAGACCGTTCACACGGATCGCGATCGTCAACCGCGGCGAGCCCGCGATGCGGCTCATCAACGCTGTGCGCGAGTGGAACGCGGAGGGCCGCAGGCAGCTGCGCACGATCGCGGTGTACACGGCGGTCGACCGGCACGCCATGTTCGTGCGCGAGGCCGACGAGGCGGTGCTCATCGGGCCGGCGGATCCCGAGCAGGCGTTCGGCACCAGCCCGTACCTCGACTACGCCGAGCTGGCCCGGGCTCTGCGCGAGTGCGAGGCGGACGCGGTGTGGCCCGGCTGGGGCTTCGTGTCGGAGAAGTCCGACTTCGCGCGCATGTGCCGGCAGATGGGCATCGTGTTCGTCGGGCCGTCACCGGAGGTCATGGAGCGGCTGGGCGACAAGATCGCCTCGAAGAAGCTGGCCGAGGAGGTCGGCGTGCCGATGGCCGCGTGGAGCGGTGGCCCGGTGGCCGATCTCGCCGCGGCCCGCGAGCACGCCGAGCGCATCGGTTACCCGCTGATGGTGAAGGCCACCGCGGGCGGCGGCGGGCGCGGCATCCGCCGGGTCGACAGCCCCGATGAGCTGGAGGAGGCGTTCACCCGCGCGGCGGCGGAGGGCGCGCGGACCGCGGGCGACGCGACCGTGTTCCTGGAGCGGGCGATCCCCGGCGGACGCCACGTCGAGGTGCAGGTCGTCGCCGACGCCACCGGGGACGTGTGGACGCTCGGCATCCGCGACTGCTCGGTGCAGCGGCGCAACCAGAAGGTGATCGAGGAGTCGGCGTCCACTGCGCTGGATCCCGAGCAGGAGGAGCTGCTGCGCACCTCGGCGGCGGCGCTGGCGAAGGCCGCCGGCTACGTGAGCGCCGGCACCGTCGAGTTCCTCTACGAGCCCAAGGAGCGGCTGCTGTCGTTCCTGGAGGTCAACACCCGGTTGCAGGTGGAGCACTGCGTCACCGAAGCCACCACGGGCATCGACATCGTCAAGCTGCAGCTGCACATCGCCGCGGGCGGGCGGCTGGCCGACTTCGGCGCGCCGCCCCAGGCGCGCGGGCACGCCATCGAGGCCCGGCTCACCGCGGAGGACCCCGAAGCGGGCTTCGCCCCAGCGCCCGGGCGGATCGTGCACCTGGCGCTGCCGGCGGGGCCGGGCATCCGCGTCGACACCGGCGTGGCCGAGGGCGACACGATCCCGCCCCAGTTCGACTCGATGATCGCCAAGGTCATCGCGTGGGGCCGCGACCGCGCCGAGGCCCGCGCCCGGCTCTCCCGCGCGCTGCGCCAGACCGCGGCGGTGATCGACGGCGGCACGACCAACAAGTCGTTCCTGCTCGACATCCTCGACCGGCCCGAGGTCCGCTCCGGAGAGGTCGACACCACCTGGCTCGACACGATGATGGCCGGCGGCTACACGCCGCCGCGCCGGCTCGACATCGCGCTGCTCGCCACCGCCGTCGAGGCCCAGGACGCGCACGTGGCCCGCCAGCGCGCCCGCCTGTTCGCCTCCGCCGAGCGCGGCCGGCCCGAGGTCGGCCACGAGACCTGGCACCAGGTGGACGTGCGCGCGGCGGGCCGGTCCTACCGCATGCGGGTGGCGCAGAGCCGCAGCCACCGCTACCGCGTGGAGATCACCGATGCCGACGGCGCCACTGCCGCCGTGGACGTCGACGTGGAGCGCACCGGCCGGTTCGAGCGCAAGCTCACCGTCCGCGGCGAGTCGTTCGCGGTGCTGTCGGTGCCGCAGGGCAGCGACTTCCTCGTCGAGGTCGACGGCGCGGTGCACCGCATCTCCGGCGGCGAGGCCGGGCTGGTGCGCGCGCCCGCCCCGGCGATGGTCGTGGCGATCCCGGTGCGCGAGGGCGACACCGTCGAGGCGGGCGACGTCGTGGCCGTCGTCGAGTCGATGAAGCTGGAGACGGCGCTGCGCGCTCCGGTGTCCGGCCGTGTCCGTGAGGTGCTGGTCGCGGCGAACACGCAGGTCGAGGGCGGCACCAAGCTGATCCGCCTGGAACCCGACGGCGCAGGCGGCGACGCGGGCGGCGAGCGGGTCGACCTGTCCGCGCTGGCCGCCCGGCACAGCCGGGAGCGCCGCGACCCGGCCCGGACCGCCGCCGACGCGCTCACGTCGCTGCGGCACCTGGTGCTCGGCTTCGACATCGACGAGCGCGACGCGCGCCCGCTGCTGGCCGCCCTGACCGAGGCCCGCGAGCAGCTCGCCCCCGACGACGCCCGGGTGCTCGACGGCGAGATGGCGATCTTCGAGATCTTCGCCGACCTGTGCTCGCTGTCGCGCAACCGGCGCGGCCCCGAGGACGAGAGCGAGCAGATCGACCCGCGCGGCGAGGAGGCCCGCAACCCGCAGGAGTACCTGTACGCGTACCTGCGCTCCCGCGACGCGGAGGCCGAGGGCCTGCCGGAGTCGTTCCGGGCGAAGCTGCGCCGGGCGCTGGCCCACTACGGGGTGGCCGACCTGGAACCGGCCACGGAGTCGGCCGCCGACGCGCTGCACACCGCGCTCTACCGCATGTTCCTCGCCCACCGCCGGGCGAGCGCCCAGGTGCCGGTGCTGCTGGACCTGCTGCAGTGGCGGCTGGCCCACCCGGACTCGCTGCCGGGGCCCGCCCGCGACCGCTACCACCGGGTCCTCGACCGGCTCGTCACCGCCACCCAGCTGCGCCACCCCGTCGTCGGCGGGCTGGCCCGGCGGGTGCGGCACGTCTGCTTCCGCGCCCCGCTGATCGCCGCCGAGCGCACCCGCGGGCAGCAGGAGGTGCGCGAGGAGCTGGAGCGGCTGTCCAGCGACCCGCAGCAGCGGGCCCGGCAGATCGAGAAGATCGTCTCGGCGGGCGAGCCGATCCTGAGCGTGTTCGGGCCGCGGCACCACGACGTGATGCTCGAGGTGATGACGCGGCGGTACTACCGCATCCGGCCGCTGCGCGACGTCGAAGTCACCGACCGCGGCGGGCGGCCGCTGCTCACCGCGCGCTACGACCACCAGGGCCGCCAGATCACCGTGCTCGCGACCACCGTGCACACCGCGCCGGACGCGCCGCCGTGGGGCGAGCCGATGACCGTGCAGGGCGATCTGCGCCGGATCATCGCCGGGCTGTCCGAGGACAGCGTCGTATCGCTCGACATCTACGTGATCGCGGGTGAGGCACCCGACTCCGATCCCGAGCGCTCGTCGGAGAAGATCCGCTCGATGCTCGGGCGGCTGCCCGAGAAGCTGGAGCGGGTCGCCGTCGCGGTGCGCCGCCCCGGCGGGGACGAGCGCACGGCCTGGTTCACCTTCGTGCCGGGCGAGGGACGCCGGCCGGAGGAGAACCGCACGCTGCGCGGGCTGCACCCGATGGTGGCCGAGCGACTGGGTCTGTGGCGGCTGGAGGGCTTCGAGCTCACCCGACTCCCCTCCCCCGTCGACGTGCACGTGTTCCGCGCCGTCGGCCGCGACGTGCCGGAGGACGAGCGGCTGATCGTGCTCTCCGACGTGCGCGAACTGACGGTCCAGCGCGACGAGAACGGGCAGATCCGGGCGCTGCCGCAGCTGGAGCTCGTCCTCGACTCGTGCCTGGACGCGCTGCGCTCGGCGCGCGCCGAGGCCCACACCGGCGGCCGCAACGGCGCCCGGCTCGACTGGAACCGGGTGCTGCTGTACGTGTGGCCGGTCGTCGACGTGGCGCTGGAGGACCTGGACTCGGTGGTGCGGGTGCTCGCACCGCGCTCGGAGAACCTCGGCCTGGAGCAGGTGATGGTGCAGTTCCGGCACCGCACCCGGCCCGAGGACGAGCCGCAGGAGTACATGCTGCGGATGTCGCGACCGCCGGGCGCCGGGCTCACCGTGCGCGTCACGAGGCCGCCGACGGAGCCGATGCGCCAGCTCGACTCCTACCACCAGAAGGTGATCCGGGCGCAGCGGCGCGGCGCGGTCTACCCGTACGAGCTGGTGCCGATCCTCGTGCGCAACCCGGAACGGGGCGGGCCGGACGGCACGTTCACCGAGTACGACCTCGACCAGACCGGCGCCGCTGTGCCGGTGTCCCGACCGCCGGGCGGCAACACCGCGGCCATCGTCATGGGCGTGGTGAACACGCCGACGAGCCGCTACCCGGAGGGCATGACCCGGGTCGTGCTGCTCGGCGACCCGACGAAGGCGCTCGGTTCGCTGGCCGAGCCGGAGTGCGCGCGGGTGTGCGCGGCCGTCGAGCTCGCGCGCAAGCTGCAGGCGCCGATCGAGTGGTTCGCCGTCTCCGCGGGCGCGAAGATCGCCATGGACTCCGGCACGGAGAACATGGACTGGATCTCCCGCGCCCTGCGCGCGATCGTCGAGTTCACCCAGGACGGCGGCGAGATCAACGTCGTCGTCGCGGGCATCAACGTCGGCGCGCAGCCGTACTGGAACGCCGAGGCGACGATGCTCATGCACACCAAGGGCATCCTCGTCATGACGCCGGACAGCGCGATGGTGCTGACCGGCAAGCAGTCGCTCGACTACTCCGGCGGCGTGTCGGCCGAGGACAACTTCGGCATCGGCGGTTACGACCGGATCATGGGCCCGAACGGGCAGGCGCAGTACTGGGCGCCGGACCTGTCCGGGGCCATGGACGTGCTGCTCGCCCACTACCAGCACACGTACAAGGCGCCCGGGGAGCGGTTCCCGCGGCCGGCCCCGACGTCCGACCCGATCGACCGCGACATCTCCACGTCGCCGCACTCGGGCCCGGGCACGGACTTCACCACGGTCGGCCAGATCTTCCGGGACAACCCGGGCCGGAAGAAGCCGTTCGACATCCGGTCGCTGATGAACGCGGTCGCCGACGCCGACCACCCGACCCTGGAGCGGTGGGTCGACATGATCGACGCCGAGGGCGCGGTCGTGTTCGACGCGCACCTGGGCGGGCAGCCGGTGTGCCTGATCGGCATCGAGTCGCGCCCGCTGCCGCGGCGCGGGCCGCTGCCGGTCGACGGGCCGACCACGTTCACCGCGGGCACGCTGTTCCCGAAGTCGTCGAAGAAGGTGGCCAGGGCGATCAACGCGGCCAGTGGGAACCGCCCGCTGGTGATCCTGGCGAACCTGTCGGGGTTCGACGGGTCCCCGGAGTCGCTGCGTCAGCTGCAGCTGGAGTACGGCGCCGAGATCGGCCGCGCGGTGGTCAACTTCGACGGGCCGATCGTGTTCTGCGTGGTGTCGCGTTACCACGGCGGTGCGTTCGTGGTGTTCTCCGCGACGCTGAACGACAACATGGAGGTCGCCGCCGTCGAGGGCTCGTACGCGTCGGTGCTGGGCGGAGCACCTGCCGCGGCCGTCGTGTTCGCCGGTGAGGTGAACAAGCGGACCGCGGCCGATCCGCGCGTCGCCGAGCTGGAGCGGCGGATCGCCGAAGCCCGCCGCGCCGGCAACGACACCGAGGCGTCGGCGCTCACCGCGGAGCTGGCGGCCGTGCGGCCCGGGGTGCGCGCGGAGAAGCTCGGCGAGGTGGCCGACGAGTTCGACGCCACGCACTCGATCGAGCGAGCCAAGCGGGTCGGGTCGGTGCACGAGATCGTGGCGCCGGAGCGGCTGCGGCCGTACCTGATCGACGCGGTGCGCCGCGGGATGGCGAAGGTGGCGGCGGCGCAGTAGGAGCCCGCACGAGCAGCGCTCGTCGAGGACACGCTGCCGCGATCAGCAGGGCGTCTCGATCGCGGCGACGCCGTCCTCGACGCGCCCACCTCAGCGGGTGCAAAGACCCTTCATCTCCAGCACCCGGGCCACCGCCGTGTCGTTGGCGGCCGGCTCCAGGGTGCCGTCGGCCAGGGCCCGTTCCAGTGCGGTGAGCACTGGGGCGACGTCGCCGCCCGCCGACCACAGCGCCTGGTCCGCGCCGGCAGCCAGTGCGCGGGTGACGGCCTGGGCCACGGTGAACCGGGACGTGATCGCCTTCATCGCGCCCAGGTCGTCGGTGACGACGACGCCGTCGAACCGGTAGTCCTCGCGCAGCAGCCGGTACGCCTCGGGCGTGAGCGACGTGGGCAGGTCGCCGGTCAGGCCGGGCACGTCGAGGTGGCCGACCATGACCTGGTCGCCGGGCTGCGGCAGCGTCTCGTACGGGCGCAGGTCGCCGGCGCGCAGCTGGTCCAGCGGCGGGGTGGACACCCGGCCGCGGTGCGAGTCGCCGCTGCTGTGGCCGTGCCCCGGGAAGTGCTTGAACACCGGGGTGATCCCGGCGGCGCGCAGGCCCTCGGCGAAGGCGCCCGCGTAGGTCGTGACGACGTCCGGGTCGTTCGAGAACGAGCGGTCGCCGATGACCGCGTTCGCCGGCTGGTCGCTCACGTCGGCGACGGGCGCGTAGTCGACGGTCACCCCGCGGGCGGCCAGCTTGCGGCCCCGCTCCTCGGCGAGCGCGCGGACCTCGGCCACCGGCCGCTTCGCCATCGACCGGGCGCTGGGCAGCTGCCCGTCGAGCATCTCGATGCGCTGCACGCGCCCGCCCTCGTCGTCGACGGCGACCGACACCGGGATCCGGGCCACCGCCTGCACCTTCCGCAGCGCCTGGTCGGTCAGCAGCGCGGTGTCGTTGCCGCCGAGGAAGATGCCACCGACCTGGGTCTCGCGCACGGTCTCCACCGTCCCGGCGACGTCCCCGGCGTCGACCCCGACGACGAGCCGCTGCGCGAGCTTCGCCCGGGGCGTCATGCCCGCGAGCACCCGCGCGCAGGACGGCGGCGCTCCCGCAGCGGCCGGCGGTTCGGCGGCTGGGGCGGCGAGCGGCTGCACCGGCCCCGCGGCGGGAGCCGGCAGCAGCACGAGCACAGCCAGGACCGAGAGCACCGCGCCCGACGCGAGGGCGGAGAGGCAGCGGTGCGCGACACGGTGACCCATCGCCCGACATCCTCCTCCCCCGCCGCCCGGCTCGCCGGCCCGCCCCTACCGCACGATCGGGGGGACCTGTTCACCAGGGCGGACGGGCCCGGGCGGGGTGCCGTCGCCGAACGGGCGCCCGCCGAGCCGGGCGCGCGAGTGCGGTTCCAGCCAGACCCGCGGATCCGGGCCCTTCGGGACCACGCCGGTCGGGTTGATCTGCCGGTGGACGCCGTAGTAGTGCTGCTTGATCTGCTCGAAGTCGATCGTGTCGCCGAAGCCGGGCGTCTGGAACAGGTCGCGCGCGTACTCCCACAGCACCGGCATCTCCGTGAGCTTCTGCCGGTTGCACTTGAAGTGGCCGTGGTAGACCGCGTCGAAGCGGACGAGCGTGACCCACAGCCGGATATCCGCCTCGGTGATCGTGTCGCCGACGAGGTAGCGCTGGTGCGCCAGCCGCTCGGACAGCAGGTCGAGGTGCGTGAACAGCCGGTCGTAGGCCTCCTCGTACGCCTCCTGCGTGGTGGCGAACCCGCAGCGGTAGACCCCGTTGTTGACCTCGGTGTAGATCCCTGCCATGACCTCGTCGATCTCGGCACGCAGGTGCTCGGGATACAGGTCGGGCGCGCCGGGTCGGTGGTAGGCCTTCCACTGGGTGGAGAAGTCCAGGGTGAGCTGCTGGAATCCGTTGGTCACGACCTTGCCGCTCGAGATCTCGACCATCGCGGGAACGGTGATGCCGCCGGAGAAGTTCGGATCGGCCTTGCGGTAGGCCTCGCCGAGCCACTCGATGCCCAGCACCGGGTCGCGGTTGTCCGGGTCGAGGTGGAACCGCCAGCTGCGCTCGTCGTGCAGCGGGCCGGCGATCCCCAGGGAGATCGCGTCCTCCAGCCCGAGCAACCGGCGCACGATCACCGCCCGGTTCGCCCACGGGCACGCGCGGGCGACGATGAGCCGGTACCGGCCTGGCTCCACCGGCCAGGGGGACGATCCGTCGGAAGTGATGCGCTCGTCCAGTGCGACGGGTTCGCGTTCGTAGGCTCCTTCTCCGGCCATGATCCCGACGCTACCCGCGGCCTGCGAGGATCGTCGGGTGAGCGCACTCGAGGACCTCGTCCGCCCGGGTATGCGGATCGCCCTCGCCGACGGCACCGGATCGCCGCGGGCCCTGACGCCGCAGCTGTGCGAGCTGGCCCGCCGCCACGGCGACCTGCGGCTGATCACCGGATGGCTGCCGGCCCAGGACCCCGGCCTGGACCCTGGGGTGTTCGCCGACGCCCGCTCCGTGATGCCCGGCTGGGGGCTGCGCCGCCACGTCGACGCGGGCACGGTGCGGGTGGTCCCGGCGCGGATGTCAGCGGTGCCGGCGCTGCTCGCCGGACCGATGCGGCCCGACCTGCTCGTGGCCTCGCTCGTGCGGCGACCGGACGGGCTGCGGTTCGGCTCCGAGGTGTCGTGGATGCGCGGGCTCGTCGAGGCCGGGGTGCCCGTGGCCGCGGTGGTGTCCACCACGATGACGTGCGCGGACGGCGGGCCACCGCTGCCGGAGGAGAACATCACCGTAGTCGCCGAGACCGACCAGGACGCGGTGGAGCTCACGAGCCCCCCACCGGGCCCCGTGGAGACCGCGATCGCTGAGCACGTCGCGCGCCTGGTGCCGGAGGGCGCCCGGGTGCAGGTGGGCCCCGGCCGGCTCGGCACGGCGGTGCTGGCGGCGCTGTCGGTGCCGGTGCGGGTCGACTCAGGGCTCCTGCCCGAGTCCGTCCTCGATCTCGACGAGCGCGGGCTGCTGCTGGGCGCCAACGCGGCGTACCTGGTGGGCACACGGCAGCTGTACGAGTGGGCCGACGGGCGCGGGGTGCTCGGGCCCGTCGAGGTGGTGCACGAGCCGGCCCGGCTGGCGGCCGCCGAGCCGCCGCTGATCGCGGTCAACACCGCGATCGAGGTCGACCTGCACGGGCAGGTCAACGTGGAGGGCACGGCGACGTCGGTCATGGGCGGCATCGGCGGCCACCCGGACTACGCGATGGCCGGCTCCCGCTGCCCGCGCGGGTTGTCGGTGATCGCGCTGGAGTCGCAGCACGGTGGGCGGCCGACGCTCGTCGAACGGCTGTCGCGGCCGGTGACGACGGGAGCGCACGACGTCGACGTGGTGGTCACCGAGCGGGGCGTGGCCGACCTGCGCGGGCTCGACAGACAGGAGCGCACCCGGGCGCTGCGAGCGCTCTGGGAGCTGTGAAGCGAAGGCCGGACGGCGACGAACGGCCCTTTCGTCCACTCGGGGTGGACGAAAGGGCCGTTCGCTGCGTGTGGACCGGGCCCGGGTCAGCGGCTGCGCGCGTCCGCCATCGCCCCGCCCGCCTCGTCCGGCGCCGCCTCCACCGGCTCACCGCGGGCACCGAACACCCAGTACCGCATGACGAGGAACCGGCAGAGCCCGCCGAGCGCACTCGCCGCCGCTACGCAGGTGGCCTCCAGCGTCGGCCCGGGATCGTCCACCAGCGCCGCGAGGATCAGCAGCACGGTGGAGCTGTAGAACGCGTAGAACACCATCGTGCCGGCGTTCTGCACGTAGTTGCGCCAGCGGTGCCCCGCCGCGCCGCCGAAGGTGAACTGCCGGTTGGCCTCGGTGGAGGCGATCGTGGAGAGCACGACGGCCACCAGGTTCGCCGGCACCGGGTCGATCCACACCCGCAGGATGAGGTAGATCAGCGCGTTGACCGCGGTGCCGAGCCCGCCGACGACCGCGTAGCGCGCCAGCTGGACGACGAACGCGTGCCTCGCCGAGAACGGGGCCGCGGATGGTGACACCATCGCCTCGACCACGTCCTCTCCCCGTCGCCGCCGCGGGATCCAGCGACCCGCTCCGGCATGTGCGCGCGCTGCCTTCCCCTCAGGACAACGCCGCGCGCACCGGGTGATTCCGTGCCGACCGGCCGGCCCAGCGTATCGGGACGGACGTCACAGCGCCCGGCGCGCCCGGGCATCAGACCGCGAGGAAGACGGTCTCGCCCTCCCCCTGCAAGCGGATGTCGAACCGGAACCGGCCCGGCCCGTCCGGGACCGCGAGCAGGGTCGATCGGCGCTCCTGCGGCACGGTGGCGAGCAGCGGGTCAGCGGCGTTGGCCGCCTGTTCGTCGGGGAAGTAGATGCGCGTGACCACCCGGTCGAGCAGGCCCCTGGCCAGCACCGACACGTCGATGTGCGGGGCCTGGCCATCGCCGATCGCGCCCGGCTTGACGCTGACGACGCGCCAGCTGCCGTCCGGCGCGGTCAGGCAGCGGCCGAACCCGCGGAACCCGCTGCCGCCGCGGGGGTCCTCGGGGTGGTCGAAGCGGCCGTCGGCGTCGGCCTGCCAGGTCTCCACGACGGCGTCCGGGACGGGCTCGCCGGCGCCGTCGGTCACCACGCCGTGGACCACGATCGCGCCCGGCGCGTCCTCGGGCACGACGAGGTGCCCGTCGGGCCAGGTCAGGCCCAGCGCGAGGTAGGGGCCGACCGTCTGCGATGGGGTGAGCTCAGGCATGGGGCTCCTCGAAGGGGGTCTGCTCGCGGCCGCGCAAGACGATGTCGAAGCGGTACGCCAGCGCCCACTCGGGCTTCGTGGCGTCGAGGTCGAACGTCGCGATCATGCGCTTGCGCGCCGCCTCGTCCGGCACCGAGTTGAAGATCGGGTCGTACGGGAAGAGCGGATCGTCGGGGAAGTACATCTGCGTCACCAGCCGCTGGGTGAACGCGCGCCCGAACAGCGAGAAGTGGATGTGCGCCGGACGCCAGGCGTTGTGGTGGTTGCGCCACGGGTAGGCACCCGGCTTGATCGTCGTGAACGAGTAGTTGCCCAGCGAGTCGGTGACGACCCGGCCGGACCCGGTGAAGTTCGGGTCCAGCGGCGCGGGCCAGTTGTCGTTCTGGTGCGCGTAGCGTCCGGCCGCGTTGGCCTGCCACACCTCGACGAGGGTGTCCGGCACCGGGCGGCCGTCGGAGTCGAGCACCCGGCCGAACACGATGATCCGCTGCCCCTGCGGTTCGCCCGCGTGCTGACGGGTCAGGTCGTTGTCGGCCGGCCCGGCGGGCCCGGTGAGCAGCGGCCCGGTGACCTCGGTGAGCCGGTGCGGCAGCAGGATCGGGCGGTGCTTCGGGGCCCGCAGCTCGGTGCTGCGGTAGGCGGGCCAGTCCAGGTTCGGGTGGGTTCCGGCAGGCGCGGGCGCGTAGCCGCGCACGTGCGTGGGGGGTGAAGTCGTCACAGGACCGCTCCGTGGGGGAATCCGGTGTAGTTCTCCGCGAGGCTGGTGGCCGCCGCGCGGCTGGACACGGTGTAGGCGAGCTGCGCCTGCTGCAGCCGCCGGTCGAACTCCGTGGCGTCGTCGAAGATGTGCAGCATCGACGTCATCCACCAGGAGAAGTGCTCGGCGCGCCACACCCGCGACAGGCACGTGCGGGTGTAGGCGTCCGCGGCCCGGTGATCGCCGCGCAGCAGGTCGCGCAGAGCACCGGCGAGCACGGCCACGTCGGCGACCGCGAGGTTCATGCCCTTGGCCCCGGTGGGCGGCACGATGTGCGCGGCGTCGCCGGCGAGGAACAGCCGCCCGCGCCGCATCGGCTCGGCGACCATGCTGCGCATGGCGGTGACGCCCTTCTCCAGCACCGGGCCCTCGTTGAGGTGGAAGCCCTCGGCGGCCAGGCGGGTGCCCAGCTCGTCCCAGATTCGGGCGTCCGACCACGACGCCGGGTCGGTGTCGGGCGGCACCTGCAGGTAGAGCCGCGTGATCTCCGGGCTGCGCATGGAGTAGAGCGCGAACCCGTTCGGGTGGTGGGAGTAGACGAGCTCGTGGTGGGTCGGCGCGGCCTTGGCGAGGATGCCGAGCCAAGCGAACGGGTAGGTGCGCTCGATCGTGCGCGGTGCGACGAGCGGCCGGCAGATGCCGTGGTAGCCGTCGCAGCCGGCCACGGCGGCGCAGGTCAGCTCGTGCCGGCGGCCCTCGGCATCGGTGAACGCGACGACGGGGGCGTCCGACTCGATGCCGCTGATCGCGATCTCGGAGACCTCGAACCACAGCTGCGCCCCGATCTCGGCGCCGTCGGCGATGCGGGCGGCGACGAGGTCCTTCACGACCTCCTGCTGGCCGTACACGGTGATGCCGCGGCCGACGAGGTCGTGGAAGTCGATGTGGTGGTCACGGCGCTCCCCGGGTTCGCCGAAGCGCAGGGTGATGCCGGCGTGCGGCATGCCCTCGCGGTCGAGCCGGTCTGCCAGCCCGGCCTCGCGCAGCAGCTGCACCGTCGGGTGCTCGAGCACCCCGGCCCGCACCCGCTGCTCGATGTAGCTGCGGCTGCGCGCCTCCAGCACCACCGAGTCGACGCCCTCCCCGGCGAGCAGGTGGGAGAGCAGCAGCCCGGCAGGTCCGGCTCCGATGATCGCGACCTGGGTGCGCATGACGTGGAGGGTGGCTGAGCGCACCCCCCGAACACGACAGCTCTTCCGCTGAGCGGAAGGATGACGGGCGTGGGGTCATCGGTGACCGAACGCGTGCTCACCCTGCTGTCGGCGTTCAGCGCCGAGCAGCCTGAGCTGACGCTCACCGAGCTCAGCAGGCGCAGCGGGCTCCCGCTCACCACGACCCACCGGCTGGCGGGCGAGCTGGTCGCGGGCGGCGCCCTGGAGCGGCTCGACGGGCGCTACCGCATCGGGCTGCGGCTGTGGGAGATCGGCTCGCTCGCCCCGCGCGGGCTCGGCCTGCGCGAGCTGGCGATGCCGTTCCTGGAGGACCTCTGCGCCGCGACCGGGCAGAACGTCCAGCTCGCAGTGCTCGCCGACGACGGCCGCAGCCCAGAGGTCGTCTACCTGGAACGACTCGCACCGCGCAACGCGGTGAGCATCCTGACGCGCGTCGGCGGCCGCTTGCCGGCGCTCACCACCGCGGTCGGCCGGGTGCTGCTCGCGCACGCCCCGCCGGACGTGCTGGAGGCGGCGCTGGCCCGGCCGGTGCGGCGGTTCACGCCGGAGACCGTCACGGACCCGGACGAGCTGCGGCGGGCGCTGGCCGACGTCCGCCGCACCGGCGTGGCGATCACGATGCGCCAGATCGAGCTGGTGTCGCTGTCGGTGGGGGCACCGGTGCGCGGGGGCGACGGCCGGGTGGTGGCCGCGATCTCGGTGGTCGCGCCGGTGGAGGCGGGCGCGCAGCCGTACGTACCCGTCGTGGTGGCCGCCGCGCGCGGCATCTCCCGGCGGGTGGCGAACACCTCCCCCGCCTGAGCTTGCCGTTCCCGCCCGCCAGCACGACGATCACCTGCGATGCGCCCGTTCACCGTCGAGATCCCCGAGTCCGAGCTGGCCGACCTGCGTGCCCGGCTGGCCCGCACCCGCTGGCCGGAGGAGGCGACGGTCGGCGGCTGGACCCAGGGCGTGCCGCTGGACTACGCGCGCGAGCTGGTGGACTACTGGGCGCACCGCTACGACTGGCGCCGCTGCGAGGCCGAGCTGAACGCGCTGCCGCAGTTCGTCACGGGGCTCGACGGGGGCGGCGACGACAGCGTCACGGTGCACCTCATCCACCGCCGCTCGCCGCACCCGGACGCGATGCCGCTGCTGCTCACCCACGGCTGGCCCGGCTCGGTCGTGGAGTTCCTCGACATCATCGACGCGCTGGTCGATCCGCCGGACCCGCGCGATGCCTTCCACGTCGTGGTGCCGTCCCTGCCCGGGTACGGGTGGAGCGGCAAGCCGCGCGTGAACGGGTGGGGCGTGGAGCGGATCGCGACCGCGTGGGCGCAGCTGATGGACCGGCTCGGCTACGACCGGTTCGCCGCGGCGGGCGGCGACTGGGGCTCGATCATCACCTCGGCGCTGGGCACCGGGGCGCCCGAGATGCTCTACGGCATCCACCTCACGATGCCGCTCGCTCCGCGCCCCGACGACGACCCGCCGCTCACCCCGGCCGAGCAGGAGGCGCTCGCCGCCGCCCGGAAGTTCCAGCGGTTCGGCAGCGGGTACGCCGCCGAGCAGTCCACCCGGCCGCAGACGCTCGGCTACGCCCTCGCCGACTCCCCCGTCGGCCAGTGCATGTGGATCGTCGAGAAGTTCTGGGACTGGAGCGACTGCGCCGGCCACCCGGAGAACACGATCTCCCGCGACCGGTTGCTCGACAACGTCATGCACTACTGGCTGCCCAGCACCGGTGCGTCGTCGGCGCGGCTGTACTGGGAGAGCTACGGGGGNCGCCGCCGCACCGACGAGGTGCCGGTGCCGACCGGCGTCACCCGGTTCCCGCACGAGATGGTGCGGCTGCCGCGGTCCTGGCTGGAGCGCCGCTACACCGACCTGCGGTACTGGTCGGAGCCGACCAGCGGCGGGCACTTCGCGTCGCTGGAGGAGCCGGAGCTGTACGTCGACGAGCTGCGCACGTTCTTCCGCAGCCTGCGGTGAGGGTCAGTCGAAGACGAGCAGCGACGCGGTGAACGCGTGCAGGTGGTTCTGCCCCGCCACCGGGCCGATCTCGCCCGCCGCGAAGAACCCGGCCAGCCCCTCGGGGCCGAGCGCCTTCTGCACGATGCGCACGTCGTGGTCGGCGTCGGGGAACATCGCGGTGCCCCGCCCGTTGCAGGAGAACAGCAGCGCCCCCCGGGCCGGGCGCGAGCCCAGCAGCTCGGTGAGGTCCTCCCCGGCGCCCCCGGCGTCGCGGACCTGGAACCGCAGCGTCTGCCCCACCTCGACGACGTCGCCGACCGCGATCGCGCCGCCGTGCTCGTCCACCCCGAGGACCCCGCGGATGAGGAAGTCGCCGCGGCCGTGCTCATCGGCGTACTCGTCGACCGCGATGCCGACGTGCAGCCCACGGGCCACCAGCTCCTGGTCCTCGGGCTTCAGCGCCGTCACGATCTCGACGAGCCGGTGGTAGGCGGGCTGACCGGCCAGCTCCAGCACGATGTTGCGCTCGGCGCGGGTGACCGTCATCGGCGGCCCGATCGGCCGGCAGCCCTGGCTGACGACGGTCCGCACGCCGTCGGTGGCCGAGAGCCGCACCGCCACGCCGCCGCGGGCGAACGCCTCACCGTCGAGGAACAGCCGGGCCGCGCCCGGCCCGGGAGAGCCGACGAGCCCGCCGACGACCGGCGCGCCGGCCGGCAGGCAGCGCAGGAAGCCCGCCGCGGGGAAGGTGTACGGATCGACGACGGCGGCCACCACGCCGCGGCCCTCGGGAAGTTCAGTGGGCAGGCCGGTCAGCTCGATGTCGCCGGCGGCGTGGCGCGCGGACATCCGGAACGTCTCGATCTCCACGCCCGGCAGCACAGCGGCCCACACGGCCACCGCGGGCCCCTGCTCCCGCCCGTGCCCGCCGCCGATCACCCCGGTCGGCGTGCCGCCGAACGCGGCGCGCGCCCCGGCGAGCTGCATGGCGCGCTCCCCCGCCGCCGCAGCCTGATCGGGGTCCTGGCCCGGCCCGGGCGCGACGAACACCGCGAGCAGATCCGGGGCCTGGCCGCCCAACCCGTCCAGTGCCTGGGCGACGGCGACCTCTGCGGCCCCCTCCAGATCGGGCCCGGTGGCGAGCCCGTCGCCGAAGCGCCGACCGGCGCCGCCGGTGCTCTCGCCGGTGTCGCCCGCTGATCGTGCCGACCCGTTCGTCATCGCGTTCCGTCCCTGCACACGTCCGTTTCGGCAGCAATCCTCGCCTACGGCCGGGAGCGGGGCCACCGGCGGTGGACGGTTTCACCGGGCGGCGTGCCCGGGTAACCGGCACGATGGTCCGCACCCCGGCAGCACCCCCCGGCGACGCGACCCCGCGGGTCGCGGGGCATAGTCCACTGGGGAAGGATTCGATCGCCAGCAAAGGCACAGAGCAGGAGGAACTCGTGGCCGAGTACTCGCTTCCGGATCTTCCGTACGACTACGGTGCGCTTGCGCCGCACATCGCGCCGGAGATCATGGAGCTGCACCACTCCAAGCACCACAACACCTACGTGACCGCGCTCAACGACACCCTCGAGAAGCTCGCCGCGGCAC
>Ga0065720_1018906_pt1 | contig 59779 bp, 53 predicted proteins | sample Thericmetagenome_FD_59107 | JGI IMG/M metagenome (GOLD analysis project Ga0065720, IMG submission 59107) | Thermophilic microbial communities from the Joint Bioenergy Institute, California, USA of rice/straw/compost enrichment - eDNA_2 v2... | ecosystem: Engineered > Solid waste > Grass >...
CTTCCCCCCCCCCTCCTCCCCCGTCTCATCCCATCTTCCTCTGACAAAGCAAACTTCAACTCTCTTACCCTCAGCCTCCCCTATCGCTCCATGAGGTTCGTCATCTCCATCCGCGACCGCGCCTCGCGGATCAGGGCCTTGGCCTCCTCCACTTCCACGCCATCCTGACACAGCTCCATTGCCAAGCGGTTGACCGTCTCGTAATCCCCCGCAGCCATGGCATAGTTGGCCAGCCACATGCGGGCTTTGCTCGTCGCGATGGTCACGCCTGTGCCTACGCCTCCGCCGCCGCCTGCTTCGCGCGAGCCGCTGGGTCCGGCACCGCCTGCATCGGAACCATCATCCGCGATAGAGTCGTGCTGCATGGCTACTGAGTCGTTGAGGTTGTTATTGGTGGTGTTATCTGCGTCAACGGTGCCTTCTTCTTGGGCAAGGCAGAGTTCCATATAGGCTTTAGCTTCTTCGCGCTCGCCAAGGCGGTCGTACATGGTGGCGATTTGCAGGAGCACGTCGGGATCCATCTGCCCCATGCGGTCGATGGACGCGCCGCTGCCAAAGCTGCTTGCTGCGCCGGCGTCGTAGTAGCTGTCTGCGAGGAGGGCTCGTTTGAGGGCCTTGATGCCGTCGCGGTCGCGGCCCATTTTTTGTAGGCAGGAGCCGACAGCTTGCCACATCTTGCCGTCCCAGGGTCGGAGGCCAGCTGCTTTCTTGTAATACCAGAGTGCGTAGGCATGCATTTCAAGAACTTCGTACGTTTGGCCGAGGCCATACCAGGCGCGATAGTCTCTCCTATTGACATCCACGGCGCGGCGGTAGGACTCGATGGCAGCGTGGGTGTTCTTGAGTTCGACGTATTCGTGGCCCATGAGCGTCCAGGCTGAGAGGCATGAGCGGTCGAGGGTAAGGGCACGACGGAAATATTGCACGGCTTTCTCGTGCTGTGAGAGGAGCGAGTAGTAGTTCCCGATAACTACACAGGATTCTGGACGGAATTTGTCGATGCTAGAACATAGATGGGCCAAGAAGGCCAGTTTCGGCCGCATGTTGAGGACGTAGAGGATGTTTGAGTAGTGGTCGAGAGAGTCTAAACGGTGAGGATGGAGTGCCAGGATGTTGCTAAATTCCTGCTCGGCGGCGTAAAGGTCTTTTGAGTGATAGCAGAGCAAAGCCTTACAGGTTAGGAGGAAGGAAGATGTGGGGAAAATGCTCAGGAGGTCGTTGAGGGAGGCGGCAAGGTCGGCACCCTGCTGATAGAGGTTAATAGCAGCATTTGCGTGGAAGATGAAGGACATGATGTTCTGAGGGAGGTGTGGCGCAATCTTCTTGAGCTGCTCAACCCGGCCGATGAGGTTGGTCAGCTCGAGCCAAGCACCCCAGTTCCATGGGAACAGATGGACGCTCTGTAGAAGGTACTCGATCGCGAGGGAGTCGTTTTTCTCCTTGGCTAGTACCATGCCGTACAGATACTCAAGGAAACCCTGGCTGGCAGGATATTCGCCACGGGTGTCGGCCTTGCGAGCCTCAAACCACTTGGACAAGAAGCGGCTGACAACGATCAGCTGCTTGTTGACGACGGTACCCAGATCCTGTGGCCCCATGATCATTTCCGTTTCTTCGTCCTTGCGCTTTTCTCCTGATATAACCTTGGCATACAGGGCAAGGAATAAACTTTTCTGGCTAATATTTGGCAACCCCTGGTCAAAGTCGATGGAAGTGGTAGCTTTGCCCTTGCCCTTTCCCTTGCTTGGAGGAGACTGGAGATCATCTGGGTTAGTAGCCAGCAAGCTGGAGAGCATGGAGTCCGAAAGAAAGACGGCGGAGCAACGATCAAACTCTTTGCAGTCGAAGTACGACTTGGCCAGGAGGTACTGGCTGAGCTCCTTGGCCTCTAGGGCAGCTTCAGCAGGGTCATGGTTTGGCATCAAAGCGGGATGCACATATGTCCCTGACTGGTTGGTCACTGAAGGATCATCTGGAATGGGAAGCGCATCAAGAAGTTCGGCAGCCCTGGACAAAGTGTTAGGGACTTCTAACGTAGGGACAAGGAATATCTTAAGCCGACTGACCATTTTGCTGCTTGGTAAAGACATCTCTCAGAGCACTTGACGACGGCTATTTGAAGGGCCTCCCGCAGCTGGAGAGCATCTTTTGCAGAGAGGCCCATGATGGGCAATTACTTGGAGAAAAAAGTAAACACAGATCAGCCGTTGGAGGGGCAATGAAGTTCAGTTAAGGCCAAATAGCGAATGGGTTTATAGAAGCGACAGTCAACGGTTAAACTGCAAGGCTGTGTATAAACGTCCAGATATTAGATCTCTTGATTCGCTCTCGATGGACGCCGTTGGCAATGACGAGAGCAATGAGTTACAAGCCAGCCTGCTGGCTATCACCCTGGACGCTTGTTGTCGACTCTCTAAGTGAGATGGTAAATGTAACAAAAAGGCAGATTTGACGAACGCGATGGCAGCTGGCAGACGCGCTTCCAGCAAGATGGTTACACTTATCGATAAGCCTTACCGTAGTGCTGTAATAGTTTAACAAGATCTGTAAGTTACGGAATCCTGCCGCTGTTGCTCTTGCGCGGCCTGTTTGTCCCTGCATCTCAGTTCTCACCGCCTAATGAGGGGGTGGGGTCGATCCAGGGGTATTGTTATCGAGAGCTGCCCCACTGGATAACGTTAACAAAGTTGAGAAAAGAGGGGTCCTAACGCCGCCTGCTGCCCAATTGTCTCGCCCGAAGGACCCTACTGGACCCTCGTGGACCCGTTACCCCCATTGTCTTGCTGAGTTCTGGCCCCTTGTTGTTGACACAATCTCTCCCGACCGCCAGTCCCCCTCAACAGTCCCCGTCCCCTCTCCGATTCACCTCACATCCCCTTCCACCAAGCCCAACCTCATAATCCACCAAAATGGCCAAGAAGACTACGCTCAAGGAGTTCGAGTCCGTCTTCCCCAAACTGGAGGAGGTGCTGCTTGAGCACGCCAAGTCCTACAACCTCCCTGGTCAGGCTCTTGAGTGGTACAAGAAGGTGCGTACACCTCGTTCCTTAGCTTCTCCAGAGACCATTAAGAAGCTAACAGTCCTTTCGTACAGTCCCTCGAAACCAATGCGGTCGGCGGCAAGTGCAACCGCGGCATGTCGGTGCCCGACTCAGCGTCGCTGCTGTTGGGCCGGCCCCTGACCGAGGAGGAGTACTTCAAGGCGGCGACGCTGGGCTGGATGACGGAGCTACTGCAGGCCTTCTTCCTGGTGTCCGACGACATCATGGACGGCAGCATCACACGCCGCGGTAAGCCGTGCTGGTACCGTCACGAGGGCGTCGGCATGATCGCCATCAACGACGCCTTTATGCTGGAGTCGGCCATCTACACCCTGTTGCGCAAATACTTCCGCGACCACCCGCGCTACGTCGATATGATCGAGCTCTTCCACGAGGTCACCTTCCAAACTGAGATTGGCCAGCTGTGCGACCTGCTCACCGCCCCCGAGGACAAGGTCGACCTGGACAACTTCTCTATGGACAAGTACCGCTTCATCGTCATCTACAAGACTGCCTACTACAGCTTCTACCTGCCCGTTGCCCTGGCCCTGTACCTGCTTGACCTGGCCACTCCCGATAACCTCAAGCAGGCCGAGGCCATCCTGATCCCGTTGGGCGAGTATTTTCAGATCCAGGACGACTACCTCGACAACTTCGGCGACCCGGAGGTCATCGGGAAGATCGGCACCGACATTCAGGACAACAAGTGCTCGTGGCTGGTTAACCAGGCACTGGCGATTGTGACGCCCGAGCAGCGTCGTATTCTCGAGGAGAACTATGGCCGCAAGGACAAGCAGAAGGAAGCCGCCGTCAAGAAGCTGTACGACGAGCTGCAGCTCGAGCAACGCTACAAGGACTACGAGGAGAAGGTGGTCGGCGAGATTCGCTCCCTCATCGACAAGATCGACGAGAGCCAGGGCCTCAAAAAGGGCGTCTTTGAGGCTTTCCTGGCCAAGATCTACAAGCGCAGCAAGTAAATGCGTTCTGGGCCCTGAGGAGCTGACTTGATTCTGGCTTGGTCATTTCCTCCAAATACCCCTTTTTAATCCAGAGTTTAATAGGTTCACTAAAAGATAATTGGAACAAAACATGGGATGGAGACCCCAAAGGGTAAATTGTGATTTTAATTAATTGTCGTGAACGCCGTGCACGATGCCATTGTGATGCGAAGACCCCTGTCTATTCCGTCGACAGTGACCCGTTTATACCAAACCAAACCCAAACCAATCGCTTTCCAAAGCCTAATCCCAAAACCCAAAATAATAATAAGTAAAAAACCTGCTCAATAGTACGCTCTCCTTTCCCGTCCAATCCTCCCATCCACGCTCCTCATCCTATACCGAGCCTTGTCGAAATCCCTGTCCGTCCCGCGTCCTCTGTCGATCTGCTCAATCAACGTCTCGTCCATATTTCTCCCTGGAACAGGCCCCTTAACCGTGTTCCTTCTCATCATCATATTCCCAACCAACCCCCCCACAATCCCTTCATCCGAGTTCCCTGCTGTAAAAGTATTCATCCTTGCCCGACCCGCAAACCCCTCTTGCTGTTTACTCAGCTCGTACCGTTGAAGTAACGTCATTTGTTGTTGTGCCCCACCACGACCGCTCCTGACCGACTCCGGAGAAGGTCTCCGGATCGGTGCTTGCGGCGGGCCGAACCGGTCTGGGTCCGGCCCATAATGGTTCGTAGGTCCCGTAGCCAGGTCGACAAGCTTCATCCCTTGCGGAGCTTGCACGCCATGGCCCTTGTTCTCCCGGGACCATTGAGGGGGCTCCTTGAATGTGGGCGTGAGATCGATGAGCGGGGCTTGCGGGAGGGGAGGGACACGATGGTTTTGGTTTGCGATATTGGACTGGGAGTAGGTGGAGCATTGGGAGTTGCTCCTGCGGTGGTGACGGAACCCGTTGGATGAGGGAGGGTAGTAGCCTTGTTGTTGGGTTGGGAGGGGCGGAGCCTGGTCGTCCCGGGTTCTGCCGCCGCGAATGGAGGGCACTCGGGAGGGGGCGACCGAGCGAGAGGATGTGCTCGGCCGCCGGGTCAGCGGCGGAGATTGCTGGCCGGACCTGCTAGGATGCCGGCTGAGGGATCCGGTGTTTTGGGTCATTGTGCGTTGAAGAGCCGAGTGCTCCACGGCAGACGGGAACCAGGACCCCTCGGGATTGTTGGATGATGTCTCGGGCCTGGCTCGTGTGTTGGATGGTATGCCCGAATTTAGAAGGGTCGGGCCCTCGCTGAATGGGTTGGGACCGGACGTGACCTCCCACTTCCTGGCTTCCTGCCGTTGAGCTTCCTTTTTCCGCTGCTCGTAGGCATCACCAAGCAGACCGCTGGATGAAAAGGCGTTGTCGACATTGAAGTCGAGCAACGTACCCGAAATCGGTGGCAACGGAGGAATTGACAAGTCTTTTGTGGCACCACCCGCGAGGCTGCTACTGCGGGACCTCGAGCGCGACCGATTCGGATGAGGAACACGACTTGGCGAAGGGGCACGAGACGAATAGCCGACGGAGTGCGAGCTTGACGGCCGCTGGTCCTCGTCACCAAACAGCTTGAGCTGTCTGTGAGCCAGGTACCAGCTCCGCCAGCGATGAACAAGGCTGCGGAATTGGCGGGCGATGCTTGGGTCGTCGGTGGAGAAGAGATGCATGTAGTTGTCCGCGTCCATGAAGATCACTTTCTTCTGTAGGCTTTTGATGGCGTAGCAGTACCTTTTCGGAGGTTTCAGGTATTTTCTCGACTCGGCCTCGGTCGGGAAGTAGAGATCATAGTCCGTCAGATGGCAGAGATTCACGGAGTCCTTGTCGGTCCGCTTGGCATACGGCTTCTTCGAGGCGAAGATTTGTCCATTATGCGCCAGGCTGACATAGACTTGGCTCCATTTGCCCGGGCGCTGCGAGTGATACAGTGGTAGGCAGAAGCCCTGGGGCTCCGGGGTATTGGTTGACACATAGTCAAGTGTCAGCTCTCCTTCTGGATCACCTGCGTCTGGCAATAAGATCAGCATGTTCTGCGAATCCTGATCCCAACTCTCCACAACGACGGAAATAGGCTCATAGCGTCGGAGCCTGCGCTCAAGACTTGGATTGGCGTACGACTCAAGGAGGATGCTAGTCTTAAGATCGATGTGATGTCCCTGGCGCAGCATTTCTGCCGCGCAGCCTAACAGAAGGTCCTCGACAGTAGTGTCACGGCTAAAGGGGATGCTCAGCGAGACACCTCTGCAGCGAACCCGCACCGTCTGCAGTACAGCTGTCAGCAATTACAGACAAGACTTAGAGGATATGGTGGTAAAAACTAACCCTTCTCTCGCCATTGGCTTGGTTGGTTCCTTGATCCGACTTCACAATGGCCGGGCTGCTTCCGTAGGACACTGAATTGGGAAGTGGGCTGTTCCCAGGCGTAGGTAATGCACTGTGAGAAGATTGAGTTGAGGTGGGAGATGTGACGTAATGCTGATCACGGTGCTTGGTAAGCTTGTTGTGCCGGTCACCAGAGACGCTCTTTTTGCGACCCAGGAGTGACGACGCAAATTTCGTGAATATGTTTCTCGGTCGAGGAGAAACAACTGTAGGGCTTCGGCCCGGACTTGTTGGAGGTGTAGCGGATGAGTACATGGCTTGAGACTGCGGCGTGGCTGTGAGATCTCTGGGTGTGCTCAAGCCTTCCTCGTGGATGTCTTGGTCGTTTCTAATTAAGATTCCGTCGGCTTCACGATTCAGCTGTGCCACCTTGTTAAGCCTGCAGGGGGCCTTCCTCGTGTGCAACCTGTTGCACCTGAGGGTCCTGAGGAATCGTTCTCGAAGCTTTTGGTGGTAGTGTGAAGGAAGTCCTCGGTAAGCGCTGATCGCACGGCGTTTGAGCTTGAGTTCGTGGTACGTTGAGACTTCTGGAGGAATCTCGGACTAAAGTTGAACCAGTGAGTGAAGATGCTGGGCCCGAAGAAGAAGCAGTGAGCTGGCGAGATGGAGTGTCGTGGGAAAACGATGGTAAAATGAGAGCAGGGTCAGATATTGTAGCCGACGAAGTCGGGCCGGGGAGGCTGGGAAAAGCGGGATGATTAAGCTTTTTATATAACGAGATAGAGACGCGGGCGTGTTGGGACGCGGGGGGAAGGCAGACACTATGTCGTTTGCCTGAACTATTTTGTTTTCGATGGACCGTGTTTCTCGTTGCCCAGCAGCCAGCGACGTCAGAGTTAGCTTGTGATCGTGACTACTGAACCTCTATCGAGCTGCATCCTTTGTACTTTTATCATTGTCGACTGCAGGGTCGGGGGGGGTCTCTGGGGCGGCTGGCAGCTGCTGACGTTCGGATCGGCCGACTGGTGTGCGCGACATGCGACAGGGCAGAACCAGGGTTGGGAAGGCTTCTTGGTGGCGCGCCAACGGTAAGAGGCTCGACTGGGTCGTCGGGAACGGGATGATGTCGTTAGCGACGAAATTTCAATCCATTGACCTTAACAGCAATAGCTTCAGCTTGACCGAGCTGACGTCCATTCTGCTGCTGCTTCGGCAATGTCTTGTGCTGCTGCAGGGTAACCTGAACCCGAACCTTAGATTCGGGATCGCCGCAACCACCATGACCGCGGCCATCAGTACCGGCGGTGCCTGTGCCAGTTCCTGTGCTCCATGTGCTTGTGTCTGCACGGTCTGCACCATCTGCGCGTGTGCCTGGCCCCGAGTCCAGGACTGGGTTGTTGCGTTGCATCCGACCCTGACAACCATGGTTGTCCCCGTTCCCGTCCCCATCCCCGTTACCCACATACGCATTTTCGGCCCACCGCAGCGCCGCGAGCAAAGACTCGGGAGTCACAGGCGGGCTGAAAGCCAGCCAGCCTGCTCTGCTGCTCCCCCGAACCTCGCCCGGCCGATTGGCATCGCAGGCCCGTGGCGAGCCCGGTACAAAGCCCACATGTCTTCTCGTCAACCCTCCTGTGATGGTCTTCTTGTTGCTGCCGCGTACCAGCCGTTATGGACCGCCAACACCTGTCGGTTTGGGAACCTTGGACCTACCACGGGCTCGGCACAAAATTTGCGGTGGTGTGGTGGGAGGTCCTGGCGATCTTGGTGGTCTTGGTCCTGCAGCTTGCAGACATCTTTTCCATCCCTGCAGCGTCCGTGACAGGGCCCGGGGAGCCCCGCGGCCCTGTCAGTACGCTCCCGTAGATTGAGAGTGGGCCCAGTCCCACGATTTTGGCGTGCCACTTTAGCCACTACGGCTCGCTCACTTCTCCTGTCAGTGAGGGAAGGGACGCTATGGTGGGTTTTCCTGGGCCTGCTGGGGCTATTAAACGCCGCAAGGCTGTTCTTGCCCAGCTTGATCAATCGCCGAGGGTTAGCTTCCAGCGGCAACAGCGCCTCGGTGAACATGTGGGGTCCCTAAATTGCAGGCTTCTTGCAGGGCCGAGTGCTGTTTGAAATTTATTTAAGGGCAGTAAGCAGAAAAACACTTTCCATGAAGCCTGCTCTCCCAGAGATTCATAGCTGGGAACGCGGCAAAATAAACCATATATTATCTACTTATCGTAATGATGTCGCATGCGAGACATCTAGGCGTGCCCGGCACGCGTACCCGTCACATTCATCGCCAGCCTTGAGTGACCTTGACTGGTTGCCGTTAAATGCTGCGGTAATGCCCCTCCTCCTACCTCTTCGAGGAATGAGCCCCTCAATCCTCGACGTTTTTCCCCGGACCGGCGGATGATCGATGATGATCTGCAGCAGCACCAGATCTCACTGCGCCCCGGTTACGGTCGGGGGCTTGAAACAAGCAAGGGTTGTTGCGGAATTCCTCAAGTATTCCTGAAGCCTGCCTTACCAGGGAGGAACCAGATGTGGCAGGACTGCGCCAGCCCCGAGCTTAAATTTCTCCACGCTGAGAAGCATGCTTTCTCCATCCCACCACGTACTTTGCCGCTCTGCAATGCTTGCCAGACCGAGCCAGACATGGAAGGTATTGAATGCTTCTACTTATATTGAATGTAGGCTGTCTATTATCCTCTGAGCACGATGCAATCCGTCTTCCTTGCCTAATGTCGAAACGCCCCGCATTCCTTCCTCCACCAGCCGACGAAGTCCTGAGTCGACACATCGATGCCAAGCTCCTGGAGTGCCCGGGTGCTCAAGTGGCAGTCGTATGGTCGTTGCACGGTGGCATTAGGATCGTTCCCCTCCGTATTGGCTTCAATATTATCGATCGGAAGCCCCATAATCTCAGCGAACAGCTGGCACATCTCATACTTGGTGTACTTGTCCTCGCTCGAAAACTGCAGGATCCGGGGGAGTGACTGCTTGTCTCCCGACTCGATATACCGGACTGCCACGTCTGTAAAACATTAGTAGTTGTCTCAGCCAACAGTCGAATGAGCAGCAGAAACTCACCGTAGCATACCCTCGCCACGTCTTCAGTGTTTGTCGGATACCGAACCGCCCAGTGATCCATCTTGACCTTCTTTGCTCCCTCCTTGGCCGAGTTGACAACCACGTCCATCAGGGTGTTGACCGCGCTTTCTGCATTCCCTCCGTCTTTTGACACTTGTCCATACAGTACCGGCACTCTCAGCACCACGGCGCTCCCCACTTTGCCCGCTGCCTCATACTCTGCCAGTACGGCCTTCTCCCCGTCGAGCTTGGTCAACCCATACAGGTTGGTCGGGGCAGGTTCGGCATCAGCTTCATAGGGCGCGTCCCCAGGCTTTCCGGGGAAGACGTAGTCTGTCGAGATGTAAATCAAGAAGACAGAGCGCTGCGCACAAGCACTGGCAAGAGCCCGCGTAGCTTCCACATTGATCTTGCGTGCTGCATCTGGATCCTTATCAACCTTGTCTGGGAAGCGATTTGCCGCGCCTAGAGATCAAAGTCAGTACTGATATGCCAGGCTTATCCAGGAACAGGAAGCACAAACAGTGTACAACGACTAGTGGTCTAACCCCATTCCATCACCCCAACACTCGGTGTTATGGTCAGTAAGGGCCATGATACAGCTGCCATGGGTCAATCGGCTCTGAATCCAGGGCCGGCCACTCACTTGACTTCATCCAGCGTGTTCTCAACATGCTCTGGGTCTGCAAGGTCAACTTTGAGTATCTCTTTGCCGTCGGCGCGTGAGAAGCCAGTCCCCTTGACGGACCAGCCGCGACCCGCAAAGGTTTTGACAACTTGACGGCCTAGGAGACCGGTAGCGCCGGTAATAAGGGCTGTCTTTGTGCCTTCCATGGTCAATTGTCACTTGGAGTGAGTATGATCGTCTCAATGGATAAGCAAACTCCTTTTAAGATGGAGCTTGTGTTGATGGGTCAACTGCGGGGAGCTTCAACATGCAGTATGCTCCTGGTATTACATATCCGCGGGGCTGCCAAGACCATCCATGTCAATACCCATAACGTCATTGCCCAGATGTTGTAATTACATACAGCAAATGCAGGTACCGGTAATTACGAGGGTCCCTAAATGACCCCTTCTCCTTGACCTCATCCCTAACATATATTTTACATGCAAACGATACATGCAAACGGAAGCGTACGTATGAGATATTTCTCATGACTCCAATGTTCTGTTACCTACTGAACAACATGTTCAGTCTGCACACATCTTACTCTCCGTCAATCCTCATCAGTCACCTTGTCCGACACCATGTCCTTTACCGCGGTGTTCACAATCTTCTCGGGAGGATGCTGCACGGGTGCGGCTTGCTCTTCTTCGACATTGGCAGCGGCAGACTCGGGGAGGTTAGGCATGGCAGGGACAGGAGTTGCCTGGCCGCTCGGACTAGGTACGGGAATGCGAATGTCCTCGGGAGAGCTAGGAATCGTCTTAGGATCCAGGCCGGGAATGTGGATGCGCTTGGCCTCATTTTGGTAGGCAGCCGGAATGATCTCGATGATTTCATCGCGAGGGAACTTTAGCTTGGGGATGTCCATTGTGCTGCAGTGCATCAGATAAGCATAGAGCACGCGAAGCACGCTCTCATGGGCGATGATAAGCAGGTCGTTCTGCTCGCGTTCGAGCTCGAGAATAATGGGCTCGAGGCGAACGGCCAAATCGTGGTAGGACTTAAGTTGTGTTAGTCAAACATATATGGGGTGGGGAGGGGGGGGAGCGCATGATCAAAACCATCTAAGCATACCTCAGCACGGGGATAGCGGTGATGATAGGGATCCCTCTCATGTTTCTCAACTTCCTCAGGATACAAGGCACGAATAGCACGCTCAGAAAGCTTTTCGCAGACACCAGGATTGATCTGGCTCATTTGAGAACGCTGCCGAACCTTAAAGCCCATCTCCTTAAGTGGCTCAGCTGTCTGGACGGTGCGCAGTCGAGTCGATGTCCACACTGTCAGAGGACGCAGAGGGACATCAGGCCCGCCGTTTGCAATGCTTGCCAGACGTTCCTGCTCACGGTGTCGCAGCAGCGTCTCAGCCATCTTTCTTGCATAGTGTCTGCCTTCTTCGGACAGGGGAGCATCTGCTTTGTAAGAGTCCTCATCCGTCGTCGTTCCGGCGCGAGCAAAGAAAGTCCTCCGAGACTTGATGTGGAGATTTGTCAGGTAGAAAACGATGCGGTGTGACAAGTAGTTGAAGCTGACATTGTTGTAGAAGAAGGACTGACCAGCGTTAATCATCTTAACGTAGTTCAGCTCCTCCTCATTCATCGTCTCGAAGACGGGGATCTTGGTCTCGATCCGCTTCAGGTACTGCTTTGCTGCCTCATCAGGATCCATACCGTGAAACTGTGGCGATCAGCATCATAGTCACTCATAATGCAACTTAGGCAGGCAACTGGCTGCCTTACATCAGGAGATGAGATCTTGACATTGCGAGCATTCTCCTTAAGAATCTCGGGGTCGTCGACATATGACTCAATGAACAAGGTCTACCCAGTGACGATAATGTTTAGCAGATAATACATTCAGTATTGGGGTTGATCTTCTTACCTGAACATCGTGATTAGCGAATTCTTTAGCCAGAGCGCGACGGCCAGCAGCAGTTGGGTTGACGGCATCATAAATGGCGACCTGACCATTCTCATGATTCAGCCAGGCGTAGATGTCCTCTCTGCACTTCTTGAGGATCTTCTGGCGGAGCATTTGAGAAGCCGGGGACGCATTGGGATAGAAGTAATCTTCAGGAACCTTACCACCGGGCACCGTAGCACGGCGGTAGTCACCGAGGTGGAAGACTCGCGTCTTCACGCCCAACCTGACTAAAAGTAAGCATCAAAACATCATAGACGAGAGGGTCTCAATCCTACCATGAGAGATAACGAGCCAGCGAGACGCAGATATGGCTCATGCCATGTTAGTTACATCTAGTAAGTGGGAGGAATAAGAAGCTTACGTCTTCCCACGAGCCGGAAGGCCAACCATGATGATGGCAATCCTGCCTGAATGAAACAGGCGGCCAGACATGGTGCTATAAAGCTGGGCGGGGGCCATCTGGCCCTGGTCATCAGATACATCATGGATGCCATCGATGAAGGTAGAACTCCGGCGGCGGTAGCGAGGAGAGTTCGCCGCGATCTCGGCAGTCCTCAACATTGTTAGCGACAAGAAACCCGGAATTGGTTGATTAGAAGAGAGATAAGAAATGAAAAGTGTAACAAGACAGGATAGGTTTAAGGCATGATGGAACACTTACAGCAAGGTGTCCATGGCGTCTATTGGAGGTTCGCCTTTCTGCAGGTCGTGATGGCAGATGGGGTTGTTCGTTGCAAAAGAATGCAGGTCAGTTGTACGGCCGATTCAATGTTTTTGTGGGTGTACTACAGTCCGCGGGTCATCGCGGGGACAGTGAGCTTATGAGAGAAGTATGAAAGCTTTCCCGTGGTGGGCTACGCCTCGTGGCGGAGACCGAGCAAAGCTTGCCTGACGACGAGGGACAATAAAGCTCTTTTGGTCCTAGTAAATCTCGTTTCAACTAACGCGCACCAATGTCCAGATCTGAGTTGATGGAGGAAGATGGATGGTTCAACTGATGGTAGGTGTTGCCTGGGCTCTAAGGAAACAGGGATTGGTTTGTGAGCAGAATGGATGATGCGAGGTGAGTTACGTGTTTGTGCGGGATTCCACAAAAATCCTCCAGTGTTTCTGGACGCAAGAACATCAGAAGACGCTAATGACACCAATTTATTTACCACAGCCTCGCCCAATGCCGCTATCGCCAGTTTCGCGATGATGGATGTTTTTGATAATGCCCAGCTCTCAGCCCTTAAGCTCCCACTCTCGGCCAAGTCCTGGGGCAAGATGCATGGATCTCGGGTTTGATCGGGCGGGAGAAGATACCCCGCTCTGGGAGTGATGTACATACTGTATGTCGTCGATATGTTTCCAAGATCTCTGGTCATAAACAATCTCCTCAACCCCCTCCAAAGTCCCAGTAAGATGGCAATCATATACTCGAAAGCCTTGAAGCTATCACAGTTCAAAGCACTACACGTACTTCTTGTACTGACCGTAGATCTCTGTTTATCCAATTATCTTGCTCTCACCTGGACAGTATGTTGCCTGATTACCACACCGTAGGCTTACACCGCGAAGTCAGCAGCTTTTGTCGGTCTTATCTTATCGATGTGTCCGCCGCTCTCGGTTGCTGATTTCTCCGATGCCCCGTCATTGCGAGGGGCTTTTTAGTTCTCACTGTGGGCCTTGTCGTCACCAGCCCGTGCACTTCCCCAGGTCACTGGAGTGCCGGGCTTGGCAAGTCAATCTCCTCCACCGTTTTGCACGGGTGCACGGGCCTCGGGCGGGCTGATGCAGTCCTGTTGGCCGCGAAATTTTTGGCTGCTTCTTTCATCGACTGCAGGCAACAGGACGCCAACGAACCGTCCAGCAGATCCAACAACGTCTCATTCGGCCTCTCATTTATTTTGAGAGCCCCTCCTCCGAGTATACGGCAGGAGGATTTTTTGCCATAGTCCCTAGGAGTCTCTGATTCGTCTCGGCTACCCGCTTGCCCAGAACCGCGATAGTCGAAGTCACAAAGTCGTCTCCAACTTCAACGACAGTTCGACCCCTTTCGCGCGATCCCAGCCGCGACAACACCTACTCCTATCACCATGGCTTCCTCCACCAATTCGCCGTTGGCGTTCCTGCGCAGTAATCCGGTCTTTGTCAGTCTCTCAGATCTTTACGATGCCTTCCAAGAAAGGAGGCAAAAGTTGGGTCTCTCGAACCCCGGTCTCGTTGAGAACATCGCCAAGGGTACGTCACGACTGTCAGAGGGGTTGCTTTGTAGCCTGTGCCCGTCCTAGTGCTATGTGCATGACTTCCATATCAAGTTCACTTCTGACGCTGTTGTCCAAATGTAGAGGTCCAGCGCGATGTCCTCACCACCAACCTCATGTTCTCCGGCCTGCGGGCTGATCTCACGAAGGCCTTCAGCCTGAACCCCTTGTACGTTTCTCCTTGAGCTAGTCCGCGACCACCCCTCAGTCGCCTCTATCCCAGCCTCCCAGTCCTGGTAGAGGGCGCCTGTCTGGCCCCGGGCTTCTACCTTGCCGTCTCTTCCGCTTCGCCCCTTGCTGATCGAGTATCATGAAGATTCCAAGTGTCGCACCAGTTTGCGATGGGTGAGAGGTTGAGCCCCTACACCTTCGCTGCCCTCTATGGCACCAGCAAGGTATGCGCGCATCGCTGAACCACAAGCGTCCAGTGTCATCTAATAAAATTGTTTCAGATGTTTGCCCAAGGTAACATCGATGACCAAGGCAACCTTTCGACTACTTTCAACTACAGATGGACCCCTTCTTTCACCACCAAGACCCGCTTCCAGATCACTCCTGGTGCTACCGGTCAAGATATGGCCCAGTTCGAACACGAATACAGCGGCGCCGATTTCACTGCAACTATCAAGGCCCTTAACCCGTCTTTTCTTGAGGGTGGCTTGACCGGTATCTTCGTTGGCCAGTATCTTCAGTCCATCACCCCTAAGCTCTCCCTCGGTCTTGAGGCCGTTTGGCAGCGCGCCGGCCTTACCCAGGGCCCTGATACCGCTATCTCGTACGTTGGTCGCTATAAGACGGAGAACTGGATTGCCAGCGCCCAGCTGCAGGCTCAGGGTGCTCTCAACGCTTCCTACTGGCAGCGTCTGGGTGAGAAGGTTCAGGCTGGTGTTGACATGACCCTTTCCGTTAATCCTGGCGCCGCCATGATGGGTGGCCCTACCAAGGAGGGCATCACCACCTTCGGTGCCAAGTACGACTTCCGCATGTCCACCTTCCGTGCTCAGATCGATACCAAGGGCAAGCTCAGTTGCGTGCTCGAGAAGCGCGTTGCTGCTCCTGTCATGATGACCTTCGCCGCTGATGTGGATCACTTCACGGTACGAATCCCTCATATCCTGAGAACGTTCCTTTCAGTAATGCTAACTTCCTCAACAGCAACAAGCCAAGGTCGGTGTTGGTATCTCGATCGAGGCTGGCGGTGAGGAGCTTCAGGACCAGCAGCCTGCGCCCAATATTCCTTTCTAAACGAATTGCGCTGGGAATGGCCGGCATGAGGGCACCAAGTCCTGATTCTCGTACTTGCTCACCCTGCTCCGCTCCGCTCACCTTGCAATTCCAATCTCTCGACCCCATAATCTAATGATCCACCTCGGGGACGTATCGCCGAAATCCCATCGCTGCGCTCCTCATCCAAATGTCATTTTTTTATGTTTTCATCTCCATGTTTTCATAAACCTCTGGTCATCGGTTCAACGGTCCTAGTAAAAAACGGCCCATGAAGGAAAAGAGGTCACAAATCCCTTTATTCGTATCCGGTTCCGGTTTCTTGCATAATCGGCTTCTGGACGAAACAATAGACTTCATCACCACACTCCTCCCACATAATCGCCCCTTTGAATCCTTCCAACTATCGACCGGCTTCATATGCCCGGGCGGCCTTTCTGTCTCTTTCCTCCTCTCTTCATCCATCTACTGGGTAAAAGGTGTGGGATTTGAGCCGGCAGGGAAAGATTTTAAGGGGCAACAATCCTTATGGGAGTTCCGAAACTTATGTGTACGATAGACTCGTGGAGATGGGGTTGGGCAAGAAAGAGATCGGGGCAAAGGTCGGGCGTTGGTTGTGGTGAGAGGGAATAGGAAAGGAAGCGGTTTACCCCTCGGTTTGTTGGGCTGGGCCGGTCGGTCTGATTTGCAGAGAAGCTGAAAAGGCAACGCAAGGGAGAAAGATTTGGTTGAAAGAATGGGAAGGAACGTGGTTTGAGATGTTTGAAACCACCACCTCTTTCCCCAACCCCTGGCCGTTTTGTCGACACATTCATTGTGAAGGACGAACGGGTTATGGGCTGTAAATATAGTAGTGGTCAGAAATTTTCGGTGTGGGACATGTGTATTTGTACAGTACAGCAACGTAGGCATGTAAGGGACGGACGGAATGTGACGACTGGGTGAGGTTGGGTTTGGCAATCACATTTGAGCTGGAATGATTTAGTTTCGTCTGGCATGATATTGAGTGCTTGAAAGGCGGTCATCGCTTGGAACTTCCCGGCTTTCAATTGTGGTGAGCTCTTGGGTGTATTGGCTCTAGAGGACAAGGTTGTTGAGCAGGGAGTCCTTTGCTTCATATGTTGGGTTGACGACCAAGAAGGGAGGATGAGCATACATTATTCAACATGAAGGCTCGTGGTGTGGATAAGCAGAAGTAATAAATATCAAATTCCTCCGGGTAATGGTATCGAAGCCCCCCCCCTGAACTTCACCTGCCAGCTTTTTTGTAACCTCATACAAGCATTAAAATGATATACAGGAAGCTTTGAGACTGAAAGATAAACTTCACCCCTGTGTTTGTTTTTAGTTACCCAGACCCCATACATATTGCAGTCCCTTTTGGTTTTTATTTCTCCTCTCCAGCCCTCACCAATGCACTTGCGCTACGGGAAGAAGCGATGAAGGGAAGCAGGACCCGTAGCTTAGGCCATGCGGTTATCAACACTAGTACAGGATAGAAACCTTTGAGAAAACCAAACTCAGGTCTCAGTCAACCCAACATGCTATTTCACCAACCCTTGAACTCCAACCCAACAAAACCCAACCAATCCGCGATGGACATGAACCAAACCCATGACCATGTATGCCCTTTCATAGCCATGACCATGCTGATGACCTTAAACATGCGGTTTGCTCCAGTCGAAGAACACCATGTAGCGAGTCCCTTCTTCTCCATTACATAACAATACACTCCCGATCCGGCTCACTATCGCTCTTTGAGGGTTCTTTAGACCCCCTTCTCTTGTTTTTATCCGACCGGTCGCGGCTCTTGGACGGTTTCCGCTCTTTCTTATTGTTCCCCTGAAGATGCTGTTCCTTGTCCTTCTCAGCATCCTTCTCCTTGTCCTGATCTTTTTCTTTCTCTTTATCCTTATCTTTATCCTTCTTCTTGTCCTTTTCCTTCTTCCCCCTTTTCTCCTTGCTCACGCTAGCGGAACCGTTTTCATCACCTTCGACAATCGTCCCATCAGCGGAATCCCCGGCCCCAGTGGCAGCCTCACCCCCGTTATTAGACGACGAAGCCGATGCGTCGCCACTACGCCGTGAGAATCCAAGCCGAGACATGGTCAGGCTGATTCTGTTCTCTCCCATCTGGCTCGTCGGTCGAGACTTGTTGCCCGACTTGGTGAAACGTGCCGCGGCACGCGAGAGGCGTGTCGAGTTGTAGCTGCTGCCGGCATCGTCTTGTGGGGGGATGGCTGGTGAAGCTGGCTGTGTGCTGGAAACGGGGGCTGTCGCGGCTGAAGTGATACTTGGACCGTTGGCGGGCTCTGAGAAGGAGATGCTTCCGCGTCGGGCTGGAGTTGAAGCGCCGTGTGGGAAAAGTGTCGTACTGGTCGAGTAGGGATCCTCATCCAGGCTGAAGCGCGGAGGGCGGTCAATGTCGGAGCTGAGCCGGCCGTTCATGCGGAAGTTGCTGTGTGTGATCGTTGTAGAGGAATCGAAGTAGCTGCTTGGTGGCCGTGAAGCTGTTGAATCGGGGTTCGTTTCGACGCTCGGCGTTCCGGGGATATAGGTCGTCGATTCAACATAGGAAGGAGGGTCGCCAATGGATCCATCCGTTGATGCTGTAGTAAAGTCAAACATCGGAACGATTTGGTAGAAAAGAAGATACGGCATCTCCTCACGTAGACATTTCCTGATATCGTCCACGTAGGTTACCCGCTTGTCAATGGACAAATCATCGAACATCACCCATTGCTCCTCTTCATAATCTGGGGGGGGGTCGTGATCATGGCGACGGTTATCTGTGAGTAGCTTAGGCGCAACTCGAGCAAAAGCGACATAATGTCCGCTGTGGAGGGAATCACCACGATGGCAGACAACCGACTGCAGGACGAGCTTGTACTCCTGGCTTAGTCCATTTGATGCCTGGCCCTCCTTCTTATCAACGACCATAAAATGAGGAAGACGCATGCAGTCAGGTATGTCGATGAGAGTGTTCTGCCGCTTGGGAATGCCCTCCGGAGTCATGGTATACCGCTTCAGGCAGATTCCCACCATGGGACGCTGATTGAAATGCTGAGCAACCTCTAGGTCGCTTTTAGGCTGACCATTGGATGCAGCATGCCATGCTAGAGTCGAGGTTAGCTAGAATGCCTTATTGTCACCGTCGGGGTGAACACTTACGAATCAATCGGAAGAACTGCCAAGCGGGGATGGTCACGGCCTTGACCACGTTGGAACCCGTCCGTTTCGCTCGTTGAAGTAGACTCCTTGATTCGGGGTCATTGGACTGATGTTCACCATCCACCACTATCCGCTGAATGATGCTCGTAGATCTTGTACGGGACGTGGAAGACGATGAGGGGGAATCAAAGTTCACGGCAGAAGGATCTGTTGACACTGGCGATTGAGTAATGCCATTCAAAGTCCAGCGCCGTTGAAGAGGTGTGCCTGGAGCTTTTTCGCCCGGCGTTTCGGAATCATCGTCGGTCACAAGTCGAATTGTAGTCTTAGGTGTTGGGGTGGGAATATCAACGGACTTCTTTTCCTCCAAAGTGTCTCGCAGGACGTCAACTTTATTGTTGAAATACTCTTCTAGGCAATCTTCGAGCTTAATCCCCTTTCCGTCGGAATCAGGGGGGACAGCCAGGTTGAGTAGGCGCTCATGGACAACCTTGTGGTCGTCTGCATCCTTCTTCCCTTGATGGAAAAGGTCAACTTGCAGGGCGAGCAAAGGCAGCTGCAACGTTTCGGTGATGAACGCAAATGCCTCGGAAGTATCTTGCTGCTCTAAAAGCTCTGCATCCTTCCAGCCGCAGGCGGCTAGGGTCTCTTGAATCATTTGGGTCTGCGGGACGTATTAGCATCAAGAACAAATGCTGCAAGGAATACAAGGGGGAAGAGCCCCGGCTTACCAAGTCCGTGTGAATCAGCTTTCCACTCCTCAACATGTTCACCCAAAGCCGGAGCAAAGCTGCTAGTTTCCTCGGAGCTTCCTCATTCAGATCGTTTTTCAGCATGCATTCGAAGGCTGAAAGTTTCGCAAACATGGCGAACAGCAAAGCGTCGAGGTAACATGTGACATTCCCCCTGTTTTCTGCTCCCTGCATCTCAACATTGGGGTCATATGGTAGTATGATCCCTGAGAAGGCTTGCTGCTGTAATTGTATTAATTCCACAGCCTTGTCGCAGTCACCGGCGGCGAATTTGGAGTTGAGTGCACGTCGGATTATTTCGTTTGAGACCTCATTGTAATTCAGCTCTTGTAGCCGCTTGGTCACAGCCTCGATCTATGGTTGATGGTTAGCAATTGGGGGCTAGAAGGCTTCAGGGGTTGCGATACGGCTTGCCTTTGTTGACAGTTTTTCCTCCTCTTCTTTTTCCTTTTGCGCCTGCTTTGCTGACTCGGGTTTGAAGATGGAAAGCCATGATTCGGTTGTCAGGGGTCGCAGCTGAGCATGCTGTTAGCAGTTGTTGGCGGCCAAAACTGTGTTGTAGGAGCGCGATTGTACGTACTCTACCTGGTACTGGCTCTGACGATCTGTTGCGCCGGTGACTGCTGGATTTATCCCCATTTCGTTCCCGCACGCTGCGGAATAGAGAGCTGGCCGCCTTCATCTTGTCCATTTCTTTCAGAAAAAGCAACAGCAAGTGGCTGCTATCCCACGAAAGGCGAAGCTGTTGCGGGCAACAACAGGAAGAGTCAAGCACAGAAGAAGCTGCAGCGAACTCTCGGGCTCTCAAGACAGATCGCGCACAAATCACGGCAGGGTCTCTTGATAGGGCAGGTAGTTGAGCGACGCAGAGACCAACGTGGGATTAGCGAAATGGCATCTTGGCACCATGAACCAATGCAAGGCACAGCCGGTCCTGGAATGGGTATAGCCCTCTGGTGTTGGTTATCAAACAGAAAGCAGAAAAGGAGCCTGGTCTTGCGGTGCGTAATCTCAGAACAAGGCAAGCTCTAGGCGGAGCGGCAGTTGTGTTATCGACAGGGCGGATAAGCTCGGAATGGCGGTACACAAGGATTCAGGTACATGTACGGGACCTTATTCACGGAAGCACGGGAGGGTGTGAACTGTGAAGGTGTGAAGGGCGTCTGCAGAGAACCGGGGAAAAGCTGGATAAGACAACTGGATGGGCAACGCGCGCTTAAGCTGTAGTTGAAAAGCCATGTGCTCCTGTGGCCCTGAATGAACGTGTTAGGATGCGGAGCTGGGGTAACGTTGGATGTCCGCTGCGCTGCCTTTTTTTGCAGACTGCGATGCGCAGCTGCTGCAGCTCGTCGATGGGATTCGGGGATTTGGGAACCTGGGATTGAACGGGTACCGCTGGATCGGACGACCGCACGATAGATACGTCACCTGGATCCTGAAGTCCAGGATTTTTGGCTTTGATCTGGTGTGAACCTCGAGTGGGATGCTCAGAACAATAATGACCAGTAGGAGATATGTGCCCGGTAATTGAGGCCATCCAATCGAGTGTCGATGGCGACAGTGACATTGACTGGGCGATGGAGATTCGCGCTGAGATGCGCGGAAGGCCTGTATTCAGTGCGGCGAAGGGCAACCACATATCTGCGAGTGGGTTCCTAAAATGGAGTCGCATCCAAGCTTGCAACTTGCCAAGCCACCAGTGAGGCTTAAGGGTGGCAGCCCCCAAGGAGCTGGGTAGCCTTCTCTCCGCTGTGCTAGCCTAACCAGGCAAACTGAGCAACGTTGGCGGACTTTTTTTCCTCGAGATCGATTCCTGCCCGAGTTTAGTGCAGGCTGTGCAAGCAGCATGTCGTTCCGCTGCACGTTGCCAGCAAGTCATCTGTCAAGACCAGTTTCCCAACAAACCAATGTCTGAAAGATGCATCGAGGGGCAACAGCACCAAATGAGACGGGTCTTCCTGGGTCGATTTGGAGGAGCTTGCAGATGCTGGCCCACGTCGCTACACATTCTGAGGCACCTAAGCGAGTACTTTCACAGTGGTGTCTCATGCTTGCAACTCGCAGTTCGCAGCTCGCGCACAGCACAGAATGGATCATGATGGGTTATCAGGCTTGAGATCCAGACAGCAGTAAGGCAAACGCACACAACTGCCTTGGATCGAATCATCCAATTTTGTCTCTGTGCATTCAAAACGAAACAGCACTGCGTGACCTGCAACACTTACGACGCCGGTGATAATACTGGCTGACGACGCCCTGCCAGTGGCCAACCCGCGCTGTCCTGGATTTTGGTCATCCTAGCAGTGCCTACTAAGCAGCAAAAGGTGCCATAGTTTACTAGTCCATACTGGAGACAGTTCTATTGCCAGGCTCTCACCTGATCTTGGTCTACGCGGCCTTAACACTCATGACCTGCTGCTCCCGTGGGTGTGGTTATCATTCTATTTCATTCCTCCTACAACCTGTTCCAGCCTGGAGGATCTTGCATTCACTCTGACGCAAATGTGTTGTGAAGTGGATAGGTGAAACAGTCGGTCATAAGGACTGCTTGTAGATATACCTGTCTGCTAGCGTTGCCTGCTCTCATAATCGGATCATGGCTTTTATGTAATTGATTTGATATTACCACAGATATGAGCAAGGACACTCTCTTTTTGTCAACCAAATACTTGTTTGGGCAGAGTTTACCGCAATATACAAGCAAGGCGTTGATTCAACGATAATCCGCAGGCTGTAAGATGGCAAGTATAGAAGCGGCCGGCCTACTTTACGGGGCTTTGGCAGCCAACTGTGGATGGGAGGGCTTCAGCGAGCTTTGCTCATGAGCTTCGTATCAACAATATACATGTTAATTACCAAAAGGACTTGAGAACCCTACTAGAGGAGAACGTCGTGCCCAACCGTGATGGTGTGAATTTGTTAAACTCCACGTGCCTGGTCTGCTCATGTTTAACACCGTGTGTCTGTATGACAGATATATGGTGTAGCCAGTCATCTTCACCATGGTGTGAATCCATGGATTTGAAACAGCTAAACAAGCAGGAACTGTAGCATTGGTTTGCTCAAGATGATCACTGAGTACACAATAATGTCTCCCAAGAGAACTGTTCCAAGTCAATGTTGACACAACGTATGCTCGTTCATGTGGATGCTTCCTTCTTTAGTAAACAAGTACACATCTAGGATTCGTCAGCATAATTTTGTACAAATTGATGACCTGCATGTACGAGTAAGACAGCGTTACATAGTTGTGCTAATCGGGCTGGGGCCGAGCCGTCGAAAAATCGACGGGCCCCGGTCAACCCCCGGATCAGCCGACCTTAAAATACCGGCCCGGCGCTTCCAGGACTGCGTCAGGCGGGAACACCGCGTGAGCACCTGGATGTCCGAGAGGGGCCACGCAGCGGCTTACTTAGATACTTATAGAGACTCCGTAGTAATCAGAAACAGTCATGTAGCTAGACGCTGACTAGTTGTCGGCTAGGCTCCCAATCGGAACTTGTAAGTGTCAAGGCAAAGCACTAAAGCCCCGGGTTGATCTTTAACATATGTTCCCTCTGATCCTTGCAGATCTCGGCCCATCCTCCCAGCCTGGATACCACATGCACGTTTCGAAGTTGACCCCAACCAGTCAGAATGGAGAAAGGCTGACCACACCCGCCCAAAGAAGACATCAAGAGATGGACACCGCTGATCAGTGCTGGTGAGAACATGAGGTTGAGTGAAGGGCGAATAGCGGTTTGACACATTGTGATAATGCTTTGATCCAAAAACACTTCCATCTTTGAAGAATGGCGAGGAACGTAAAATTATTTTAGGAGCTATGACAGGGTCAATACAAGGCCAGGATGTCATCTTCCGGACGGTCGCTAACAAGACAGCCAAGTCAAGCCACCTCGACATTGGATCAGCTTCTGGTTTGCTTGGCGCTCCCCCGCACTGAGCCAGCAACAGCACTGGGCGGCGCGCTGGCGGGTAGCGGAGCAGCCAGTAACCCCACTGGAGGTTGGGGTAAAACACCTTGACAGGGACCGAGGCCGCGGTACCTCGGCATGCGCCGGTAATCGTACCAGTTTCGAGTCCAGAACCTCGCTTTAGCCATTACTTCAAACAACAACAAAGTTCCCGTCCATCCCATCGAATGCTGTTGAGAAGAAAGACATCCTTTTTCCTTTCCTCAAGTTCAAACCAGCTCCAATCGTTTGCTTCTCTGTGAGACCGCCCCGACCTTCTGGCCCAACCTATACCCTCACTTCCTATTCAAGTAGTTTGTGTGAACAACCACCATGTCGGCTCACATTCCCGCTGCTGTAAGAATACCTGCCTTCTTATGTCTGATGTGCTGTGCATGACTTATACGAATGGTTGCTGGCAGGTCCGTCACAAGGTCAGCGAGAGGGCAAAGAAGACCCTCGACCTTGTTGCTAAGTTCGTTGAGGAGGACTGCATTCCGTACGTGCACCCTCGTACAATGCTTTGATCGTCACTTATTGATATCTAACCCCTTAATAGCGCCGATGCTGTCTTCGAGGCCCAGATCGGCGTCGGTGACGCCCGGTGGCAGTCTCACCCTCAGATTCTCGAGGACCTGAAGAAGAAGGCCCGGTCACTTGGGCTCTGGAACATGTTCCTGCCGGTTGGCCACTACAAGGAGTCTCCCGGCTTCACCAACCTCGAGTACGGCCTGATGGCCGAGTGGCTGGGCAAGTCCCGCATCGCCTCTGAGGCCGTTAATTGCGCTGCCCCCGACACGGGCAACATGGAGGTGTTAGCCAAGTACGGTAATGAGCAGCAGAAGGCCAAGTGGCTAAAGCCCCTTATGGACGGCGTGATCCGGTCAGCCTTTCTCATGACGGAGCCTCAGGTCGCTTCGTCAGACGCCCGCAATATCGAGATGAAGATTGAGCGCGATGGCGACTACTATGTTCTGAACGGCCAGGTGAGTGATGGTTGGCCCTGAGATAGCCGACATAAAATCCGTCTGACTGTACACCCAGAAATGGTGGTCCAGCGGTGCCGGTGACCCGCGTTGCAAGATCTACGTGGTCATGGGCAAGAGCGATCCCAAGAACCCCGACCCTTACAAGCAGCAGTCCGTCATCCTGGTGCCGGCCGACACCCCCGGCATTACCATCCATCGCATGCTCTCGGTCTACGGTTACGACGATGCCCCTCACGGCCACGGTCACATCAGCTTCAAGAACGTCCGCGTCCCGAAGGAGAATCTCGTCCTTGGCGAGGGTCGCGGTTTCGAGATCATCCAGGGCCGTCTCGGCCCCGGCCGTATCCACCACGCCATGCGCACCATTGGTGCTGCTGAGCGCGCTCTCGAGTGGATGCTGGCTCGCATCAACGACCCGGCCAAGACCCCCTTCGGCAAGCAGCTGCGCGAGCACGGCGTCATCCTCGAGTGGGTTGCCCGCTCGCGCATTGATATCGATGCCGCTCGCATGGTCGTCCTCAACGCCGCCATCCGCATGGACGAAGAAGGCCCCAAGGCTGCTCTGAAGGAGATTGCTCAGGCCAAGGTTCTTGCTCCCAAGGTCGCCCTTGAGGTTATTGACCGTGCTGTCCAGTCATTTGGCGGTGCCGGTGTCAGCCAAGACACACCTCTCGCCAACATGTGGGCTCAGATTCGCACCCTGCGGTTGGCTGATGGCCCCGATGAGGTGCACCTGCGCCAGATGGGCCGTAACGAGAGCCGCAAGGGCAAGGAGATTGCTGCCAAGATTGCCCGACAGAAGGCCAAGACCGAGGAACTGATGAAGCAGTATGGGGCGAAGAAGCAGGAGCTCGGTGCTAACATTCAGGCGACGCGGTATGGGAAGAACTAGAGGGCTGGACAGGGTGGTGATGTGGTAACTAATGCTTGTCTCTGTACTTCGTCGTATATCCATGGTTTTATGCACTGTTAACTGGTCAAATGTGGTCCAATGAGCCAATGAAGCGTGCTTGCAGTTCTGACTCATTCAGTTCACTTGATCGTCGATGCCTCCAGTCAGCGACCCGAAATCGTTTTCTTTTGGTGATTCCGTTCCCGCAAAGTGACGTCGCATCCCGGGTTCACCCTCCTCTTGCCAGGGGTGCTAACTGTTGTGGGACCCGCCAGCCCTGTTGTTGCCCAGGAGACCCTGCCGGAACAGGAAGTTTGTTTTTGCCTTTTTTTTTTCCGGGGCTGACCACACACATCACTCCAGCACCACATTCCGCATTCCTGCATCTCATTTCTCTACGCTCTTTAAAGCCTCGACAGACACTCACAACAGAGCTTTCCCATCTTCCTTCGACAACTACTCTCACTGTTGTAGACAACTCCATATTGCTGCACAATTTGCAGAGTTCGATTCTGCTGCATCTCCGACTCTCTTGCAGTTCCCTGCACAGTACGACCACTGGCTGAGCTCGCTTTGTCCTTGCTTCGTCAAGACAACACCACATCAGATCTGCCTATCGGCAACCAGTACAACAATCATCATGTCCGGCAACGTCCTCGCTCCCCGTGACGCTAACACTGCCATTCCCGCTCCCACCGACGCCGAGATGGCTACCAACACCAAGCCCAACATAATGAGCATGGAGTACCATCGTCAGGTCTTCCAGTCCAAAATGAAGGAGGCTACTGAGTGCGTTTCCCCATCTCGTGACTCCATAGTATCCTCTTCCAGCATTCGAACAGATTGGCTGACCCTGAATTGCTTAACAGGAACAAGACCTACATTTCGCCCTCGGACAATATCATGAGCCCCTGCACTGCCAAGCTCAGCGCCTTCCGTAGCAAGCAGGTTGGGAAGTACGTCGCCACTGCGCGCCGATGTCAACGACACACACATTGTAGGGCAATTGCTAACAACTGGTTGCAGGGTCAAGCCCAAGTCGTTGTTCGCTCAAGCCTCGGCTAAGAGACTGCAGGCCAGCGCCAACGGCGAAGATGTCTTTGGTAGCAAACCAGCCGTTCCGAAGGCCAACTAAGGTCTCTGCAGGCTGGCCCAAACTGTTCCCCTCAGCCCGACTGTTCACTGATTTTGGTGGCAAACTGCTATGCTCTTGTTCTCCTTCACCTGCAGTTTATTACCTTGTCCCAGGATATCTCTTCTCGGGTCGAAGGAGGGGCAAAGAGCGGGGTCACAATCACTTTCCTTATTATCATTGGGTGGAGAAATGGGTTTGTTGGACTACCGGGATTGGGTTGGTAACAAGGCGGCGTTCTGGACGGTTTGCTTTTTTTTCTTTGATGGGTTTACTTGTATGGTATATCGTGTTGTGGGGAGCTGTATGGAACTAAATTGCCTTACGACTGGGTCATCATGGGTGCGAACCCGAAATACACTGTGTGTAAATCTTTCGTGGTTCCGTTTTGGTACTACATCAGGGAAACAAATGTCTCAAGACCAGCCCTTCTGATCTCTCTGTAGGGTAGTTTTCTTTTCTTTTTCTTTCCCCTATCATCACGATAGGGCCGAAAGCCTGAAATAGAGAGAGTTATAAACAACTGCTTTCGTCCCGAGTCTTAACTACCCGGGTTAGTTCAGTCCAAATATCCGAACATAGGTTTGGCTATAAACCGCAGTATCGTCCATGGCCAGATGTCGAAAGCTTGTTACATCTAATTGCTTTGCATAACACCAGAGCAAATATTTTTCGCACCGTCCCCAACGCCAAGCAAAGTTGTGATTCAACCCAAAAGAGTTGGTGCAAGTCGTATATCTTAATTGCCTATACATAACTGTGGCTCTGGACTGTGTGGTTATCCATTTGACGAGATGGTACTGTTGTCACCAGGGATTCATGCCTTCCACCCACTGCAGATATAAACGACATCCTCATCAGCCACCACATGCCCAAGGCCTACTCTCTGAGGACAATGTCTTGCGCTGGCACCCCACACCAGTGCATACTTAAACGTGTCCTTGAGATTGCGATGGATTCTGTCACACACATCCTCAATAGTACTGTTGGCCCGCACGATAAGTGCCTCGTTGAAATCGGGGTCAACACCCTTGCGCTTCGTGTAGATGCGAATCAGGTTGAGCTCCTTCCAGCAACGGTCGATGACGTCTTGCACGCCGAGGTCCTGCTCGCAGCTCATGACAACCGTGTTGGGCTCGCGGGCCAACTGGTCAAGGTACTCGATCGAGACCGCATCGATCTTATTGTACACGTACAAGCACTTGATGTACTTGCGGTGATCCTTCATAATCACGTCAATCAGATCATCGACCGTCGCGTTCTCATCGCGCACCAAGACTTCGCAATTGAGAAGCTTGTAGTCGCGAAGGATGTTTTGGATCATCTTCTCATCAAGGTTCTTGGGTGGTGATTGAAAAGTGATCTTCATGCCGCCAGCCTTTTTTGGTTTGAGGTAGATGTTCCTTGGGATGCGTCAGCAGTCAAATCTATTTGAACGCCGGCCGTAGAGACTTACGGAGGCTCCCTATTCAACCGAATACCAACGGCTTCTAATTCAGCCTCCAACAAGGCTCTTTGCTCAGTCCGTTTTGTCGCATCCAGAACCATGAGGATAAGATCACTTGTCTTAGCTGCCGAGATAACTTGCCGCCCTCTACCCTTGCCTTCGGCAGCCCCTTCAATGATACCTGGCAAGTCGAGCAGCTGGATTTCGGCGCCGCCATACTCGAGCACACCAGGGATGGCTGTGAGGGTTGTGAAGGCATAGGAGGCGACTTCCGACTTGGTTTTTGTGACCTTGGAGAGGAACGTCGACTTGCCGACTGAGGGAAAGCCAACCAACGCTATCCGAGCATCGCCGCTTTTACTGACATCGAAGCCAGCACCACCACCACTGCCAGATCCAGGAGTTGGCTCAAGTAGTTGTGCGCGGAGTCGAGCAAGCTTTCTACAATACAGTTAGCACATATTGCTGTTCGTGGATTAGCTAAAACTTACTCACCCCTTCAGAAGACCCAGATGATATTCTGTGTCAAACTTGTCAGTCATCAGCCCCTGTGTATATCAAGTTCAAAACTGCACACACCTGTCGCCTTGTTTTCTGCACTCGTCGTTAGTTACAGTTCTTCAGCTGAGGGAGCATGACATAATGAGACGAACTTTGGGTCCTCCGCATCTCCTCCTCAATCCTACCCGCCATCACCGTCAGTAGAGTGCCGCGATGGTGGTTTCATGAAGGTGACGTGGCGCTCACTCCTTAATCTTTTCTGTGATGTTTACCATCTTGATTGGGTTGGGGCTCGCGAGCCCTCGTTACCGGATCAAACGAAAACTGTAGTAACGATTTGGTGAATAACTAAGACCACACTCTATCTTGAGTGAGACGAAGTATGGGTCCGGGACCTGGCTGATACGCCTGATTTCAGTGAGAACTGGACCCCACGTCTGCGATTTCAACCGGCAGAATTTCGAGGGATCGAGTGCGGGGCACATGAACCGCTGGGACTCACCGCCTTGACTGCTCCGCTCACAGACCCACCAGAGCGTACCTGTGGTGGATCTAAATGTGGGTCACAGCACGGATAAGCTTGGCGGCTGCTGGGCTGTGTATCTCGAAAAAGCGCCAGGCGGTGGATTGCAGAACTCGGAAGCGACAACAACAACGAAAAGCCCCAACCTTCGATTCTCCATCAACCTTTCCCACAAACGCGCCTTTCCAATTTTTCGTCGACTTGCAACATTTCTTCAGCGACGACGTATCTTAACCAGGATATTCGAATCGCGCCCGAGAGCGAGCAGTTCCGGCATGGCTGAGCTTGAGACCAACTCTGATGTGGCCGTCGCTGTGGCAGAGGACTCGAACGAGCAGAAGCAAGAGAACCAGCTTGTCGCCGTAAACAATGAAGTCGCGGCTCCGATAGAAAAGAAAGTAAAGAAGATCATCCGGAAGAAGAGGCGTCCAGCGCGGCCGCAAATCGATCCTGCCCTCGTCAAGTCTGAGCGCCCTCCGCAGACTGGTACAGTCTTCAACATCTGGTACAACAAGTGGTCCGGTGGCGATCGCGAAGACAAATATCTTTCTCAAACACACGCCAAGGGGCGATGCAATATCGCTCGCGACTCGGGATATACGCGCGCGGATTCTCGGCCAGGCTCCTATTTCTGCCTCTATTTCGCCCGTGGTATCTGCCCTAAGGGCCAGGACTGCGACTATCTACACCGGCTACCCACCATCCATGACATCTTCAATCCTAATGTTGACTGCTTCGGGCGCGACAAGTTTGCCGACTACCGCGACGACATGGGCGGTGTCGGTAGCTTCAATCGTCAGAACCGGACAATATATGTTGGGCGCATCCATGTGACGGATGATATTGAAGAGATTGTTGCTCGGCACTTTGCCGAATGGGGTCAGATTGAGCGTATTCGCGTGCTCAACAACAGAGGAGTTGCCTTCATTACTTATACAAATGAAGCTAATGCCCAGTTTGCAAAGGAGGCGATGGCGCATCAGTATGTTTCCAACGCTGAAGCGTTGTTCAGGACAGATAGTTAACGTCTTTTAGGTCTCTTGATCACAACGAGATCCTCAACGTCCGATGGGCAACAGCAGATCCCAATCCTCTGGCCCAAAAGCGCGAACAAAGAAGAATCGAAGAACAAGCCGCCGAGGCTATACGTAGAGCACTGCCGGCAGAGTTTGTCGCCGAGATCGAGGGCAAAGATCCGGAGGCGCGCAAAAGAAGAAAGCTAGAAAGCAGCTACGGGTTGGAAGGGTACGAGGCACCTGACGCAGTCCACTTTGCTCGGGGACCCAATGCGGTCAACCCTAGAGGTCGTGAAGGGTTCGAACTGGAGCGCGAGCAGCAGCTGATGCTCGAAGCTCCTCCCGAAACGTCACAACCGGCACAGATTGAGGCCCCACCTCAGGCTCAGGAAGAGAAATTGGCAGGAGGGATCCTGTCGAGCAGGACATTGGCTGCCCTACAAGGGGCAAAGGTGGCTGTCGCCACAAAAGACAGCAAACCAGAGAAGCCTTCTGGGCCGCTGGTTGCTTATGGTAGTGATGATGAGGAGGATGAGTAAGAGGGCAAGATTATATAGACTCTTCGGCTTACAAGCGCAACTGTTCATCAATTAATGCCATGTTGGCTGTTCGAATCTTTTCCCCAAACGCCATGTTCTCCTTTTGTAGTGATCATCAACTGTTGAATATCCTGGAGTACAAGAGCTCGTGTCTGCCCACCCATAAATCCATAACCGGCACAGTCTGTCCCGCATCCCCAACCTCCGTTTCCCACTCCCTCTCGACCATAGCCGTGATCATCTCGTGCACTTCCCCTCCTGCCAATGTTCTTTGTGCCTGATACGGGCCGAACATCCCTGCGCGTACCGCTGCAGACACCAAGGCCTTGACATGGCCCAGTAAGAAGACATAAGCCGCTTCTTCGGGTGCCAGCCCAAGCAGCGACGCCACGGCTCCAAACAGCGGGGCTAGATGCGCGGATGCTGCAGGAGGAGCATCCTCATCCATCGTTGTAGGAGCAGCCGCTGATGCTGACGAGGACGCCGAAGTTGAAGAAGATGATTTTCGCACCAGCGTCGCAAACCCGCGTAAAGCTTCCTCTGCTTGCTTTGCCCCTTCCTCAGTGACAGCTGCAGGATGTCTGACGACTCCATCAAACGACCTTTCCCAAATCCCAAGTAGTGCTCTGCCCTGGGCGATCGACGCCCTTCGGGCTACTACGCACGGGATTGCTGCATCCTGGGCATCATCCAATGCCGTGAGCGCAGCGGATGTGAGTTGCGACGGCTGTGATACTAACCTTGCGGCGGCTAGCACAAAGGGCAAGGAGGTTGCTGCGTAAGAGGAGAGGGAGAGTGGCAAGAAGGAGGAAATGAAGACTGTGACGGGAGATGGCTGGCCCTGGGGGGAAGAGGGGAGGTAGTGTTTCTGGTGGGAGAGGTAGCTCTCGAGGCCGGAGGAGAAGGCAAAGGAGCCTAGGGGGAGGGCTGAGTCGGCTAACAGGAGAAGGTGGTGTGTCTTAGCAGTTAGGGAGCAGATTAAGTTGGGAGTCAGCACTTTGTACTTGTCAGCTTGATTGTATTCAAAGTGTCATGGAGAATGGATCAAACATCAAGGTGAGAGACGATTTATCTTTTTTGAAGCTCACTTTTTGACGATGGCGATGGAATCCGGGGTTGAGAGGCAGAGGACTTGAATCGCTGGCGCCGGATTTTCGCCTCGGCGAGCTTATGCTCGAGATCAGCTATCTCATCATCTATATCGGCCTCACTCTGTGGAATTCTCGTCGTCGAATTGGAGACCGTCATGGTTGCTTTCGCTCTTTTCAGAACTTGGTGGTTGAATTGTAAGAGGGGTCTCATGTTTGCAAGCGAGGCCAGGATGGAGAGACATGAGAATATCGCTGATAAGCTTATCAATTGAGCCAAACATACGCCTACAAATTATCACAATGAATGACAGCGTAGTTCCCACATGTAACCCTTGCATACCCCAATCGCTCGACCCTGATGTTAAACGAAACCCATCCGAACCTATCATATGCCGTAGGGCCCCTAGGTATCCCGAATAACTCTCCATGCCCAACCAGCCGGAGGAAAACCGCACGTACCGCTACGGGAAAGGAAAAAAGCAACAAACGAAGAGACCTTTATACAACAATGTGACAATGGATAATAGTGTCGTCAAGAGCATGATTTCTAGTCAACTTAATACCCCTCTGCATTTTCCTTCTCCTCCATCGCCAGCCCTCTTTCCCGCTCGCGCTCTCTCATCAGGCCCCGTGCCCTTTCCCGTTCACGCAAACGCTCCTGGCGCTTGAGTTCAAGGCGAGCTCTGGCAGCTGATGCACGATCCGCAGGCAGAGAGGTTCGAGTCGTGTTGAACATGACACTGCTGTCAGCTGCGGGCGCGGCGCTGGTAGCAGCGACAGACCTGCTTGCACTGATGCCGACACGGCTTCCGAGGCGGTCGAGTCGGCTGCGCAGGGTGCTGGGCTTCGCCTGCTCTTCCTCGCTGTCGGATGGAGGGGAGAGGGGCCTACTGGACTGATTCGATTTGGAGAGGGTGGTTGCGGAGGGTCTCGCTGTTGTAGAGGTCCTCCTGCTGTGCAGGTCGTCCACAGACCGCTTCTCAGATGTAATAGTTGAAGTTTGGTTGAGAGAACGACCGCCAGTTATGGTGTAGGTGGTTCGGCTTGGAAGAATAACATCATCGTCGTCATCCCGAGCATGCGCAGAGCGCCCGCTGGAGGCCGAGCTTCGGCTGTCCTGCAGGTTTCCACGATCGGAAAGCACATCATCGGCAGGCTCCAACTTGGCGTCAACTTCGGCCTGAGTTTTGCTTGTCGAAGCGCGAGACAAAGGGAGAACGCGATCGCCAGATGTCGTCCGCCTGTAACCCTCCAGCCCGTGCCTCTCACGATGCCGAGTCTCAGACAGTCCTGCTCGAGAGGTCGCCGTTTTTTCCTCAGTGGTGCTTGTCGCTGCTGAACGGCCCACACGTTCGGCGTCTGTCCCATCTTTTTTGAGCGCATCGATCTCTGCCCGCAGTTTCGCGATGGTCTCGTTCTTGACGTCGCAGACCTGCTTGGCCTCGATATACCGAGCCTTTGCATTTTCTTTCAAGGTTTCGTACTCGTTGTTGGACTCGGCCAGTCGCTTCTCCAGGTCGCTCAACTTGGACTTGCTTTGAGACAGCTCTTTGGTCAGTTTGCTGTTTTCCTCTTCAAGCTTGCTGGCCCGTTGCTCGACATATCTGAGCTGGGACCTCAGCTTGTCTCGCTCCTCTTGGAGCTTTTGAAGCTCACGGATCTGCGTTCTCGCCTTCCGTAACTCCCGTTGCGCTTCTAATAATGTTTTTTGCGTCTTGGGCGAGGCAATGCGACGTTTGCTGCGCCCATCTGCAGCGTCGTTGGTCTCGTCTTCTAGCAGTGTTTCCAAAGCTTCGAGTTGCTTCTTGTACTCGGCTGCCAGAGCCCTCTGTTCCTCGAGTTCGTCGACCAACTTGGCATTATTTCCACCAGCTTCGCCCCGGCCTGCCATATTAAGTTGGCGGGTGAGCTCTGCGACTTTCTCCTCCAAGGCCTTGGATTTTTCCTGCTCCTCGCTAAGCTTCTGACTCAGTTCAAGAGCTTCGGCATCTTTCTTTTTCGCATAAGACTTTGCAAGATGCTTATACTTAATAAGCTTCTCCATCTCAGCCTTCGCATCGGCGTGGTAAGTTTCAAAGTAAGCCTTCCAATACTTTCCAGAACGTGACTTCGGCTCGGCGAGGTCAACGGTCACGTCGGTATCGCAACCAGAGTCGTCCGCGTCGTCCGTCTCGTCGTCCTCTTCATCCCAATCGGCATCTTCTGAGTTGTCAAAATCCTTCCCATCAATTACTCCTCCCTTCCGACTGTTTTTGCGCGCGTTCTCCATGGCCAGCTGCAGCCTAGTCTTCGGCCGTGAAGAGCTCCCGTCGGTAGAACGATCGACCCATGGGCTAGGGAACTTCCCAGGACAGTCGTCAGGCAAACCACTGGTGCTAGGTTTGTCTCGACCTCCTGAACCCTGCTTGACATCGCGGCCAAATGTTACGCGCTTTCGCTTGGCTGTGCCAGTTCCGGGAGTGAGCAGAATCCCGGGGGGCTTGGCTGGAGTCTTATCTTTGTCGGATGAAGAGGAACGGGCTGTCGTCGTGATAGGCTGGGTGGTCTTCTCGCGGTCATCATCGGACTTGGACATCGTGTTTCGGCGCTCTCTTGGTGCGGGGGTGCCGAAGATAGCGTTCCTCAATGCGCGAACAGCAAAAACCGGCGCCGGGGTGTCGGGGGCATCAATCTGGCTCGCGTCGTCTGCAATGGGATCAGTAAGGAAGTGAGCACTTGTTATGGTTTTCAATTACTGCCATACCCGGATCCGGCGCGTCGCGCGCACTGTCGGCCCCGCGCCTCAGCGCCCAGCTGATCATCGCGACTGCGACTGGCGGGCCAAGCGATCGCGACGATCAGGGCGCTGCCCGTGGATGCTTATAAAGATATCGTTTCTCCCTCTATTTGCGGTTATGCTTCAATGGATGACCCAACGACGAAGTGCGCAAGGTAAATTCATCCGAGACCGTGGTCGAGCCCTTTGTTGTGCTGCCCGGAATCGAAGGTCGAGGGTCGAGGGCCGCTGTTTACTTAATTGCCAGAACAAGACACTCGTTGATTGGATCGTGTCACGCAGCGCAGGGTTTTTGACCACGGGCTCACCACAGCAGCAGAGTAGGGGACCCGCTGGCGGGGAAGCGCCCCAGCAACAGCGACTGGTCATCAACCAGCGGTCGAGTGGGTCCGGTCCCAGCAACCAGAGTGCCCACAAGGGTGCATGCAGCCCCGCCTAACCGCCCGCAGTGGGGCACTCGTGGTGCAACAACCGCGATCTTGGGCCTGGCGCAGTGGAACGTAGCGGACAAGCTTCGAGATTCCCATCACTAAGTCAATGGATTGATTGATGCGAATGCTCCTGATGACCAACCCGATTGCTTGGAACTTCAGATCAACATATCAACAAAAACTCCTCCGATAACCATAACCATCCCAATAGCCAGCCCTGCCAACTGCACTCGAGTCCCTGGGCCACACACAGCACAAAAACTCGACCACCACCCTCTACTGTTTCACACTCTCTCTGAATCCTGAAATCTGCGTGGCCACTCATTAGCGATCCAGCCTCTCATGGGTGCAACCTTGATACACTTCCACAGCCATTTACTCAATAGCATGGCCGTGATTTATTCTCATTCTTGATCGATTTTCTTTCATCACCGACTTTTTTCCTGGCCTCTTCTAACCTTCTTGCTTCGGATCGCGTAGTGCAGCTCGTTCACTCATTCATCTCAGGATCGGCTGGTTCATTTGCTGTTGAATCACAGCAACAGTTTCTCTTCATCGCACAAGATGGCCGGGAAGAAACAGAAAAAACATAAAAACAAACTAGCAAACACCGCCAATCTAGAGCCTAAAACCCCGGGAACACCGACGCCCGCAACTAATCCGGCAACCCGCTACAAGGAGCTTCAGGACAACGAGTTGATTGCTTTACGGGCCATCTACGGCGAAGACTTTGTTGAACACACTGCTGCGCACACAGCATGGCAGGCAAGTTGGAAACCCACATCCATGTACATCGCAACCATCCTTCTCAGTTGCAATGTCTAATTATTTTCTCAGAAGTCGGAACCATCTTTTGATATCAAAATCAAGTCTCACATAGATGGCGACTTCTCAGTTACTCTTGGTGTTGTCCTAGTTGCTACGTATCCCAAGTCACCCCCTCTCCTGACTGTCAAGAATGACGGCCACCTCCGTGAGTCAACTAGGTTCAAGATACAGAAGTTTCTTGAGACGCAGCCAAAGGCCATGGCGAGCTTGGAAGAGGTGATGATTGATGGGCTAGTCGAAGGCATCCGTGAAATTCTCGATGAAGCTGCCATGAAAAAGGCCCAGGGCTTGGAGCTTCCATCCCTGGAAGAAGAGCGAGCTGCCCACGAAGCTGCACTGGCAAAACAAGCGCAAGCTGAGAAGGAGCAAGAAGAGCGTAGGAAATTGATGGAAACCCAAGAGGAGGAGAGAATGCTCGGCGATATGGTCCAAGAAGAGCTCAAGCGTCAGCGAACTAAGGCCAAGGAATCAAGGAAGAAGAACAGGAGTCAGCACATGTCTCCAGATCGCGTTGCCGAAGACCCGGCCGAGACTGACATTGCTCTCGTTCTGGATCAGCCGTGCAAGCTCACCGATGAGTTCGGCAATCCCTTATACTTCCGGACAGTTATCGGGAAATCAGTCTACCGTGAGGGCCCTGTCACGACTGTCTACAAGGTGAAGCCTGTTTTGAGTGCGAGGACAGTACGTCCAACCCTCATACTTAAGCAGGTCGATCTGAAATGCCACAGCAAGGACTCTGCGCAATTCAAGAAGCAACTCCAAGCACTCGAGGTTCAGTTGGAGGAGCTGAAGAAATTGCGTCACCGTAATCTGCTGGAACTTATGGACTTTAGGATCGACCGTTCCATCAGCGAAACGGATTCGTCCTTTCCATCTGTCTGGACCATCAGTCTTCTCACACCTCTTTGTGATAAGGGGCCATTAGAAGAACTGTTGGACTTGGCGGGCCATCTTGATGTCAACAAAGTCAGGATCTGGACAACAGATCTTCTTGATGCCCTCGCTTTTTTGCACAACCATGGCATCGTTCACCAAGATATCCACCCCGGAAATATTCTGATCTGCCGTGAGCCAGCTGGAGACATTGTTCCTCGCCTTGCCGATGCCGGCTACCAGCGCGAGTTACGGAATATTTCTACTAAAGTTGCCATTCTTACCAGCCTGCGGGCGGCCAGGTCCGCTTACTGGCTCCCGCCCGAAATTGCCGGCGTGTCAAAGCCTCAATACACGCAAAAGGCGGATGTTTGGGACTTTGGGATCGTCTTCTTACAGATGCTTTTCGGCTTAGATGTTCTGACAAAGTACTCCTCTCCCTCTGCTTTGATGGACTCGCTGTCCCTCTCAAGGTCTTTGGAAGAGTTAGTTTCCAAGTTCTTCAAGTCCGATCCTAAGAAGCGGCCACGGGCTTTTGAGCTCTGTTCGAGTGAGTTTCTGGCGACCAACGCGCCGGTGTTGGAGGAAGACGAGTCTGCCGTTTCCAGTGGCTCTGTGATATCTCTTCCGTCGTCATTGCCTAAGAGGCATCGTCGCCGCGAATCCATCAACCGCAGCAGCGCCGTCACTTCGAGGTACTTGCAAGATTACGTCGAAGAGGCAAGACTCGGTAAAGGTGGCTTCGGTGAGGTCGTCAGGGCTCGTAAGATGATTGATGGCCGCCTGTATGCCATCAAAAAGATTACGCAGCGCTCGAAAGAAACACTCTCGGAGATGATCAAGGAAGTCAGGCTGCTTTCTCAAATGAACCACCCATCTGTGGTTCGGTATTTCAATGTGTGGCTTGAAGATGTCCCTGACCTCTCTGACGGCGAGGATTTCGATTCTTCTTTGACTGACGAAGGGGAAACCACTGCGGAGTTATCAACCTCTACGGTATCTCGGAATATCAATATCGAATTTGGCGAGAGCAAGAGCAGGGGTTTGGACTTCATGTCTTCCAGTGGACACCCCGACCTTGAGTTGTTTGACGATGAGTCAGCTATTGAAGACGACACGGACGAGGACGAGAGTTCTGAGGAAGACGACGACGATGATGATGATGATGAGTCATCTGATGAAGACAACTCAAGTCTGAGCAGTGTTAGGAAGAATCAACTGGTTGTGCCCCGCCTCCGCAGGCAAAACACACGTCCTTTCAAGACCATCATGTACATTTCCATGGAGTATTGCGAGAAGCGGGTAAGTTTCACTCTCTTGTTTCTTGTTGCCATCAATTTTTTTGACACTGACGTTCCAGACTCTTCGGGACTTGATTGCGAGAAACCTGTATAAAGAGACCCAGGAGATCTGGCGTCTGTTCCGCCAAATCCTTGAAGGCTTGGCCCATATTCATAGCTTGAACATCGTCCACCGAGATCTGAAGCCAGAAAATATTTTCATAACTGCCGATGTCGACGGCGTAGAGAACGTGAAGATTGGCGACTTCGGTCTGGCGACTAGCAGTCAGCTGGTGATCGATAAGCCGGTGGCTAACATGGACTCGGGTGACATGACACGGAGCGTTGGTACCGCGGTATATGTTGCCCCTGAAGTGAGGACTGGAGGAAGCGGTTCGTACACTGCCAAGGTCGATGTGAGTGATCTCTCTTTCGATTCTGCTGAGCTTTGGTGTCTAACTTCTGCCAGATGTATTCCTTGGGTGTCATCTTCTTCGAGATGTCGTATCCCCCTATGGTCGGCATGCACCGAGCTGTTACACTCGAGCAACTCCGTCGGAACCCTCCTGTTCTCCCGTCCGATTTTAAGCCGGGCGACAAGAACCAAACCGAGATTTTGTTGTCTCTCCTGAACCACAACCCCAAGGAGCGTCCTTCCAGCGCTGAGCTACTCAGGAGCGGAAAGATGCCCGTCCAGATGGAGAGCGAAGCAGTCCGGCGTGCTGTCGCCAGCATGACTGATCCCAATTCTCCATATTTTGAGAAGGTGCTCGGTAGCCTGTTCGCTCGCCAAGTTGAACCAGCTAAAGACTATGCCTGGGACATGGGGTCTACGCTCCCAACTCCAGATGATCTCATGCGTCGGTTCATTGTCAAGGATACTCTGATCACCATTTTCAGGCGCCATGGTGCTGTTGAGGCGCCAACTGCGACGCTCTATCCTAAGTCATCTCATTATGGACCAAACGCTGTCCATCTCCTCGACCGTAATGGAACGGTGTTACAGCTTCCGTTCGATTTGGTCATGGGCCATGCACGGTCTCTCGCCAGAATTGCTAGCGGCCCCGTGCCTCAGCGTGCTTATTCGTTTGGTAACATCTTCCGCGATCGCCAAGATGGAGGTCAGCCGGATGTCTATGGCGAAGTGGACTTCGATATTGTGACTACTGATGCTATGGACCTTGCCATGAAGGAGGCCGAGGTAATTAAGGTCTTGGACGAGATTATTGCGGCATTCCCTACAACAAGCTCTACTCCAATGTGCTTTCAGTTGGGCCATTCAGATTTGCTGCAGCTAATCTTTGACTTCTGCAATGTTGAGCACGGTGCAAGGCAGGCAGCTGCTGAAGTCCTCAGCAAGTTGAATATCCGCAATTTCACCTGGCAGAAGGTCCGGAGCGAACTGAGGTCTCCCCTCGTCGGTATCTCAGCTACCAGTGTTGATGAACTTCAGAGGTTTGATTGGAGAGGTAAGTCTTCATCGCTAGCCGTTCACATCATTCCGTTAGTTTGCTGACGCCTTTGACAGACACCCCTACTAAAGCCTTCACAAAGATTAGGAACCTGTTCGAGGGGACAGAGTACTACGACAAGGTCTCCTCCACGTTGGCCCACTTAAAGGAGGTGTACGAATACAGCAAGAAGTTCAAGGTCAACACCAAGATATACATCGCACCCCTGAGCAGCATCAACGAGGCCTTTTTCCGTGGTGGAATTCTTTTTTCCTGTCTCTATGACAGGAAGGTCATGGATGTTTTCGCAGCCGGTGGCAGATACGATGGGTTGATCAAAGCACATCGACCCCGGATTGGCAGCCGGTTCGAGGAACGTCATGCGGTTGGCTTTAGTCTCAACTGGGAGAAGCAGTTGGCCAAACCAGTCCCCAAGACAACTGGAAAAGCATTTCTCAAGAAAGCGGCAGAGGAGGAAGCCCAGGGTATCTTCAGTGCCAAACGAGTTTGTCTCCCCATGCTACCTGTTTTCATGATATCAATACGGGTTGCATACTAACTCTGCACATAGTGTGACGTTCTCGTTGCTAGCTTCGACCCTTCAATCCTTCGGTCTTCGGGCATTGAGCTTCTTCAGATGCTTTGGGCTCACGGTATCAGCGCTGAGCTTGCCCGAGATGCCCGATCTCCCGAAGACCTGCTTACGACTTACCGTGACGAATCGTACAGCTGGATTGTAATCATCAAACAGGAGAGCCAGCTGAAGATCAAGACTATGCATCGTAAGGACGTTCCAGATGCTGATATCCAGGCCAAAGATCTCCTTGCATGGCTGAAAGCCGAAATCCGGGAGCGTGAATCCCGCTCGGGACTCAAGATCCGCGCCGGTCTGATCCCACAGTCCGAGCTATCCGGTGTGATGCCAGGTGCCAGTGCCGGCCTGGGCGGCGGAGGTGCTGGCGGGTATGAACAGCAGCAGGATGTGCATGTGCTGGTTGCTCAGACCAAATCAAAGAAGTTCAACCGGCGTGCAGTCGTGGAGCAGGCCCAAGCTAGCGCTGCCCGGTTGGTACAGGGTTTCCTCGAGGGTCCTATTGCTGCCATCGAGACATCAGACACGGTTGTCGATATGATCAAGAACACTTCTTTATCAGACTCTGAGAGCTGGCGTAAGGTCGAGCAGAGCGTTGGGACCGCAGAGAAAAACTATGTTCGTGATATCCACGACATGTTGACCAAATGGAGATGGGAATTTGAAGAGAAGAAAGGACCAGGCCATGCGTTTGTTTACAACTTCCGGACGGGCAAGTGCATCTACTACGATCTGGGTGGTTAGGAGGCCCAAGAGGGAGGTGACAAGCCGCCGAAGTCGCCAGAGCTCCATCGCTACAGGCGTGGCTCAAAGGGTGGAAGGAGACTCTCCTCTGTGTAAAGGGGATGCCATGTTTGAGTTCCTTCTGGAACATTTACGGACTAATTGTTGTCCTGTTTGCGGTGTTGTTTATTCGTACTAATGTATCGTGAGGCTAGGCTCATGTTGGTTTGGCTTTGGCTTGAGCAGGATGATGAATGGGAATTTCCCTTGAAAAAATAGGCATGACTGAGGATTGTTGATACCCGAATATGCCGATGGATTTTAGATATCGGTAATACTGTTGTTGAAAACTAATACTTGTGCTTGCATCGGAAACCTTCCTACTTTGTAATATTCGAGAACTTGAGTTCCAGATGCATATGTGAGAAGTCTTCGGCTGACAAACAAATACATAACACAAGATTTGACTATGACAAGAGAGAACAACAGGTCAGAAGAGGATTTCGCTTTTCGTTGGATTTGCCACTCATGTGAAAACTGTGCGAGCTTTCGGCGAGGCCGCTTCGTGCTTGCCATTCGTTACAAAAAAAAAAAAAAGATACTGTCATGGTGATCTGGATCAAGTCTAGGTATTATGATCAAACCAACCACGATGAGATGAATCAAGGCCTTGAGGATAGGAACGCTATGGGATTCCGTCCAGAGTGATTATTCAGGATATCACTTTATGAGCAAGGAAAGGACAAATTCTGGAGACTTGATGCCCAGGCCGCTGGCAGGTACAACATCTCAGGGTTAGGGGTGAACCTGTCTCCCCTTTGACTGTGTGCCGGCGTGCAGCCAATCGCGTGCCGGTCCGACTTTCGGACCCACTCCCACATGGCCAGCGGATGTTTTGGCTTCAGGCTCGCCAGCGCAAGGAAGCGACAGCAGCAGTAGCCGGAGTGGCTGCATGACCAGGGTGAGGTGACTGATGGGCGCTTCACCGTCATTGCCTGAGGTTTGGTCACAAGCAAAGCACGGCAGCCCATTCCTTCCATGTTCCATACCCCGGCGTATAATAGGGCGGTTTCGGCGCCGATGTTCAATTTTATTCTTTTCTTTCCCTCTTTTTGTAGCTGCCTTCCCTTCTGTGCCATTGTTTTCTCTGCTAATTCTCATAAAATAACTAGCGCCTGCTGACCGCTTTGGCCGCCGTTGAGTAGTCATTAGCCCACGCCGCTCGCTAATACCTGACAAACTCACAATCGGCTCTCCTCCCCATCACTCTTGCAGGCCACTTCTCCACCTGTCGAACGCCCCGAACCAACGTTCGACGTAAAGCAACTCGCTTTTTCTTCTGGGTTTCCCTCTTTTTAGGTTCTGTACGAGCCTCTTTAACCTTCCGAATCAGAGTCAGCATCGATCTCGTGTGACAAGGCAGCAAGCAGCCGGCGACCCGCCTCAACGTTCTGCAAAGTCGGAACACCAAAGCCCAAGACCGACAGCCGACTCCGAATACCACCACCACCATCACCACCACTCCTCCTCCTCCTCCTCCTCCTCCTCCTCCTCCTACTGCTACTACTACTACTACTACTACTACTACTACTACGACAATGGCAGGCCGTGGGGCAGGCGCGTCGGGCGCGGCGCAGCGTCTGATGAGTGAGATGAAGGCTTTGCGAAAAGAAAAGTGGATCAACTTTGAAGAGGTATATTTTTCCTCGAAAGCTGAAAAGGAATAGCCATGGATGCTGAGATGCTGACGGCTTTTCCTTGACAGGAGGATACGAGTAACATCTTCAAGTGGCGCTTCGCGCTGATGGTCATCAACTCGGACAGTGTGTTTAATGGCGGTTACTTCCGGGCCGAGATGACTTTCCCCGAGGACTACCCGTACCAACCGCCAAAGTTCCGTTTCCTGATCCCTATCTTCCACCCCAACGTCTACCCGGACGGCCAGCTTTGTATCTCGATTCTGCACAAGCCCGGAGAGGACATCATGTCTGGCGAAGAGGCAAGCGAGCGCTGGTCGCCGCTGCAGGGTGCTGAGAGCGTACTGCGTTCTGTCCTCCTCCTGCTTGATGACCCTGAAATTAACTCTCCCGCAAATGTTGATGCCGGTGTCATCTACCGCGACCGTCGCGATGAATACAATCAGAGGGCACGCGAGATTGTCGAACGCTCCCAGAAGGATATCCCAGAGGGCTTTGAGGTTCCCAAAACTTTCGATTCCGCCCCTCCTCCAAAGCCTGAAACAGACGACGATTTCTGGGCTGAGAGCGATGAGGACTTCGACTTCGGTGGCAGCGATAGTGACGAGGACCAGGACATGGAAGACTATGACGGCGACGGCGGTGACGGACAGGCTGACGGGTCCGATGAGGATGGGGAGGGCATTGAATCTGATTATCAGGAAGGCTCTAACTGAGATATGCCAGGTTGCACTCTTTGCCCTCACTACAGCATCTGCACCCCGGCACACTCAGTTAGACTCTGGTTCCTACCTGCTCTTCCCTCTCTTGCTCACTTGTTTTCCTTGCTTGTTTTCGGTTATTTGCTTTTACTTTTGTTCTCCCTCTAATGCATAGCGCTGGGAGAGTTCACACTGTGGAGTGCGGGCGTTCTATGGTCTGCAATATCTGAAAAAATATGGGGCATTTGATTTGGCTGTACTTGCATGGGCTCACGCCGCACTAGGGGATCTGATAAAGCCTACAGTAGACGGACAGATCTGGTTTCAGGAGGTGGCGTATCTGGTAGGTGGGGTGGTTGGCATGGGAATCCGGTTAGGTAGCAGGTCATACCACTTCATAGGTTACTGAATCATGAGAAATTTGCCGTTAATCAGACTTGAATTCCACTTTTAACACTCTGCTCCTGCGTGAAAAGCTTAAGGTAGCTTTCAGCGTTGAAGTGTGGAAGGCCATTTTCCTCCACACACATAACGTCTGGGTAGATCACATGCTCAACGATTAAAGTCATAGATGTTATCTTGATTGCTACATATTTGTTCAGAGCAGCACCATTAAATACACATATATCACAATCACCAGAGTGAGTCTATATACCATGCTACTGGGCCTACGAGGCTCGAATTGATTACAATTTTGGATGAAAATGCTTCTGCTATGGCGGGGTTTGTACAATGGTACATGCATGCCGCGGGGTAGCTGCCATGTGGTCCGTGCACATGTTGCCCAAGGCTTATATGCAGTGCCAAGACTCTGCCTTCCCGTGGCAGCCAGGGGGTCCAAACAGTACCTGCAGGTACCTCCCCAGAGATGCTGTCAGTTGGCTCCTGGCAACAAAAGAATGGAAAAATATTCGGAGCTTAGAGCCACAAACTCGGAACAAACGCCCGCCGAGATCAAGCACTTTCTGGGGAATGTTTTTTCAGGAAGCTGACTGCCTGTATCACTACCAGCCTTTACTATCATCTTTAACTTTCTAGTTCCCAACGGTGTTTACTTCAAACACTTCGACCAGAAGGACCTTGTAAAAGCCAAGACTTCAGTCTCCTGCGATACACCAGGGTACGGAGACCGCAGAGTACCGACACACTGGGGCTCTGTTACTTTGATGCCTCGTTCCCATCCCCCACCTCAACCATCGACCTGGACTTGCCGACCTGAGCGCAGCTACATTTGCTACATTTGCTGTTACCCCAAACATCTTATACTCACGCTTGTTGCGCTCCCTAATTCTGGCGCTGCTAATTCAGGGCGACCTGTCCACTTGTCTGGCGTTTACATCCGGACCTTTGAACCGGTCGGTCAAGTTTCCCAAGCTCTGCCTCAAAGCCTCGATAGCCTCGCTTAAATAGGTCGGTCGTGACACCGGGTGCTGCGAGCGCCGGCAGAGGACGTGCCAACATGGCCGCCGTCGACCAGGCCTCTATCGACATGGTTGTGGAGGTGATCGGGCACATTGATAAAAGCTTGATTGCAAATGCGCTGAGAGCCAACCACGGTAATGTTGAAACTGTCATCATCGAGTGGTTTGACGACTCCGACAAGGTCAGCAAGACCCTTCCTGATTTCTCCTCTTGTGCGCGCTGACTCCCTCCTGCAGTTCAGGCGCAAGTATGCCTGGGACGAAAGCGCCTTTGCCTCTAATCGCGAGGGCGATCGACCAGCAGGCTCCGGAGGTCCTTGTAGGTGTTCCTCTTGTCAAAGTTGATCTGCTTGTTGTGTGTCCTGGTTCTGACCTTGTCTCGGGCTTCTTTTGCAGCTTTTGTCATACATCCGCCAGATAATGATGTGATATACGGGACCGAACCAGGCGGTTATTATGCCCCTTCACGCCCCCCATCGCGGGCGAATAACAGGTCGCCCATGAGCCGTGTTGTCGACCTTACAGCCGGCGACTATACCACAGATGCCCCAACCAGTCGACAGGAGGAAGAGGACCACTTACAAAGGGCTATCAACGAGTCCTTACAGACCTCGGGCATGCCCACTCCGCATATGATGGCATTCCCTCCCCCTCCAGCCCCTCATTCCCAGCAGTCTGGCATCACATCCAACAATGACAATCCCGTCTACTTTGGTCCTGCAAACCGTCCAGACTACGATCCGGATGAATGGGCCATGGTGCGGGTAAAGACCTACGGGCCCGATCCGGATCCCGCATTGCGTGTCAGAAAACCTGGGGCACCTGTCCTGCTCCGTTGCCGAGATGAAGGTTGGAACAAGCACCGTCTCGGTGCCATGCTCATGGTTTACAACCAGATACCTGCTGCCCGAAACCTTCTACTCCGCTGTGGCGGCCCTCCTGGGTATGGTTTGGGGAACAAGAGTGATTGGTGGAAAGGCGAGACCATCTTTCCACCCGGCATGGCCCCCGACTCGAATGGTTGGGGCGCAGAGCCATCCCCTAATTGGGTAGACGAGCTTTTAAGGATTTTGGCATTCATGGATTCTACTGACAGAAGTTATGGGACAGCCGACATGCTGGCGAAGGCGAAGCATCCTGATGTGGATGAGACGGGCGATGTCGAAAAGGACTTCATCAAGAGTGTCATGGTCGCTCACAACGCCCAAGGCACTGGCAAGGATCTGGAAGTACTAGTTGCATCAGCAGAGGTTGTTAGCTTCGATAATCTGGTTCCCCAGACGGATGAATTCTTCGGCATCTTGGACCTTCAATTGGGCTCACCCATCAACCCGGTGGCCCCCAGGTCCTTATATGAAGTGTTCGACTATATTTTTATGGTGAACTTGCGGTACCACATGGACGACCCATCCACAGGTCGAATGGCCTGGATCCTGAACCCATCAGAAGTCTTGACACTACGCTTCACAGGTGATGAGTCTTTCCCCTCACAACTGGAGATTCCCGACACCTTTTATCTCGACCGGTATTTGAAGTACAACGGCACCCAGTTCCAAAGACTGCAGTTGGACATGATGACGGTGCTCAAACTGCTCGATGCGTACTTCCAAGAGGAGGAGTCGCTGGTGCGGTGGATCAATCCTAAGACGAACAGGGCCTACGATCGTAGGGCGATCCTTAAAGCCGCTGTTCGCCGCTGTCAGGAGAGGATAACGAAGATCAAGAACAAAGCGTTTTGGAGGCAGCATGAGGAGGGGTCCTCCACTAGAAAAGAGGAGTACTACCTCCCAGACCATTCAGGAGAGCCCCAATTCACCGAAGAAGAAGCCAAGGTGGTGGCATACTACAAGAGCAAGATTACTGAATTTGAGGTAGAGCTGGCCAATATTGAGAGTTCTCTGAACGGTAGGTCAACTCGACACCAATGCATCCAGAGACTGTCACTAATATCATGCCCAGAACGCGTCGTCCCCCAGAAACAAAAGCTTCAGGCTCTGCTGCGTCGCATGCAGTCGTCCATGACCGAACCGGAACCTGACCACAACTGGAACCCTACTCACAAGTATAGTCTTCGCGGAGTAATCAGCGACCCGAATACAGTGTTTATCAGGATTCGGGAGCCTCTTCAGCCAGATGACTTGCTTGACGACGAGGCTGCCGCATTCACTATGGACCGTTGGTGGAAGGTGTCTTACAATGCTGAAGAAGGTGTTGAGCACAATGTAAGAAATGGTTCTGGGAGGAACGTAATTACATATCGGATATAAATGCTGACTATTCGCTGCAGCAAGTCTCGTGGGAAGTTGTCAAACGGGAAGGCTGTGGGAGCAAGCCTGCACCCATGCTCATCTACGCCACAGAAAAAGCCCTGGAGCAAGAGCCCCTTCCTTTGCCAGATGCCCTTAAAACTTTTGTTCGCTTTGACAATCATCTCTTTAAGCAGGAACTTGCGCAGTCGAGCCATTCTATGGATAAGAAGCGGAGTGCCATGCCGGCGCTCAATTCGCAGTCGAAACGCCTGCAGAGGTCCAATAGTATGGACTCGATGGCTTCTAATCGTGCATCGATGGGGGATTCGGACAATGAGATGCACGATGCCCCAGTGTTCAATCGCGGCTCGGTCTTCAGTACCGGTGATTTCGCCGCCTACCAGCCCCGATCTTCTTCGATCAACCTCATTGACCTTGAAGACGACGAGTCTACAACCCTCGTCCAAGATCCTTTAAGTCCACATGCTCTTCCTCACTCCCTGTCAGGAGATTGTTCCAACCTTCCTCCTCCTCCGCCGTATGATAGCATCAGCGGTGGCGATGTCGAGATGCAGAGCATGGGATATGCGTCATTCCCTCCTCCCCCTGGACATTCTGCCCCGCCGCCACCGTTCCCCCCTCCGCCGCCGCCGCCACACCCACCAGCGCTTGACCCAGGTTTGGATGGCCTTGCGCAGGTGTCTTTGGCTAGCAGCCCGCCCAAAGTATCGACAGCGCTGGATGAGAGCAGCCCCAGGAAAACAGCAGTTGATAGAAGCGTGGATGGGGTAACAAAGGAAAGTGATGCTGTCAATGGCCGTACTGATCCTTGTGATACCGACAATACGACTGATGAACAAAAGGCCGAACATAACCAGACTCCGCCAGTAGCCCCGGAGCAGGTCAGGTTTGATTCTTAGTAGGCGAGAAACAAACCAGTCGCCTGGGACCCCATCGGCGGAAGTTGGTACAAAATATGTATTGCATTCTTGGCCATTGCCTGGGCAACTGCTTTCCTGACCCAATGGGTCAGCGACGCATGGAATCGGCGGTACCAGTTGCCCTCTAGAGAACCTCAGGAGGATAGCAAGCAAGCTGTGGTTGGACATGAACATAGGCACAGTAATTGATAGTCCGCAGTAGTTCATGCTGTGATCATTACTTGCAGAGCAATTGTCAGCTTTTCACGTGTGATAAGTTATTCAGTGGCTTGTGATCAATGGGGAGACCTTTTGATAACCAAAAGGGGACCATAAGGCATCGTGGCAGAAGCATGAAACCTATGACACACATTGCATTAGAGAGCATCACTCATTGGGTGACACTTCGAGGTGTCTCAAGGCCCAACCCAGATAGGATATACCTAAGAATGAAGCCCATTACCTTCATTTTGTATAGATGATGGGTTGGTGTAGACTATGCGTGGTTCTTGTAGGTTTCAGAACTTGGACTCGGAGCTTCACCGATCAGGCCAAGGCAGGGCCAAGGCCTGGTTTGGTATAGTATGGAGCTGGCAAGTGACTGATTGAACGTGGCATCACAATCTAGGTTCCTACCAGTAAGGTAGGTAGCCTAGGTAGGTACCTACCATAAAGATTTTTTATGCAAATGGCCCAAGAACGGGTACCTAACATGACTTGAACAATGATTGTGTGATCTCATTCTATCTTGGGGAATGGCAGCACAGATTTGCTGTCCTACTCGCTTTGTTGACACAATGGAAAAGAGCAAATCTACCAACACTAACAGGGATACTGATGATTGACTGTATCCAACAATGACATAGACTTTGTCTACAGCCGAAGGACTGACTGAGAAGTATAGGATCCAATTCAATGCACTTTAGGCATTGTTTGTGGCTTCCCATCTTTTGTCAACAACGCCCTGGTGCTTCCCTCCGTTCTGTGACCTTATCACGTGATTTTCAGCTTACAAATTACCCCGCCAAGCCAGTGCCCCACCACAAGGGACCAAGCAGGTGGGCTGCGGGCAAGCAAGACCCGGCCGCCTCTGTGAGCTTGTTGTGGAACCTTCCGTTAACCACCACCGCATCACCAATCGACACTCCAGCCTGACTTCGTGAGCAGCAAAGCTCCAGGAACCAGACCGATAAGCTTTTGCTCTTCGCCGCCTGCAAGCTCCATCCAGCCGAGCTAACCTCAGCCAACAAGGAGCTCTTGAGGACCGAAGGCAGCATCATTCGATATCCCTCCATCAGGAATCGCTCTGTCGAACTGGCTGAAGAACCCGAAGCTCCCCCCCGATCCGAGCCAGGACAGCAACAATATCGCAGCAAAGTGCCTACCTAATTATAGTCTTGTACTTCAATTTCTCCGTTCCTCTCTCTCCATAAACAGGAGGACAGTAGCTCGAGCTGAAGCGCTGGTTCAGCCCAGTAATTATCCCAGCCCCTCATCCCTCTCACCCCACATCCGCGTCTAGCAAATCCCACTATCATACAGTACCCGTGCCAGCACACAACTACACAAATGTCCAACAAAATAGAGCGCATCATAGCCCGCCTGCAGCGGCGCATTGCCGAGGGCCAGCCGGAGGAGCAGTATGAGGCGGCACAGGAGACGCGGCTAGTGGCCGCGCGGTACTCGAAGCAGGGCAACTGGGCCGCGGCCGTTGACATCCTGGCCAGCGTCTCGCAGACGCTGCTGCGCTCCGGCCAAGGAGGCAGCGGCGGCGACCTGGCGGTGCTGCTGGTCGACACGTTCCGCCAAGCCGGCCAGAGGGTCGATGGCGCGTCGAGGGGCAAATTGCTGGGTTGTCTACGGTTGTTTCAGCCTAGGGAACCGGTGAGGAAGCGGTTTGTGAAGGAGATGATTGAGTAAGTTTCTATTTATTTATTATTTATGATTCGTCACTATCGCTACCTAGGAAAGATTCGGAGACGAGTATGCTTGTGGTGATGTGGATTCTAGGCTGACGGATTGCGCGCAGTTGGTCCAAGAAGTTTGGCGACTACCCCGCCGGTGACCCCGAGTTGCATCACGTTGTCGGAACGCTCTACGTCGAGGAAGGCGAGTTCGAGGCCGCTGAGAAACACCTGGTGCTGGGCACTAAAGAATCGCCCGAGGTGCTCGCCCGCATGGAGTACGAGTGGTACAAGCAGGACGAGTCGCATACAGCCCCGCTTTACTGCGCCCGCGCCGTGCTGCCGTATCTCCTCGTCGCAAACGTGCGCGCCGCCAATACCGCCTATCGCATCTTCACCAGTGCCCTTGTTGAGGACAACAAAGGCCTGACGGTCCAGAATATCGGGTCCCAGAGCGCAGAGCTCCGTATCTTCCCCAGCTTACCACTTCTTAACTTTATCAGCATGCTCCTTCTTTCCGTGCAAAAGGGCTCGCCTGACCTCTTCCGCCAGCTCAAGAGCAAGTATGAGGCTAATCTGAACGAGCTTAACGGCATCTGGGATACCGCACTCGAGCTGATCGCCGAGATGTACTTCGGCATCCAGCGCCCAAGACAAAGTAACCCCTTGCTGGACATGATGGGTAGTCTGTTCGGCGGTGGTGGAGGAGCACCCAGTAAGGCTGCTCTGCGTCGCATAGACACTCCGGCTGCTGAGGGGTTGGATTAATACCCGAGACTGGGTATCCACGAGAGGATGGTCAGAGGATTGATGGCCAGGGAGGTCGATCCGATGGAAATCGTTGACTCGATTAGTATTCCATGAATATTACGTGGAAGGAGCAAGCAGCAAGCTTTTGATTATAGGCTCGCTTGTCATTGATGGTGTGGTAACTCCTCTCGCTCAAACATCCAGTTGTCTTCTGCTAGCGCGGCAACTTTTTGCCGTAAGCTTGCCTTAACCGCTTCGAGGAGCTCTGTAGTCGATGCATATGGCTTGGTCTTAGTTTGAGGCTCACAACCGGAAGAAGCAGAAGACGAGAAAGGGGAAGGAAAAGAAGGCTGAGCAGATGATATTTCTGAGTGAGACCGCTTGCGTCCACTTGCGACGGCATAGAGGCGTTTGCCATACATAAGAATAGCGGTGCTCTCACTGTCGCTACCGTTGGAGGAGTGTGACATAAAAGGGTCAGGGAATGAGTAGTAATCCTTGCCTTCTTCAGCCTGCGCCAGCATGCTATTTTGGTCCAACTGGTGCTGTTTTACTGCCTCAGCCAGTCGCTGTCGCTCTAATTCGTTCTCATGTCGTGCCTCCAGTGCGGCTCGCGACGCCTCGTCCATCTCCGGCGGTGGTGGGGTAGGAGGGTCTTCAAGCTCAATTTCGCCGTGCTCATCGCGTACTACAATGTCGTCGGTCTCGGAAGACGGGCGTTTGACTTCCAGGTCGTGTTGGTGGTGAGGCGGGAACGCCCTTTCGATGCTGTGTGCTTTGCCGAACTCCGCATGCGACCGGAAGCCGTGGAGGAAGCGATGGCGATTGTGAAAGCAGTAGCGCTGCTGTTCGTATGACTCGTCGTCTTCGTCGCTGTCAATGTCTAGACTCTCGTCTTCATCATCAAATCCATCCTGTTCCTCGTCGTTATCATCGTCATCGTAGTCGTAGCGCATTCTAGCACTGGCCGAAATGGCTCGACTGCGCGACAGCTGAGTCTGGAACGGGTTGCGACGCACGCCATAGGGTGCTGAAGCGACCGACGTCGCGCTGCGCGTTCGGGGAAGAGCTGAGGCGAAGGCACGCGATGATGGCAGTTGTCGCTCGACCATTGTCGAATGAAGGAGGTGAGATCGATGTAGATATTGATTCGTAGGGGTTATGAACTTGGCAATTGTAGGTCGAGATGGAGGAAAGTCGGCGAAGTTAGGTTCAGGCTTGGAAGGTTTGTCAACACTCGCCAAGAGGGTTGGCGGGGTAGCCCAGCAACCAGGGTTCGGGTCTCAGAAAGCTAAGGTGATCTTGAGCGAGTATCCATAAGAGCTTAGAAGAAAGCTGTGGAACATGGATTAGACATCAGATCAAATCTGAAGTGAAGAAACCACAACATTTATCGCTGAAAGATATTAGAAAGGATGGGGTCGCTTGATCATGGCTTGCAAAGCAGTCTGGCAGGCCACTGTTTTGAGTGGACCAGGTCGCGTGCCAGCAGCCAGCAAAACGCGAGCAGGTAAGGTACGTACCCCGCGCAGCCATCAATTAACGGTCGCGTCACGGAGGTGGGACCGTCACGTAACAACCACCAAGAGCGCGTCCAGGCAATCGCGCTTTCATCCCATCACAAGGGTCCAACTTTCCTAAGTTCCACTTCTCCCCCAAACCTTCCCTCAACACCTGACTTCCTATCAGCAACATTGCTCTTTCAAAGGCACAAACACGATATCCTGCCTTTGCGCCATGCCCTAGTTGATCAAGAAGGGCCATCTTCTCTATCTAACATTTGGTCAACTGACCTGCAGTCCGAGTCCATTGCATTCACTCGCAAACATCAGGTGAAGACATTGAGAATTTGACAGAATGCCCGCCGCGACTCTTCCCCAGAAGCGTGTCTTTGGTGAGGCCCCTAGCACCCGTCAGAACATTGCCTCAAACCCTCCGTCAACAACAAAGAAGCGTCGTCTCGATGAGATCCCATCCTCCTCACCTACTGCCCGTTTCTCGAGCTCCCAGACCAATATCAAGGGCAAACTCGCTTCCAGCCAACATAAGAGCACCTTCGAGACCGAGGTGCTGGAGCGAATGAGCCAAGATATCAATGGCCTCAAGGAGAGCAATGCTGAGAAGGATCAAGTCTGGGACCGTCCCCCCGTTCCAAAGGACTGGGACCCTGAAAAGCACAGCCTTACCTTCCAGGCCATTGAGGCAGAGGAGGGCTCTCTCGCTGGCGGCCAGGCCACTGTCAAGCTATTTGGTGTGACCGACAAGGGGAATTCGGTTCTTCTGCATGTCAGGGACTTTAAGCACTATCTTTATGTTCAGGCCCCAGTGTCGTTCACCCATGACGACTGCCCCCTGTTCCAGGCCTACCTTGAGAAACAGATGGGCATGACCCAACCTGTTATACACTCAGTCACATTGACCATGCGCGAGAATATATATGGCTTTCAGGGGAATGTCCAAAACCCCTATCTTAAGATCACTGTGACAGACCCCAAGTTCATCAACAAGGTCCGCACAATGATCGAAAGGGGGGAGGCCAACTGGAAGGGCATGTGGAAAAGCTCTGACGGAACAATTATGACTTACGACAATATCCAGTATTTGCTTCGGTTCATGGTTGATACTTCGGTAAGTTTGCTTTCCGTTCCCCCGCCCCTCGACTGCTTCGACAACCAGCTAACTGTGCTTCTAGCTTGCTGGTATGGCCTGGGTTGAGGCTCCTGCGGGCAAGTACACTGTCATGACCGGCAACGAAAAACAGTCAAATTGTCAGATCGAGGCCCAGATGAGCTACCGCGACATGATTGCTCACAAGCCTGTTGGCGAATGGTCCAAGATGGCCCCGTTAAGAATCCTTTCCTTCGATATCGAGTGCGCTGGTCGTAAAGGCATCTTCCCTGAACCACAGCATGATGCCGTGATCCAAATTGCGAACATCGTTACTACATATGGAGAGAACAAGCCTTTTGTGCGCAACGTCTTCTGCCTTGACACTACAAGTCCCATTGTTGCCACCCAGATCCTCTCGTTCGACAAGGAAGAGCAAATGCTCGCAGCATGGCAAAACTTCCTTGTCCGGGTCGACCCAGATGTCATCACTGGTTACAATATTGCCAATTTCGACTTTCCCTACCTTCTGGATCGAGCAGAGCACCTCAACGTTCCGAAATTTAGAGAGTGGTCTCGTCTCAAGGGCGTTAAGTCAGTGGCCAGGGACACCAACTTCTCAAGCAAACAGATGGGCAACCGCGACACCAAAGCAACTAATATCAGTGGACGCCTCCAGCTCGATCTGTTGCAGCTGATCCAACGTGATCACCACCTGCGGAGTTACACCCTTAACTCAGTTTGCCAACATTTCTTGGGGGAGCAGAAGGAAGATGTCCACCACTCCATGATTACGGAACTTTTTGAAGGCACTCCTGAGTCAAGACGCAGATTGGCCCTTTACTGTCTCAAAGATGCCTATCTCCCTCAGAGACTTATGGACAAGCTTTCTTGTCTCGAAAATTACACTGAAATGGCAAGAGTCACCGGCGTTCCCTTCAACTTCCTCCTGGCCAGAGGTCAGCAAGTCAAGTTCCTGAGCCAGCTCTTCCGCAAAGCCCTTGAACAAAAGCTCGTCATTCCCAATCTGAGGTCAGAGTCATCTGAGGAGCAGTATGAGGGTGCTACTGTTATCGAGCCCGTCAGGGGTTATTATGATGTGCCTATTGCGACCCTCGATTTCGCCTCTCTGTACCCCAGTATTATCATGGCACACAACCTCTGCTACACCACACTCATTAAGAAGAAAGATGTTGAGAAGTGGAACTTGAAGAAGGACGAGGACTACATTGTTACCCCTAACGGTGATATGTTCGTCACTACCAAGCAGCGCAAGGGTCTTTTGGCCCAGATTCTTGAAGAACTTCTAGCTGCCAGAAAACAAGCGAAGAAAGAACTGGCTGCAGAGACAGATCCTTTCAAGAAGGCTGTGTTGAATGGTCGGCAGCTGGCCTTGAAGATCAGCGCCAATTCGGTGTATGGCTTGACGGGTGCAACCAACGGCAAACTCCCTTGCTTGGAAATCGCCAGTAGCACAACCGCCTTCGGTCGTCAGATGATTATGAAAACGAAGGAAGAGGTGGAGAAGAGATATTGCATTGCCAACGGCTACTCCCACGATGCCCAAGTTATCTACGGTGATACCGATTCCGTCATGGTTAAGTTTGGTACCAGAGACCTGAAGGAAGCCATGAAGCTCGGGCAAGATGCCTCGGAGTATGTCTCGAGCAAGTTTATCAAGCCCATCAAGCTTGAATTCGAGAAGGTCTACTTCCCGTATCTTCTTATCAACAAAAAGCGCTATGCCGGCTTATACTGGACGAGGCCAGAAAAGTTTGACAAGATGGACACCAAGGGTATCGAGACGGTCCGCCGTGATAACTGCCTCCTGGTCCAAACTGTCATTGACAAGGTCCTGCGTATGATTCTTATTGACCAGGATGTACCAGGCGCTCAAGAGTATGTATCCCTTTTCTGTGAGTTCTTGGGTTTAAAAGAATGCTGACCATCATTTACAGATACGTCAAGAGCACGATTGCAGACCTTCTCCAAAACAAGATTGATATGTCGAAGCTTGTCATCACCAAGGCTCTCACCAAGGAAGACTACGCAGCAAAGCAGGCTCATGTCGAGCTCGCGCAGCGCATGAAGAAGCGCGATCCTGGATCAGCGCCTAGTCTTGGTGACCGCGTGGCCTACGTCATGGTCAAGGGCGCGACGGGCTCCAAAAACTTCGAGCGCTCTGAGGATCCAATCTATGTGCTTGAGCACAATGTGCCCATTGACACTAAGTACTATCTCGATAACCAGCTGGCCAAGCCGCTGGGACGAATCTTCGAGCCCATCCTCGGTGAGGCCAAGGCCAGGTCCCTGCTTACAGGCGACCACACCCGCTCGATCTCTGTGGCAGCACCGACTGTTGGTGGATTGATGAAATTTGCCAAGAAGACGCAGACATGCATGGCATGCAAGAAGCCGCTGACGGGCAAGGAGGAGAGCAACGGTGCAGTGTGCAAGGACGATGCGCCACGCGTGGCTGAGCTGTACAAGAGGACGCTCGACAAGGTCTCAGAGCTTGAGGTACGGTTCGGCCGGCTGTGGACGCAGTGCCAGCGCTGCCAGGGAAGCATGCACTGCGAGGTTATCTGTAGCAGCAAGGACTGTCCTATCTTCTACATGCGCATGAAGGCCAAGAAGGACCTGGAGGATGCCAATAGGGAGTTGGCGAGGTTTGACTACGATCAGGCTGCTATCTGGTGAAAGTAGTAACCTGACTTGGTGGGTTGTGGAAGAGGGCACTTCTGAGAAAGTATGTGGCCATTGTCTTATCATATACAACAGGGAACGGGAATACGGTGATAAAGCGTCTAATATGCTCACTCCGGATGGGACTTGGTAATGTATCTGCTATCAGACAGAGTAGATTTTTGTAGGATTTGTGAGAAACAATGGGCTATATTTCATAGATCTGAAATCCGACAATGCTCACTGAAAGTTCGAACCTTGTACGAAGGCCCCCTAAGTGGCAACGACAGCCCAAGTTGCTGACCGCAAGTAATTTTATGGTTGACTCGTTGATATCGGTACTGATTCTTGGTAGGTGTTATTTCAATGGTTTTAGACCAAACGGTCTTCTTTCATGTCGCTAAATCTGCAGACAACCTAAGAGAATCGGATCGTCGCTTCTTCACCGTCTCTTGGTGATTTTGACGCCTGGGCGTCAGCAGCCGCAGAAAACCGACGTCTTGAGCAGCTCTTAGAGGACCAGCACACTCACCACACGCACACCGGCACACACACTGCAGGACAGCGCAAGCGGGAATCCGAGATCCACAGTGCGGCAGCCGATCCGATTGCGGTACCCCGCTGTTGGCGTCGGCGGTGGAGAAGCAGAGGGGCGGGCCCTGCAGGGGGGTTGGGTTTTAGGCGCTTGGAATGGAAAGCTTGGAACGCCACAACCCTGGCCCAGAGATCACCTGCACACCCAGCACACCTGCCTGGGAAGGCGTTGACCTGTCGCTGAGAGGGCTGCTGACCTTGCTGATACTTTCCATCAGGGTTTCTGGCTGCCCGCCGGCGGTCCGTTCCACACGGTAGGTGTTGCTTAACTGATATGGACCTGGGTGTTATGGAGGTGGCTGCACGCATGCTGGCTTTCTGATGGCGAGAGGTAGCTGACCTGGACGGGCCCAATAATCGCCCCCAGCTCCCCCCGACAACGTAAACGAGTCTGGGATGGCAGCGACGGCTTATCACGGGGTCTCACTTGGGCTTCTTGGGGCTCTTGGGATGGGACAGCGGGACGGAACCTGAAAGGCTGGAACATGCACCGGATGTTGGCGCATTCCGGACACCCAACGCATGGATCCAGGCCACCCGGGGGGCCCTTGAGGACCGGAAGAAGGCCATGGTTTCTGCGTCTTTCTCTTTCTCTCTGTCCTCTTCTCTCTTCCTCAGGATGGGATGGGATCTCTTTTCCTGGTCTTTATAACACCAAACGCCCATCACTTCCCCGGCTCTCCGATCTACCCTTCGACATTAAAGAGCCTTTGGCTTTGATTCGTTGGACAACAACCACAATCAAGAACAGCTCAGCGCCAGTGCCCCTCACCGCTCCCCCTTGTGATTACGTCGCTACTCCTGCTTGCTGCTGTCCTTCACTTACAAAGCTTCCCAAGCTGCCCACGTCATATATTCCCGTTCTCCGTGCCTACGTGCCTACACACCGCTGGTTGGGGTTTCGAATCTTCCATTCCATCATACTCATTTCAACTTAACCCTACGTGCTTCCCGTCTGATAGACATCTTCCCATCGTGCCATCCCACCACCCCACTTCTATACAGACCTCCAGCTACATTGTGTCAGTGACATAGAGCAAGCAAGCACATCCACACTGCTAGTCAGCGCCAGCAATAATGTCATCAAATCTGGACGACGTGAAGCAGGCCCTGAAGGCTATTTCCGAGCAGACGGCCCAGGTGTTGTCTGCTGTTTCTGCTATTTCACAGCGTGTTGAGAAGCTAGAGAAGGCCCAAGAAGAAAACCACCGGCAACAGCAGCCAAACGGCACCAGGGCCAACGCAGATGTTGAGAAGCGTGCCGCTACCCCTCTTGCCGGTGGCTTCACGCCGTCCTCGTCAACAGTGATGCCCGCGGAGGCCGGTACCCAGTCACCGCCGCCATCATCGGTCAAGTCAGGCTTCTCAACTCGTGTTGTCCTTACCACTTATCCTAAGCAGATCGGTATCAACCCTATTCCGCTGAATTGGGGTGCTGCCGACCCTCATGAGCGTGGCCCTGTCACCGTTCTCAGGTCGCCTTCCACGATCGGCAGGCGAAATGCTATTGGTGCCCATGCTGGCTCTTATTCCATCTATTATGCTCTAGCCCTCGCCAGCAGGGAGCTCAAGGCCGATCACAGGCCAGATTTCACGAACACCGAACCTGCTGTAAATATCGGTCCTTTTCCTCAATGGGGCGATCCAAAGAAGATCGTAGCCATGGACCCCTGGGGCCATTTAGTCCCCTGGATTTTCAAAGATAAGATTGAGAAGGAAGGAGGTCCGTTTGACCCCAATGTGTGGTTTCTGTGTTTTGTGTTGGCAACGTTCTGACAAGTTGTGTTCCAGTGGACCTACGTCCGACCATTGCCATCACCAAGGCTCACATGAAGCTGCCTGAACTTGAGGACAGCGTCAAGAGCGGGCGTTTGGTTCCTGACGGCAAAGTCTGCCTCAACAACGAGGGCGAGCTCAATGTCACCAAGATCGCGGTCGAGCCTGTCTGGTATCTGCCGGGAGTTGCTGAGCGGTTCGGTATCGATGAAGGAACGCTGCGGAGGTCCCTTTTTGAGTACACGGGCGGCATGTATCCTGAGGTCAGTACAACCAGGACTTGAAGAATTAATCGACGAAGACAGGACTTGTGAGACTGACCGAACGTTTTAGTTGATCACTCGCCCTGATATGAAGGTTTTCCTGCCTCCTATTGGTAAGTGTTAACCTCAGTTTCCACGAAAAAACTCTTCCGGGAGTTGAGATCTAACTGGCACGAGGTGGCTTGACGGTGTACATCTTCGGTGACCCGGCTAGGGTTTCCGATCCTTCGAAGAGGCTTGCACTGCGCATTCATGACGAGGTATGTTGTCATATCTTGCGTGAGATTGATCCGCAATATTGACGCTTGGGGTTCCTCAGTGCAATGGCAGCGACGTCTTCTGCTCTGATATTTGTACCTGCCGACCGTATCTCATCTTCGGTATCGAGGAGGCTGTGAAGGAGGCACAAAATGGCGGCAGCGGCGTCGTCATCTACTTCCGGAAGGAGGGTAGAGCTCTTGGTGAAGTGACCAAGGTATGTGTTTCACTCCCCACAATTCGCCTTTTGTGTGCTATCGATCACAGATTGACTTTGATGTAGTATCGTAAGTAGAAGTCTTCGGGTGCTACTCACAGATAAAGCCACCGTCCCTGCCTCTCTGAGGGCCCACTGGTTTGTCTGACTGAGATTCTGCAGTTGTGTACAACGCCCGCAAACGCGGCCAGGATCGTGCCTCGGACTACTTCAAGAGAACCGAGAACATTGCCGGCGTCAAGGATATGCGGTTCCAGGCCTTGATGCCCGATATCCTACATTGGCTGGGCATCACAAAAATTGACAGGATGCTCAGTATGAGCAAGTGAGTTACACTGATGGATACCAATACCGTTCATCTCGCCTCTTTTTACAGGATACTAATCGATTTTTGCGTTCTTCAGCATGAAACACGACGCCATTGTTGGGCAAGGGTGAGTATCAAACCAGAAAAATCAGTACTTGAACTCTGCGAAATATGAGAGTCAAACTGATGATCGGTTTTCTGCGGCAGCATTCCCATTTACGAACGGGTTGAGTTGCCTGAACACATGATCCCGGCCGACTCAAGAGTCGAGATTGATGCCAAAATCAATGCCGGTATGTAACGAGCCACTGACGACACTCTTGTTTTTGCTTGTCGGACTCCGACCTTGCTCTGACATTACTTGCTCCTCCCCATAGGCTATTTTACGACTGGTCACCGGATGACTGAAGAGGAGTTGAAGTCGGTACAAGGTCGCATTTGGGAAGAGTAAGCCGCACCACTCCCATTGCAGAGCTGTCCAACTGTTCAGCAATGTTTTCTGTTGGCTGGCAGTTGTGACTCATGGAGGTTCATTGCAGCCATTTGCTGACGAGGATACAACAGCATCGACCACTGAGCGCCCATTTGCTGTGGTTTGCGAGACCGACCTGCGTGGGAAACCAATTGATTCAAACGCGGCCTTGCGGAAGGTTACGGCTGCGAATCAAGAGCTGCCCGCTACCCCTTTTTACCCAATGCCATTGTGGCCCTGTGTCACGAGGTTGGTTGGTCGTGCAAGAGAGGAGGACGACAAAGCTCAGTCGATAATTGGAGAAATGCACATGATTAGCAAGATTGTCCCCTCGTACAGCAGAACATACACTTAGGACTTAATAAAACAACCCCGCGTCCGGGCTTCAACAAAACACCGGCATGTGTATGCCTCTGCCCTTCGTCCAAGTGGTATTAGCATGCTGCAGAGGCATTTTCGACTAGCCGCAAAACCGCACTTATGTACCCCAGATTCTCTGGCGCTTCCCCCC